>ENA-OQHY01000330-OQHY01000330.1-human-gut-metagenome-genome-assembly--contig:-NODE-330-length-27593-cov-10.026251_pt1 | contig 27593 bp, 36 predicted proteins | sample MGYA00242570_ERZ504733 | MGnify/ENA primary metagenome ERZ504733 (study PRJEB26092, sample SAMD00036219) | human gut metagenome | host: Homo sapiens | study: EMG produced TPA metagenomics assembly of... | reverse complement strand
CATAGACTTAACCTCCACATAGGAGTCAAAAAAGTTGAGACTCAACTTTTTGACTCAGTTTAAATAGTTAAGTCAATTTTCTCAAAGAAAGAGGCGTACTTCTATATACTTGCTATGGAGCGTTTACCTTTAAAAAGCCTGATCCACAAATGCAACGCTTCTGGACAGACTTTCCATGTGAAAATGATACTCCCATCATTGAAGAAATCATATACCATCTCGCTGAAAAATTTGCAAAAGAGTCATAGACAAAGGACAGGATAACTACCCGTCTATTCACTCAGATAATCTTCCTGTCCTCTTAATATTTGTTCAATCATATGTAATGCAAATTCTATTTCTCTTTCGTCGCACCGATTCATCATAAATGCAAAACGCTCAATGTGCTTTTCTGGGTGCTGCTGGCTCATCAGAACCATAGGCGATGACTCCAATGCATGAACAATATTCAAATATGTATCAAGACTCATTGCCCTTCTGCCATTTTCAACACTTTTGATAGTATCCAATGATACATCTGCCGTTCTGCAAGCTCTGCCTGTGTAATTCCAAGCCTTCTGCGTTCTTTTCTGATATTCTCTGCAATAATTTCGTATATGTGCTCTCTTTTCCCCATAGCCCCATCATCCTTTCTGACTTATCGCATTATATCAGAAATTATTATGGGTTTTGGTAAACTGTAATCCTTTGACATTTTCGTGTAATACTTTGCAGATATTGCTATTATTTAGTGCTTCATGCAATATACTAGTCCATCTTTTTCAGTCCTCTCAACATATCTTTAAATTCTGCATTGTTTATTACCAAATCATCATACTTTCCAGTACCAACAACAGCTCCATCTTTCAACATAACAATCTGATCCACATCTTGAAGTATCTCTTGTTTATGAGTTATAATAATAACCGTCTTTTCTTTTAGTCTCGTATGAAGAAGTCCATTGATCTGATGTTCTGAATACACATCCGTATTAGAAGTCACCTCATCAAAAATTATAATCGGTTTATCATGCACAAGAGCTCTGGCGAGAGCAATTTTCTGTTTCTGTCCTCCAGAAAGCATCGCTCCATTTTGTCCTACTACATAATCCAAAGATACCTCCTTTAAAAAATCTTCTAATCCACTGTCCTTGCAAGCAGTTTCTATCACTTCATCACTTACTTTTTTATAAATACATATGTTATTGCGGATTGTATCATTAAAAAGATATATTTGCTGGCTGACTACCGAAATCATATTTCTATATGACTCTAATGTAATCTCGAAAATGTTTACTCCTTTCAATTTTATCTGTCCCGCAGTTGGTTCATACATTCTTGTGAGCAAATTGATAATTGTTGATTTTCCCGAACCGTTCTTTCCTATCAGTACAGTCTTACTTCCTTTAGGAATTTCTATATTGACATCTGTAAGAATTGGTTTGTCTGTTTCATACGAAAAAAAAACTTCTTCCAATTTCAAATTTCCAAACTCTGGCTTTATAAGTTTTCCCTTATCCGTTTCCTCTTGCAGATTCATAAACTCGTAGTATCTCTTGGTAGACGGTATAATACCTGATAGCAAATAGCCAATATTTAAAATTGCTGATATTGGACCCGTCACATAAGCACTATATGTAATAAACGCAAAAACGCTTCCAACCGATAATTGGAATTTAAACACCAAATTAGCTCCAATAATATATATCACTGTCACTAATATTTGTACAAGTGTGGTATCTATAATATTGTTCCATTGACTAAGTATATTTAGTTTCTTTTGTCTTTCAACTACTTTCGACTGCTTTTGAGAAAACTCTGCATGTTTATAATTTAATATTCCAAAAAGTTTTACTTCTCTCACACCACCAATTGTGTCACCAAACCATCTTGCGTACTTTTGACTATCATTGATAAAATCATCCATCACTTTTTTTCGTTGCTTTGCAAATTTTTTCATAACTACATATTTTATCGGAATAAACAGCAAAACTAAGATTGTCATTCGCCAGTTCAAAATAAACAACCCAATGACTCCTCCAGTCATACTGAATGCTTGTGTAACAACAAAAAACACACCTTCATCAGCAATAGATGTCATATTACCGATGTCGACATTTATATTATTTAATATTTCAGCGTAGTTCTTGTTATTGAAATAACTTGCTTTCATTTTCATAAGATGTGAAAAAGCCTGTTCAGAAAGAGAATATTGTATTTTTGCTGAAATATTGATTCTATTCTTCTCCTTGATTATATCAATTACAGAAATCACAAGATAAACCATCAAAGAACAAAGCACTAATTTTATTAACAGTTCCTTATTGCCACCAATAAAGCCATCATCCATTATTCTTCTGCTTAACAATGGTACACATAAATTCAAAACTGTTGAGATCAGCAGGCACCCAAATATAATTGATATTATTTTTGTATAGTCCTTTAGAAGTGCAAGCAATTTTCGCACTGCTTCTCTATTGCTCATCCGTAACCTCCATAAAAAGTTTTAATACTTTCTGATACAATAAGTGTATTGATCTGCTCTCAAGACAATTTATTGTTTCTCTAACCTCCATATTACCATCACAATAGATATCGATTTTCACCATTCCAGCTACAGTTTTCACCACGATAATCATATCCACAGCTTTTTCCAAAACATTTATGTCATATTCCTTCTTGTCATCAATTCCCATCAACAAAGCATCCGACTGGCAATAATAAGTCTGCCAATATAAAAAATTATATACATCTTCTCTGTTTGATTTATTACACAATTCCTCTGGCAGAAATTCCAAATCATATAACACACTCTCTACCTTACTGCTTACAGTAAACATATTATACCCGTCTTTTGCAAAATATTTTCTTAGTTCACTCAACCAATAAATACTATCCTGATTTTCTGAAAATTTGCAAATGATAACAGGAATACCTATTTCCGCTTCCCTTTTCCTACTTCCAACAATCTGCTTCACTCTCTGTTTTCTGCACCAAAAATATCTATCAAGTGTCCTATACTCTATCGGTTCTTGACCCAGATATACCATATGCTTATCCAACTTACAATATTTTTTAAATTCTTCTTTATTGTTTACAATAATAGTATCAATCACCGATAAACATCCTTCTAATTCTCCACTCACTCTTCGAAATAATATTCTTCCCTACTTTGTTCACATCGCTTTGATACCCATGCAATTTCTATCCAATCTGGATAATATACAAAATCTTCTTTTGATGAAAGTTCTCTCCGTATTGTATAAACATTACTGTAAGATTTTTTTTCAAAATATTTTCCTATCATAGCAGTCACATATGGAGCAGCGTAGCTATTGCTATTACCCACTTTAAAAGGATTTCCTCTCAACACTATTTCATGGTCTGATGGAACAATAAAATCTACTCCTATATGTTTCTGTAAATTAATATCTATCTTAAAAACATCACCAGCCGCTATACCAATAACATTGGAAAACGATGCTGGATAAGTTTTGTATCCGTCATTAGCTGATGCAGCCACAATAACCATTCCTCTATTTGCATAATGATTAATCACATCCCGAATACTTGTTCTATCTTGAAAATGTGTTACCCCAAGACTAAGATTCACAAGAAAAATATTATTTTGATAACACCAATCCAACGCTATTTTTAATTTATCTACCTTTCCTATTCCATCATCATTCAAAATTTTCACACTGCTTAACATACACTCAGAAAAATTATTTTCTATTATCATGGCACATATTGTACCATGTATAAATCCCAAAAGATCCATATGTTCATTATCAATGACACAACAATTTGTATCGTCAATATATACCCTATATTCCAAAGGCTGTCTTAAAACTTTCTCTACAACTCCATTATCAATGACTGCTATTTTTACTTTATCCAAAACAATCCCACCTTCAGACAACATTTTCTACTTTTTCCTGAACCGCAGCGACAATGTTATCTAAAAAATCAAATCTTCTTTCCAATATATCTTTATCATTAAATGTAATATGAAATGCACTTTGTAACCCAAAAAATATAACCAATAAATCTCTCGGTTTTAATCCAATTCTTGGATCTAACAAACTATATTGATAATCAACTTCATCCGTAAATTTGATATTTAACTCTGTTTCAATTATGTTTATAATTTTTTCTCTTAAAGAATTTTCCATCTCTAAATTATCTCCTCTCCTAGAATTGTTCGCACCTTCCGTATTGCTGCAATCTGCTCAGCACAAAATCATATATATTTCTTTGTTCTATATCACTATTTGAAAATACTGTGTATTTTTCTGATAAATTTTGTATTTCACTTGAATATGCATACGAAAGTTTCTCCCTATACATAGAAGCAGATAACGAAACATACCTTGATACAAAATAAGCACTTGCATCAATATTATACTTAAAACGACACAGTTTCCCAAATTCATCATAAAAATCATCATTATAATTTCCATTCATCAAAGCTATTATTGAAATATCCGGAGAAAATGCACTGTACAGTTCTGTTGCATAAATGCCATAATTAAACGGATGCCTTGATGATAGAGAAAGCAACGGATCATCAATGCCAATAATTATTACATCCGGCTTATCTCTTTTTTCTATTTCTTTCAAAAAATTGTTAAAATAATGTATTCTATGTACTTCTGGTAAATCTCTGCAAAACAGTACATCGCCAAGTGAATAAGCCCCCATTAGCTCATTTAATTCCCCTGTTCCAATAAGAACCACCTTATAACCGTCCTTTTTGAAATTATTTAACAAATTTAGCTGTATCTGATATTTTTGAGCTACCGGAACCACTCCTGCCACCGATACAATCGGTGTTTCAATAATCTGCTGTACCAAAGAATATTTTAAATTTCTATAATCTATCATTCCATTTTCAAATTGAATATCATCCTGCATTTTGCATCGCACATTATTCAGACTGCATATCTCTTTAACCCTTTTTCTAAATGTAACTTGAACTCCCATCAGCCAAATTTCAATGCCTTTTTTGCAGTATTTTTCTATAACTCCTAATGCCACATCACAATCTAAAACTTCTACATTGCTAGTTACTAAAAGCACATCTATATTACTATTTGTATCCAAGTCATCCCATTTTATTTCATGATATTCCCTTGCATATGTGCTTTTGTCTTTAATTTCTTCTTCACTTAAAATGTTACCGTTATGATTTATAAACAGGCAAAACCTATATTTATCAAACAATTCCTTATATCTTATAACTGGAACAAAAGACTCATCAAACGGATATATCCCTACATTTACTTTACTCATTTCTTCTCCTTTCATAAGGTACGACAGCCATATTTTTTTAATGTTATATAGTTTTTAATATTCTCTTCTATTGAAAATCTGCTTGTCTTACAAAAAGAAAGCCTTTTTCCTTTATCTAACTTTCCATTATTTTCTGCTTTTCCACAGCATAACTCACACATCTTATAACACCAACACCTTTTACACTCATCTTCTGAAATTTTTGCAACATTGAGCAGATTTTTAGCATTCTTTATATTAAAACCTTCCTGAATACTTCCAATACATAAAATGTCTGATGTTTCATTTACCCTTTCACAAGGGAACATCCTGCCATCCACATTCACAAACAACCTCTGTATTCCCGGTAAGCATTGTCCACCTGGACAATCGTAACAGCTCTTATGCTTATTATAAACATTTCTTTCAACCATCTGATTATGTAATGCAGATATATGAAAATTATATAGTGAATAATCATAGCCTTTTAACAAATTTGTACAACTATTTAAATAAACTTTAAAAACTTCATAGCTAGAATTTGCATAAAATTCCGGCGGCACATCATCCTGTTCCAATTCTTTTAAATTGTTTACATCAACATAATTTCCTGATACACCTATTTCTTTTACTAAATCATATGACATAAAAAACTCACTTGTACAAGAAACATCCTGTTTCAAGTCAATAACGGCATTAAAAGATATTTTTTTAATAAAGGCAGGACATATCTCCTTTACCATATCCAACTTCTCCATAACCGTTTCATATGTTCCCCTGTTACTCCCTGCAAATATTCTGTTCTTATTTTGAATGTTCGCAGGTCCATCTAAGCTAATGGTCAGATTAAAATCATGTGCTGCTAAAAATAATACACTTTCTTCTGTAAGTAATGTTGCATTACTCGTCATATTAAAAGACAACTTTTTACCTGCAAATATTTCTTCCGCATACGCAACACACTGTTTAATCAACTCATATTCTAACAGAGGTTCTCCTCCGTAAAATCCTATTGTTACAGAATCACTGTTTAACGAATGATCATAGAAAAATTTTATTGCTGCTATTGCTGTTTCGACACTCATACGCTTATTCATATGTGTTCTATTAACATAACTGCCTGAATATACACAATATTTACACCGCAAGTTACAGTTTTGTGTTACTTGCAAAATCATCATATTCAAATTGGTTTTATAAAATTCTTCAATTCTATCCGTTTCCGGATGCCTAAAAATGATATTTTCATTTTTGTCACAAAGAAATCCTTTTTGCATCAACAAATCAATATCACTTTTGCATTCCTCACTTAATGCACTGTACTCTTTCCCAATTTGTTTCCTTGTTATTGATGTTTTCGAAAGCAAATTTTTCAAAAAGTCATACATCTCATCCGAAATATGAATTATTCCATTTGTGTTTACATCATAGAAATATTTTTCATTATATACTTCTATCAAATGGATATATGGTATATGATCAATCATATATTTTCCTCCTTTTAAAAAGGGCAGCCTGACTAAAAGTCCCATCAGACTGCCCATAGTATTTAAACATATCTCAAAAGAGTAGTTCAAATACTGTTTGTAGCTCCTGAACCTAACTCAAAAGAGTCATAGGTCCGAATGACTTGTTGTACAGATTGTTTAAAGTTACATTTTTTGTGAGCTGTATCCCTGTAGCATTAGGAATTGTATTACAATTATTACAAGATGTACACAGGCATAAATTACAATTACAAGCACATGCAAAAGCAACTAATGTACCTTCATTGAATCCGCCTTTTTTACCAAGTTTCTTCATACTCATAATCTCTCACCTCCTTTCGTCAATCTTTAACTATAACTATTGAAATTGCTTCCAATATTAATAGTCGATGAATTATAATTAACAGCTTTATTGATAGTTTTAGTCTTTCCTTCAATGATATCTATATCTTCATTACCAGAAACATTGGCATTTTTTTCTTTTTCTGTCTGTCTTTTTGCCCATTTCGACTCAAACTTTTCTTCCTCTGCTTTTTTAGCAGCTCTTTTTTCTTTTATCTTTTCCTCTTTTTCTCTGTTCTCTTTTGCCTTTCGTTCAGCATTCTCTTTCGCTATTTTCCCATCTGGATCATTTGTACAAGATGCTGTCTCTATAATATTTCCGTTTGCATCAATCATATAACTCTGATTTGTCACAGTGCCCAAACATCCATTAATCGTATCTTTTGTACAATCCGGAATGGCTGCTAAGTTTTCCTCCAAATACTTTGCTTTTTCCGGATCATTCATGCACTTTTGTAAAAATGCACTTGAAACAGATACCGTTGTCGGAATACCCTGCATTGAAGTCAGCCCTATATTCATATAATGGTATTTTCCTTGCAAGTATTTTGAATAATCATTTACATTACTATACCCTGTCTTAATCTGCTCTGTTTTTGTCACACCGGGACGTGATGTTTTTAATTCAACTGTACTTGTTGTCACGTTGCCATCTTTTGTATTTGTACTATCCTTTTCACTATCTGTTTTTTTTACAGTATTCTTATAATTTGAAGCATAATACGATGCGTAACTGCTGTTATTGATACCCGTAATTGCCATAATCCTACCTCCCTGTTATTGAAACTTAAAATAATTTCTATTATATTGAACGACTTGGATATTTAATTTCTCTCAGCCTCAATATGATATGTAATTACTATTTTTATTTGTAAATCATAGTACTAACATCATCAAATCTTAATGCTCATCAATAACTGCTCTCTATTAGGCTGAATCATTGTATATTTCTCCTTAAATGAGGTAATTGCACCATACATTTTCTCAGTTAAATTTTCTGGGATTTCGTCCTTTCCCCTGGTTTTTTGCTCCTCAATGTAAGCCGATGCCAAAGTTGACCTTGTGGTAATTTTTGAAATTTTATTCATTTCTTCACCAATAATTCCACGGGCATGCTGATTGGTTGTCTCCATTGTCACAAAGTCATCCACTGTTTTTTTATATGCAGCATCTAAATTGCTTAACTCTTCATCCTTTGTAAGCTTACGAGGTCCATTTTCATCAGCTACATATATTTCTCTGGTTCCATTTTCATAGCCCTTCACAATTTCATCATATAATTCTGCGTATGCTTTAACATAATTATTTGCCTTGTCAGTAATATTTAAGGCACTTTTTCCTGTATCAACATTTTGATTCTGCTGTGCTGCCTTCTTTTGAATTTCATAACTATAATCAATATCACTGATTTTTTTACTCGCTAACAGTTCCTTTCTTTGAACCACATCATCATATTTTTCCTGTCCACTCTGCTGTATACGATTACGATAATACTCCAATCCCTCATTAGAAATCGAAAGCTTCACTGATTGCCCCACTGTATGTTTTTCGTTTGTCTGACTATTTCCTTTCTGTACTTTATCAGTATTTTTTTCCATTATTGAATTCGTATTATTCATGTAATTAGATATTTTCATATTGTCACCTCAATTTCCATATTTATACAATGTCATTGACGGATAACGTCTGGTGAATGTCAAAGAATTTGATCCTACTGCATAATCATAATAATAATTAAAATTTTCTATATCTATTAACTTACCTGTTGACGGATCAATAATAACTGTCACGCTTTAAAGTCCTGCCACAAATTATTCTCTTTATATGCCCCAGTGCATCTGCAATGAACACTGTAGAAGTTACTGTTAGAGTAAAAAGTCAATTCTAACGCTGCTCTACTGCCCACATTCATAGCTGGTCTTGTCGACTTCATATAATATATTGCTGCTGGTGCAAGTGCATCATCACCCAAATACGCATAAACATCATCCCTGTCCTTTATAGAGATGTTATATGACTGTGAACCAGCGGAATTAGAACTACTATTTGAATATGAATAGCTTATATCAATCGGGTTTCCATTTACATAATATACAGAACCAGTACTATTAGTTTGGAATACAATTCCTGCTTCTTGACATATCCCAATCACTTTTGCTGAAGTATCGGACGATAGTTCATGTACTTTTGTGAAATTAACCGTATATTCAGATGTCGCAGAATATGTGTTATTTTTGCTTAATACAGCAAAATAATATACCCCCGGCATAATTAATACTTTATCATCTTCATTTCCAACCTTATATATTGCTGCATTACTTCCTGACTTTCCTTTATATACAAGCGAATAATCAGCAGTTGTTGATATAGAGTATTTCATAATATATCCCTTTGTAACAGATACTTTATAATAGTCTATATCAAGTGGACTATCTAATACACCCACAGCACTTGAACCTATTGAGATATTTGTTGCGGTTGATAATGTATCATTCACTTCATAACTAGCATCCTTTGCACTATCAAAAAATGCAAACGTAAAATTTCCTGTACCCTCATATCCGCCTGCTGCAAAATAATATATGCCCGGTTCCAAGACATCTGCATAGTGTTCAGATACTCCTAAGCCTTCAGTAGAACTTCCTCCAACTAAATTCAAAGAATATGTTTCTGTATCTAGGGAAAACATATATAAATCAGCGTCCAGTGTTTCAGCCATCTGTAAAAAGACCGTCACCTTGCTTTTTTCTGTAATTTCAAATCTATACCACCGAAATTCTTTTTCATTTTCTATACTTCCCTGATATGCATTATTATTCTCAACAAGATATGCATAATTAGGATCTGCATTAGATACATCATCATTTTCACTATAAGGCATAATGCTAGATAATGATAAGTCCGTTCCCGTATAGTTTCTTTCCTCAACATTCAGCTCTGTTTCGGGAATTTCAGTTGCAGGAACCTCTTCATCGGATATTTGCAGAAATTCCATCTGTCCATCATTTTCAGATATAATATTTTCTGGTGTTGACTGCAATGTTTCCGCACTGACACTTATTCCATTTGAACATGAAATCATTACTGCCAATGCTAAAATTCCTGATAAAATTTTTTTCTTCATAAATTTAACTTCACCTTTCCTTTTTATTTGAATTGCATTATTATTCATTAGGCTTTCGCTTCAAAAACTGGTCTTTTCTCCAGATAATCCGGTAGTTCTTTTAATTCAGAATTCATACCATTCTTTACGGCATTATATTCCTTCCAGTAAATGGAATAGAATTCATCTTTTTTTGTAAGTTCTACCGGAGTCATTTCGTATCCCCAGCCGGCACCGGTATTTAACAATACATTCACGCCCTGACTCTGAATTTGAACACCATAACCACCTGATGTTAAAATAGTGAATTTTAATGTTCCGCCTCCTGCCAGTGCAATCTGCTTGTCTGCAAGATTCTGATTTTTTCCCTCTGCCTGTTCCAAAAAATCCAGTAAGGTTAATTCTCCGATCCCTTTACATTTTGGATTGGCATTTTGATTTGCTGGTTTACTGTGTTTACATCTGTTACTGTCTTCATAGCTAGTGTACTGTATCATTGACTTTCAGCTAAATAACGCAGGATAAATTTTCAGTCTGCAAGGCGGAGGAATGAGGCGTAGCGGTGGCTACGTCGATTGACGACAACGCAGCAGATGAAACTTATACAAGTTATTTGGCGAAATGTCAGTGATACAGTACACTAGTCTCCAAACCCTTTTTCAACATTAAACGCCAAACATATGCTGCAATTTGTCCAGCATATTATTTACTCTGCCTTCAACAGCTTCTGGCTGATTCCTTAATTCATACCTGCTTCCATAGTAATCATTTAAACGGTCTTTCATCTCATTACAAAATAATTTTTGATCTGTTTTACCATTTAAAAACTGATTGCAGATACCACTTATCTCTTTCTTCTCATTTGTATAAAAAGCTGTCTCATCTGAGATTATTTCTGACTTGTACTTATAAGATTCTGTTTTGCTTCCAATTCCAACAACCATGTAATCTGGTGTCATTTTCTCCATGATAGAATTACGTGCCGAATCATTAAAATGAACATATTCGTCAATCATGTCTGAAAAACCTGCTTGTAATTGCTCTGGAACATACATTTCATTTACTTTTCTTAGCCCCGCTTCACTTGCACTTAACAAAAATACAGATTCATAGGAAGTTCCTCTATATCCCTCCTGAGCATTCAAAAAATCTACATCTGCTGTCATTGCATTAATCTTCTCTTTTAAATCTTTCATTTCATCTTCTGTCAAATATTCAGAAGCATTTTCGTCCAGCCATTTTTCAAAAACCTCTGACTGATTTTCCGAACAGCCTTCAAACGCACTTTGTTCTCCAGAAATGGAAGTTGCTTTCAAATCTAATTTGAATAAATTTTCACATTTATACTCTGCTGGTATCTCTCTTATTTCTCCATTAATAGATGAAAAATGCATTGTATGAAAATCCGATACCTTATTACGAGCAGTCTCAACTAACTTTCTTGCCGAATCACTGATTTGTATATCATCTTCCTGAACCAAAGCATGAGAACTATTTTCTTTTTTCTCAATATTTCTGCTTGTCATATCAGGATTATTAATATACATATTACTCTGAATCTTCATAGCAGCCTCCTAATCCACTGGATCATAATTGTAATTTGCCTGTACTCCACTTACCCTTGTCCAATGAAGAACCACTCCATTGTCATATAATGGGTTTGGTGTCATTACATCAACAACTTTTCCTGTATCAGAATCAATAATTACTGTTGCACAATTACTTGTTAGACCATCATAGTTACTTGAAAAACTATTAACTCTCCAATTAGTATTAAACAATCCTACAACAAGTGCATTTTTATAGGAATTCCAACCGCTGAAAGGCGCACTTACATTGATAAATGTTGGAACTTCCTGCATTACCTGCATAGCTTCTGATTGAAATAAGACAACATTTTGATCCTTTGTTTTATATAAATTAAAGTAAATATTTCCATTGGACTTAACAGTTCTTTCATAAGTAAAATCTATCGGATTTCCATTTACATAAAAATTTGTTCTTGAACCGTCAAACTGAAAAATTGCTGCCTTATCTGGTGTATACCACATATATTTCGCATTTTCATCATCTGCCAATTTGTACTTTTGAAATTTTATTCCATAATATTTGTCATCGCTATAATTCATAGAACTAGCCATAACAATGAAATAATATGTACCTGTATTTAATCTGTATGTGCCATTATTGATTGTATAATAATTCTTTCCATCATATACTAAGACCTTATAATCACAACCTGTTGGCTGGTCAAAAGTATATTCCAGAATATCATTTTTGCTAATAACTACTTTGTAATAATCATAATCAAATGGACTATCAATCGTAGCCGTCATACGACTATTTCTCACATAAGAACTCGCCAAGTCTGTTGTATCATTGATTTCTTTGCCGTCATTAACTCCTGCATATGTATACATTAAAAAGCTACCATTTCCTGTCGCTGCTTCTATTCCAATAAAATATATACCTTCATCAAGCTTTAACATTGATAACTCTTGCGTTCCGGCTCCTACTATTGCACTTCCACCCACAAGTTCTAATGTTCCATCTGTTTCATTTAATTTATATACATATAAATCAAAATCCGCTGTATCATCCATTACCATTGCCGCTGTAAATTTAGTCGCTTTTGCAACGCTAAATGCATACCAACGCTGTTCTAATTCTGTTGCAACCGTATCATAAACCTGTGTTCCTAATGATATTGCTTTTGCATCATTAGGATTATCATTTACTGTCTTATTATCTTCAGTATTATCCGCCATATCTACCAAATTTACAGAATAGTCCTCTGTACAAATCTTTTCCATATCATTAATATCCGAAGGCAAATAATCTGCAACTTCTAAATCCTCATTATCCTTTATCGCAGAAAAATCAATAACACCCTCCTGCGAAGCTGCGGTTTCACCTAATTTTTCTGTTATCACTGCATTTTCATGAGCATGAACTACAACAGGACCACCTGCATTATACCCTAACGATAATGCCATAATCATAGCAATAGTTCCTGCCATCTTCTTTCTAATTTTCATAAAATTTCCACCTTTCCTCATTAAGATAAATATTATAATCAAAGCATACGATATTTTTATTTGCTTCCGATTCTTTAAAAATTTCTACTTCAAGTTAAATAATTTTTCGTTTTCCACTTCAATAGCGATAGATTTTAAAGTAAAAAAATTGGGATTATTTATCTTTTCAGCACCTATAATTACACCATATCTTTTTTCTATTTCCAAGAATAAGCACAGAATATCTCTTGCCTTAGTCCCTATCGCAGATGAAAATAAAGATATATTTTCATTTATATTGCTAAAGTCTCTGCCAGTTATTTCTGACATAATCCGTCTTATTTCATCAACCATAATTTGCTCTTTATATTGCATCAAAATCACCATATCCTATCAATGTTGAAAATAAATTTTCTTTACACGCTTCCACACTTTCTTTATTGTACAAAGAATAGCAGCCACATATTCGGGCTTCTTCATCCACTACATTCACTGGAAGTGTCATATATACAAGCCTATCTAATGAGTCTGTCGCCTCCCAGTTGATATAGAAATTTGATAAAAATACACTGTCCACATCATAATCCAGCCTATATTTCAATGCCTTTACCATCGTTTCTACATAATTATTGTTGTAATCCACAAATCCGGTATTCAATATTACATAATCTGGTTTTACTGCATTTGCAACCATATAATTCATAATTCCAAAATCATCAAATAATTTATTGCTAATTGGTACTACACCACCAGGCACCCCAACAATCACAATATCTGCGTCTTCAGAATTTGCAATATAATTCACATAGTGATTAAATCTCACAATTTTTTCTGCAGCATTAAGGGTTTTATTCATAAAATCAGGAAAACTGTGAAATCCCCAAAGCTCACAATAAGATTTGCTGCCTATTTGTGATACTTTATATCCTCCACTTAAAAACATTTCTCTGACTCTAAGCTGAATATCAAATTTTCCGGTATTTGCACCTGTACCAACAATCATAACTAATGGTTTATCTATGTCCCGAATCTTAGGTATTCCATCTGAATATAAATCTTCATTAAATGTCATTTTATCATTCTCTTTAGACTCATATCTAATATCTAAAAACTGCTTTCCTGCACTCTTTATTATCTCCGTGTACATATTTATCTGATTGTGTTCCAACGGAATATTGGTATCTGCAACAATCACTATTTCTACTTCCGCAAGTGCTTTCTGAAAATCATCTGTTACCATAACGCCTGTACTTACACCAAGCTTTGCTCCTGCATCTGCTCCACAATACCCCCAGCTCTTTAACGAAACTACTTTGACAATTTCATATTCATTGATTGTATCTCTATGAATAACCATATGAAGAAGAGATGTATCATATGGAAATAGCATTGCTTTCTTTTTTTCATCTCGACCTCCTACAAAATAGTTATATTTTCATCAAATCCATTGATTTCCTGCAATATGCAGTAATCTATAAAATCATTCTCAACCGATGCTTTCGCCTTTGCACAATGATCCAGTTTTTGTGCCATGTTGTTAGCTTGTCCTTGTTTTAAATGAACTGCACATACAAAACAATATTTTGCACACCAACAATTTTTACACTGTACTTCTGTCATTTTCCCTATATTTAGTAATTTGTCTACTTGTGACTTATCAAAACCACTTTCAACATTTCCAATTATCATATCCTTCGATTCTTCGCACACTTTCTCACAAGGATAATAATTACCCAGTACATCTACAAACAATTTATGTACACCTGGAATACATGGTCCACTCGGATGAGAGTATTCTTCATGTAACCCTGTTATTTTCCTATCTCCATATGTGGTTTTTATCTGCCAAAAATATGTTTCCACAATATTTGATACATCAATACCCTTTACTTTTCCATATTTAGAATACATCATTTTGAATACTTCATATTCATACTGCTCAAAATAAGAATCTCCAGGAAGAAATTTATCATCTTCCTTGATTCCCTCTCTTGAAATAGAATTAAACAATACACGATATTCCCTTAAAGCCTCTTCTTTAATGAAAAAATCATTGATACACTTCAAATCTGCCTCTGGATCAATCACACAATTAAACTGTATATTTTCTTTTTTATCAGGGTATTTCCGATATACCATTTTTATATTCTCCATGACTATATCAAAAGAGCCTGTATCGTCAACTCTATGTCGATTTTTATTATGATATTGTCTCGGTCCATCCAAACTAATCGTTAATACAAAATTATTTTTCATCAAGAAGTCTATTTTCTCTTCCGTAAGCAATGTTGCATTTGTTGTTACAAAATATCTGATTTTCTTTCCATAATATTCATTGTTGCAATATTCCACAATTCTTCTTATCATTTCAAACTCAATCAAGGGTTCTCCACCATAAAATCCTATCTGTGCATCAGGAATATCAAAGGAATGTAAAAAATAAAAATCTATCGCCTTTTTAGCTATTTCAAAAGACATTTTTCTGTTATTATGCTGTCTGTTATAAAAACCACCTGAATATGGACAATATTCACACTTTAAGTTACATTGTTGCGTAACTTGCAACGTCAATGACTGGACTGATCCTTCTAAATAATTTTCTAGCAACCTTGAAGCCGGATGTTCAATTTTACACCAATGATGACTTGATAAAAAACCTTGTTCTGTTAACCTATTTAATATCTCGTTCACATCAGCATCACATTCTGAAATGTTTGCTGTCCCTTTTTCCAAATGCTGTAAATGTACATACACACTCTCTGGTATTCTGACAATGGCATTTGTATTAAAATCATAAAAATAGCAACAATTATATGTTCTAAAACAATGAATAAATGGTTTTTCCTTCATAATAATTTTCCTCTTATAAAGTATGGCATCCGCTAATTGCTAGATGCCATACCCCTTTTTTCATTCCTATCTGCTTTTATTTATTTTGCCTTACGTTCAGAATCGTTATATTTAGTAGTGTAAGAATTTGTACCCGATGGGCACGGACAGTTAGTGCAGACACAAAAAGCATATGCCTGTAAAGATTTCTTATCTAACTTTACTTTTTTTCCAAGTTTTCTCATAAAATTCACCTCCTTTCACATTTCATTTTATATTTATCGTTCAATAATAAATATTTTATATAGCCAACTATCTGTACAACATTTCTATACTTCTTCATCTATCTTGCTTGATGTTAATAAAGAATCCGTCTTAGAGTATGTACCATTATTTGTATAGGTTGCACTCGCCCGGTTTGCAGCATTCGATATACCAGTTGCTTTCTGCGATATTTTGCTTACAAAAGAATTATATCCTGTAAAGACCGTTTTCAGCGAACTGATATCTGCCTGCTTTAAAGCATCCTCATCTAATTCCAACTTGTTTCCTTTTCCTATGGTAATACCTATTTTGGCAAGCATATTACTGTTTTTGTCTGTCATTCCAGTCATCCATGAAGCATTTCGCAATACATCCTTTGTATTAGATTCTCCGGCTTCCTTAACTACATCATTATAATCTTCAACAAAAGATTTTACTGCCTTGGTGATTTTATCCCAGTCATAATCCTCTACCTCAATCTCTTCCCCCGTTTTTTCATCTTTCTTTTTTATTTTCTTTTTTTCCCAAAGAGAAGAGTCATTCAAAGCATCTGCTGATTTTTTCAGAGAATCTGCACTTGTTTTCATCAAGGTAAGTTTTTGTGAAGTATCACCTTTTCCCGATAATTTTTCAGCATCCTGTTTTGCATAATATGCTTTCATAAGTTTTCTATAGCTTCCATTTTTGATTGCAGCATAATCAGAAAGCATATTTGTATTGCCTACTGATGAACTATCTGACGTTCCACTAAACAACGCTGAAAAATCTACATTGCTGTTATATTTACTTGTATAATCACTAAAACTTTTAATTTCTGACATAACACCAGCCTCCTTTCCGAACTATAAACGTATATCGATCGGTGTATATACTACCGACTGTCCACTTTCTGATGCTGGATTTTTTATTGTTTCTGCTGTTTCTGTTTTAACATCTGCATTCTCTGATGCATCTGTTGCCGTATCTGCATTTTCCTGTGTATTCTCTGCTTTCTGCGTTTGATCCTTCTTTGTTTCTGCTGCATCTGTACGGTTGTCTGCCTTTGCTGCTTCTTCCATAGATTTATTTGCATCTGAAAGTGAAGACATCTGTGATGCTGTTGCAGACTGCGCTTTTGCCTGCAAATCTGCCAGTTCTTCTTCTTTCTTTTCGGTATTGCCTTTTCCAGCATCCTGCTTGATTTCAGACTCAAGCACACCGGCTCTTCCTTCCATCTGTGTTGCCATACTACCCTGCACTTTTGCTTGCTTCATAGATGAATCTGCGGAAATCATTGCCCGCATACCTGCCTGTGACAAGCCTGTTCCTTTCTTTGCAGATGTATTTTTTGTACCAGCCACCATATCATCCATAGATGATTTTTTACTCTGCTGTTCCTTTCTCTGTTCAATCTGGTGCTGTCTTAACTGTTGATTGAGATTTGTAATTTCCTGTTGTATCTCCTGACGTTTCTTCATCTTATCCTCTAATGACAGTTCTTCATTTGATGATAAGTCCTGCAATTTCTGCTGTGCATTTGCAATCTGATTCTGAATATTTTTACTCACAGAATCATTCGCCTGTGCCATTCCCATTGCTCCTATCTGCGTATTCGTTCCGTTAAATCCATTAATTTTCATCATTTCGTTGTCCTCCTTGAGCTAATACTCTGAAATCCGTTTCCTGAAAATCTGTATAACATGATTTCTCTTTATTTTTTCTTTCGGCATATCTTTCTTCACAATAAACTGTGATGTTGTGAACCGCCCTTTTTTCGTTGTGAAGCATCAAAAAAGCACTACATATTTCTGTAATTTCTGTAATTTACAAAATACATAGTGCCAATTTATTTCTTTATTCTACCTGCATCATAATGCTAAGGATTACTTCCTCATTTCCCTGCTCCAAAGATATATCTCCCATATACATTCTGGCAACCCGGCGAATGTTATTCAAACCCATTCCATGTTCCCTCCCAGATTTGGTTGTTTCTGGCAAATCGCTATCACCAAAATTAAGCTGACCCCCAAAACTGTTTTTTATGGTTATCATAAAGATACTGTTTTTCCGAAAAGAAGAAATGCTGATATACGGATCATCTCCACTTACATTTTCCATGCAGTTATTCAAGGCATTATTCATGATCACACTCAAATCAAATGCATTTAACTTCGTATTCTGCGGATAATGAAAATCCGACAGAAACCGAATCTGCCTTTCTTTTGCTTCTCTCAGCTTTTCCATCAAAATGACATCAATTACCGGACTTCCTGTCTTTATTTCCGGAGATACCTCGTCCCATTCATTTTTCAGATGTTCCAAGTATTCTGTAGCATCATCCATATTATTATGTGCCACCAGATGTTCCAGTGTCTGTATATGATTTCCCATATCATGGCGCATGGAGCGGATATCCCGATACAACTTTTCGACTTCCTCGATATGCTTTTTCATGTCACTGATCTGATTTAATACCAGCTCTTGTCCCCGCTGTTCTTCCTGCATCTCTTTCCAGTTTTGAAACATTACAATCACAACAAGAATAGCAACTATGGAAATCAGATAGTGTAAAAAGCTTAAAGCTCCATAAAATCCATATGTATCAATCAAGTTCTTTCCAGTATCTCTTTCGTATATCATGAGATAATATTGTAAAATGCCATACCCAGTGACGCCTACAAGTGAAGGTATAATAAGCATTACCATCTCTTTGACGCTCATTTCATCTTTTTTGTATATATACGCTTTATTGATCAGTCCTATTGCAACCGCAATAAAAGCAATACAAAGTACAATATCCAAAACTCTGGTTCCAACATATAGTCCGTACTGCAACCACACTTTTTCTGCACTCATATTCCGAAATACAAGTGCTTTTGTAACAAGATCATCAAGTCTGGCTGCCATTGCAACCGTTAACCATCGGATCGAAAAGAACGTAATTGCAAGAAATATTTTCTGATATATATTTCTTCTGTCCTCTACATACATCACAAGAAACGCTGCCATAACTCCAATCAGATATGCGGAAAAATTATCAATCTGTGGCGGAATCATATATAAAACAAGCATAATCGTAATATAAACAATACTGACTGCCACAGCCCCTTTTTTCTTTTTTATATAGGGACAAACAAATTTTCCAAAATAGATTCCTGTAATCATAAGGAGTGCAATAACAGAAATTTTCGATGTAACCATCCAGCATTTTTCTACCAAACTCATCCGATTTCTTTTCCTTTCCTCTGATTATATTTCAAATATTGTTTTACAAACTCAGAATAATTCTGTTTTGCAATCAATGCAGTTCCATTTTCCATCGTCACACAATTTGCATCATATTTCTGAACATATTTGAAATGTACGAGGTAGGCTCTGTGTGTACGAAAAAAATCTGCTCCCGCAATTTCACTCAGTTCCTGCAATTTTCCATAATATTCAATATTCGTATCCCGTGTATGGATAATGACTTTTCGATTATATACCTCAGCATACACAATATCCTTCAAAAACACTTTCATATGGCTTCCTCCGGACTGTACCATCGTGTATTTGTCATCCGATTGATTTTCAGAATATTTTTCAATGCTTCTGACTGCACGTTTCACAACTTCCTCAAATTTTTCATCTGAAAACGGTTTCACCAGATAATGAAATGCTGCAACATCAAATGCCTGAAAAACATACTCCTCCACAGCAGTTACAAATATCAATACCATTTTTTCATTTTTCTGACGCAGAATCCTTGCCGTTTCCATTCCATCCATTCCTGGCATCTGAATATCCAAAAATAGAATATCCGGCTCACAACCACTTGCAATCAATTCATCACCAGATAAATATTTTTCTATTACTGCATCCGGTAATAATTTCTTTATTTTTTCTTCTAATATCAATCCTATAGATTTTTCATCATCGCAGATTGCTATTTGCATCTTGTCACTTCCTTACTTACATACAATTATATTTATTATATCGGAAAAAGTCTTTTAATAGCTAGCCACCATGTTGTGAACCGACCTTTTTTTGTTGTGAAATAGCATATCACTATATTTCTTCCACTCCATCCACTCCATCCTTCCAAAAGTACTGATGAATATATTATTATTCACTCTATTATTTCCACATATTTTGTTGCAAATAGATTATCTAAACTTTTGCACAACTATTTTCCTATAACCATAAACCCAGCCACTAGAACAATACTTACATACCCGGCATAAAAATAATCTTGCAGATCCAGACAAAACAAAATGATAAGAACACATACCTGTAATGCCGTTATGCAATGTGTTACCCTTGCATAATACCTTCTTTCTTCCTCATCAAGCGGTTTATTGATACTTTCCACTGGGGCAAGGACAATAATAATTACCACGGCAAGAACTCCGATCAATAAAATCAAGGCATTAGGAACATTTTTCATTACAGGCTCATATGTATAAACCGGAATAAATAAAATTGCCATTGATATCAAAAAACAGCCGATTCTACTCTTACAGTGGCTGCCCCCACTATAGCTTCTCAACGAGGCATAAAATAACAGGAAGACCAGAACAAGTCCCGGTCTCCCCGTCACAATGCCAAATATTCCAGAAGCCAAAAGGTTTCCTGCAACAACAATGCCATTTTCTATCCCATATTGGTACAGTTCTGCATCCTCTTTTTGCACAATCCCCTTTTGTATCAATATTTCATTTATCTTCTTTGCAAATTTAGCAATCATACCCTGTTACCACCTTAAAATTTTCTAAGTTTTTTCGCATTATCCGGTAACTTGTCCTGTCCGAAAATAAACCAGCAGCAACGGTTCATATTTGTTGCAGTTACCGTAAGGGCAAGTGCTGCCACGCTGCTTAATGCTCCATGACTGAGTCGGTTCATCAATCTTCTTAATTTTGACATATATGTATGTCCTCCTTTTCATTTGATGAATGCACTATATCATACTTTACAGGAAAATCCGTCAAAGTGTAACAGATTGACATTTAAGTGTAACGCTTTGCATTTATTCCTTCACTTCAATTCCATAGAGCATTGCAGAAACCTCAAATATATCCCCTTTATCTGTAAAACTGACCGTTCCATTGTATTTTTCTACCACTTTACGAACACTCTGAACACCATGCCCATGTCTGATATTATCTTTCTTGGTTGTTTTCAGGCTTTTATTTTTCTTTCCTGTTTTGCTGTTTGTTATTATAAGAAGCAAAATCCCGGACTGGTACTTATTTTCAATCTTTACAAAACGCTGTCCCTCCGGCACCTTGCTGCAGGCTTCTACCGCATTATCCACAAGATTTCCATACAATACACCTATATCCCCGTGATCAAGCTGCATCTGCTTTGGAATACGAATAGATGTTTCTACTTTTATTCCCCTTGCCTTTGCCCTGCCGAATTTAATGCGGAGCACAGAATCTACGATTGGATTATCAGAATACTGCTTTTCATCTATCTGCTCAAATTCCATGCACATCGCACCGATTTTCTCTGAAAGTTCCTGCCCATCACTATTTTCCACCAGATGATACAGTTCATGCAATTTATGTTTCATATCGTGCTTTAACTTCTGCACTTCCTTATTCTGTTTTTCTGCTTCTTCATAATAGATGTCTTTATAGTGCATTTCTTCCCTGTACATTGCATCCTCATACTGTTTTTGCACAAGATAATTAAAACGTTCCATCATATACAGCATAAAATAATCTGTCAGGACAATGGAAATTACAATACTGGCACACATAAGCAGGCTTTTTTCACTGCCAGCTTCCAATGACAAAAGAATAACAAAGCAACAGTTCAACACCGTAAAGGCAAATACCATAACAAGCACACCCAAAATTTCTTTCGGAAAATCAGCAATCTGCATCCCTTTCTTTGAAATCAATTTTGACAGAATATACATCACATTTCCACGAACAAAGCTGCATATTACCATTACAAAATAATATTTATAACTTTCTCCCATATGAAAATTCATCGCATGGAGTAACAGCAAAGCTACAGGTTCAAACAGCATTCCAATACCCATGAATGTCACAATATTTATAATTCTCGTCCACATTCCTGATATATAATAAAATGATAACAGTATAAGCACAATCAAAAGAGTCGCAAGATTCAGATACGGATTTTTTATGCTACTGACAAATGTCCATATAACTGCAGCAATGGTAAATCCAGCCCATATCCATACCTTTGATACTGGTTTCATTTTCTTATTGGAATGAAAATAATACATAAACACTGCCAGATCAAACAGCTGATGGCAAAGCGTATCACATATTCCATCCTTAAACCATCCTCCTTACAAACTCCATATGTTTTTCTTTTAAATTCTGCTTATGGGAACGGGCAATCAGAAGTCTTTCTTCATTGTCCATCACTACTTCATCTCCCTCAATCGCCCTGATATGCCCAAGATTGATGATATATGATACATGAATATGGGCAAAAACCTTATCATCAAGCTGTTTCCATATTTCTTCAGTTGTCATATTTGCCTTGAAATTTTCTGAGATCGTATGTATCACTGCCTGACGACCTTTCTTCTCAAAATACACAATATCATCGCAGCTAATACGAAACTGATTTTTTCGGAACTGAAAGACAAAGTCACGCTTTATCATATGAAGATACTGCATGGCTTTTAAAAGGACGGACTCCAGCTTTTCCACTGTAATCGGTTTAGAAATATAGTCAAAGGTAATAACCTCAAAAACATCCATAACATACTGCGTATATCCAGTCAGGAATACAAACAATGCTTTGGCATCTATTTTCCGGATTTCTTTTGCAAGCTGCAAACCATTCATCTCCGGCATTTCAATGTCAAATATATACAGATGATACATTTCCCCATCATCTATAACATGCTTCAGCAACTCCTTCGCTGTAAAATACACTTCATAAGAAAACTGGTACTGCGCTAACTTATCAAAAGCACTTTCCAGCATTTCTACATCTGTTCTGCTGTCATCACAGACCGCAATATTAAGCATAACACTTCCTCCTTTTCGGGCTTGGAAGTAGGAAGCACTTCAATTTATCTAATCAACTTAGATAAATAAGCCAGCACACGGTCAAAAAAATCATTTCTCTGCTCCTTTGTGCTGTTCGCAACATAGTAATCCAGATTAAAATCTTTCATACTGCTCTCACCTGTTAATTTCCATAATTCTTTCTGCTGTTATGATTTTATCTATGTCTATTCCTGTATTTGCAGCAGAAACCCCAAATACTCATTTTGAGATTTCTTCCCCTGCTTTTCCCGATGCCTATATCATCACAGAAACTACACCTTCAACTGTAGCGTTTGACGGAAGTTCTGGCTCACTCGGTTCTATCTCTGCTACGGTATTTGTAGAAGAAACTTATGATATGGTAAATAATGAACTTATTATCACAGACAGTCGGCTTCTTTCTAAAGATGAGGTAATGGCTATTGGAGTTGATAATTTCGCTCCTCTCAGTGAAGTCCCTATGCCGAGGGCTGCTACTATTACTCGTGGCAGATTGACAATCACATTTTCTGGTGTTTACAACACCTCGAATGGTGTTTCTTGCAATCTGACTGGTACTGCTCATTGGGATGATTCAGGCTTGCATACTGAGGGCGAAAACTACTGTGCTACTGGTGAGGATTTTATTGGTGTAACATGGTCTGGTAGCTTTACAGCTAAAAGTCACAGCATTTCTGGAAAAAACCAACTTGGCGGTGCTCTTACCATCTATAACTCCGATTCTACTCCAAATGCTGGGCGTGTATGGTCTTTCAAGGACTCTAACCCTACTTCAAAATACACTTTGTATGCCAAAGACATCAATCTGAACGTGAATATTAGTAAAAATACCTTGACTGGTAATGGCAATACTGCCGAGGCTGTTTTGAAATATATTCATACCTATTCAAAGGTTAAAGGTTCGATTTCGATTACCCCTGGTTCTGAAACTGTTGCTGGTAGCTTCTCCCTTTCTAATACCGATAGGCAGTGGTCACTCGTTTGCACTGTTACTAATATCCCGTACTAAGAAATAAAAACAGAGGATTTATCCTCTGTTTTTTATTTCTTTTCTACATGATTTTGAGGTTCTTCTCCACTGCCTGTCAACCAACATATTCTATAACTGTAAGGCGTGTCTACTATTTTCATCTCCTCAGATTCCGTCCATACACTTTGTATACTATTGTCTGTTATAATACCCCAATCAATCCATAAACTCTCATTATCATCATAAAAAAAAACTGCACAAATATCCAGGATTATATAAATTTAACTTCCCGCTCGTTCTCAATATTTGATATCCTATCCATTTATTCTTTAACAAAGCACAAGAAATATATCCATTATCTTCAAGAAAAAAAACAACCTCATAATTTTCTGAAAAATTATCGTGATACAAAATCTCTGTCGCACTTTCATAATTGCTTAAAAAGTAATCTTCTATCGTTTTGCTTTTCGTAAGGCTAACAATAGCCAATATAACAATAATAATCGCTATAACCCATATCTTATATCTTTTCAAAGTATATCCTATATTTTTCATTGCAACCACCTCTTTCTTTTACTTCATATTATCTCATTGAGCTACATTATAATCAAGTGCTTTTGAAAAGATTTCACCGAAAAAAATACGGAATAGTGGGCGGCTATCTATCAAATTCTTGTATGTTACTTTACCGCACATGAGCATTCCCTCAAGGATTGTTGCAAGTAAATCTATCGGTTTTAGTCCACTCTGCTTGTTTCTTGAAACCGCCTTTAGACCAGACGTAATAATACCTTTTCTGTCTGGTGACACCTCAGATGTATACTTTTTCATAAGCTTATTAAAACCTTCTGATTTATTTTGAAACTGTCCATTTTTAAAATCTTCATAAGCCTGCTCTGCTATTTGCTTTTTGTATTCTACATTGCTAGTGTTACTTTTCTTTTTTGAAAACACATATTTATCATTAAAATCCGGTAAATGTATTCCACCTATGCTATTTGTTCCCGAAAACTTTCGCTGTTGCAATGAAATACTGTTCAAATTTACATTCATTGAAATCACCTCCTCAAATAGCAGCAGAACCACGCAGGGTTAAAACTCATCATCCCACTCTATTGTTATAGATGTTGATACGATTTTGTTCCAGAACTTAAAGAACTCATATTGGTTGCATTAAATGAAATCGTATATGTACCATTTGCTGCTGAAGCAAGAAATTTGCTCGTTGTCAACGTTTTATTTGCCTGCCCAGTCCACGCAATTTGTTCTGTTCGTCCATTTGAACTTGAAATTGTCAAGTAGTTACATACAATTGCTCCTCCCGAATAAGTCATTGATCCGGTGTTCACAGTTAATTTTGTAATAATAGCATCTTCTGGTAAATCAGAAACCCTAATAGTGACAGTATTAGAATTTCCTCTTTGTCCCGGATTAAGAGTTATTGTCATTTTTGAAGCTGCCTTATATGTACGACTTCCAGTTGCAGCAAATGCCGTCATTGAAGTTGTCAACATTAAAGCCATAACCATCATCATTGCTAAAATTCTTTTTACTACGTTTTTTGTTTTCATATTAAGCTCCTTACCATTTTATTATTTTTCTAATTTAATGCTTGTTTTAAACAATATCGCCAATCTTTTCAAATAATAATTGACAATAATTATGCATACCTTGATTTCCGCTTCTCAAAACAGAACAAAACAAAGATTTTATATCTATATTTCCTCCTATTTTCCCATATTGCTCCAGATAAAGTGAACGAAACTCTAAATACGAATCCTGAATATAGTCACATACCTGATTTATATCAAAAGTATCAAACGATTCATCCAATTTTACATTCTGAAATTTTTGCCTGTTTTCTGCGTTTTGCTTTTGACTTTTAGCAACCATTTGATCCCATTTTATCAGTTCCTCAAAACCTTTATTTAGCTTTTCCAATTCTTCATCCATTGTTAGCAAACGTCTTTTTCCGCTCTCTGAATCATCGCAAATATACACTTCTCTTATCCCGTTACTGTATCCTTCTACAATTTTTTGATACATAGTAGAATAAGCGTATGCAGCTCCTGTTCCAATATCATCAAACCCATATCCATTGTTGCTTTCACGAACCCCTTTTAAGTATTTATTCTTTTCATCCCATAATTCTTGAAGATAGTCATTTGACCAAATAGTTTTAGGCACCGTTTCTCTAACATAGTTTGCGTAATCAGCCTCAAAAGCAACTCTATGTATATATACGCTTTCCTGATTCCACCCAGCAACTTCGTCTGAACGCTCTATCTTCTGTTGTTTCAGTTCGCTATCCATATGGATGCCTGCAACGCTATCTCCTACTTTTATCATCAATCATCTCCTCCTGCTGGCTCTTCTCCATTCCAATAAGGATAATAATATTTCATGGTATAAGGTCTGGTAAAGGTAAGTTTATAATTTAAGTTCTCATAAAAATAATTATACCATTCAATATCTATTACTTTACCCGTATCTGGGTCAATATACAAATTCGCCATGTTCAGATTTCTCCAGCAAGTCATATCACTGGAACTTCCTGTCCCCCTAACATGAATCCAATAACAAGGCGTACTCCAATCAAATACCGATAATGTTAAAACATACTTATCCTTTATCCCAGAAAATGATGAATTTAGAACATGTACTGCATCAGGAATTACCTGCTGATATTCCAATGGCAACGAAGTTCCTTCTGTTTGTAAAAGGCAAACATTAAAATTTGATGTCCTTCTCAAAGAAATATCATAATCCACTGAGCTTGAACTTCTCTTGTATTTATAACTACATTGATGCAGGGCTTTTATCTGTAGATAACGTTGATCTTCCAAGAAAGGTCCGTTATCGTACCCGCTCACATAAGAAGCCTGTAAGAGTAGACAAGCAGTGTCATGTAGGACGCACTTACGAGGATTTTGAAGCTTATCTTGCTGCGAATCCTGATATTCCGGTAGTGGAAATGGATTCAGTAAAAGGTCGCAAAGGCGGTAAAGTCTTGTTGACCATATACTTTAGAAATAGTAGTTTAATGCTTGCTTTTATCCGTGATAACAATACCGCCAAGTCAGTTACAAAAATATTTGACTGGTTGTATGAACAGTTAGGACATGAAGTATTCACTAGCCTCTTCCAGGTGATTTTGACCGACAGAGGAAGTGAATTTACTAACCCGCTGGCAATCGCGAGCCCGTGAAATAATCTCTGTAAATTCAACACTATAAAGGTCTTCTATGATAAAATATTAAAATCATAGGAGGCCTTTTATTATGGCAAACAGAAAAAAAGAAGTTTACAAACCAAAACCAATGAC
>ENA-OQHY01000329-OQHY01000329.1-human-gut-metagenome-genome-assembly--contig:-NODE-329-length-27600-cov-6.680523_pt1 | contig 27600 bp, 43 predicted proteins | sample MGYA00242570_ERZ504733 | MGnify/ENA primary metagenome ERZ504733 (study PRJEB26092, sample SAMD00036219) | human gut metagenome | host: Homo sapiens | study: EMG produced TPA metagenomics assembly of... | reverse complement strand
TTGAACACGACAAAGCTCATAAACGTGCTTCTGAAGTTTAATGCGATCCAATGAAATTTGGAGTTGTTCTTCTTTCTTTTTCATAATTGTTGACTTTAGGGTGTCAACCTTATTTAAAAAAAGACACCGTGGGGTTATTGCACGATACCTGTTTCTATCTCGTTTTCTAAATACGAGAACACATACACCGAACCTTCGTAGTATAAACCACAATCAGGGTTGCACAAACGCTTATAGGTTTCAGAAGAATACAATTCGTCAAGTGCCTTCTTCATATCCCATCCATACTTTTGCATCAACATTTCAACCAACTCGGTAGAGAGGCATTCTATTTGAAATTGGATATCTTCGCTCATAATTAGATTTTCTTTAAGTAACTTATTGCTTTTTCTGTTCCAAAGAAATACTGAATCGCATGTTTTTGGAAACGCAGTTCTTCAATCATTCTCTCTATATCGATGTATCCTTGAATGAAGCGGCGCATCTGAAGACCAACCGTATCGTTTGCTATCGGACCTACAACTATATCATAAGAATGTGCAGGTTGTGAAGCCATATTCTTTCTGTTTTTCAAAATAAATTCAGCCCACTCCACTGAATAGTCCTCAAATATTTTAACTGATAATGGTGTACATTCGGAAGAAAGTAAACTGTCATCAAACAGGTAAGCATTGACTACAGGCTCGCCCTCCTGCATTCTTTGAGAAGTACGAACTGCCATTTCCATTGCTTGCGCCTTATTGGGGTTCAAATAAAAACCACACCCGAAGTCCTTGCCTTTTCGCGAACGACACAAATCTATCTTGTCAATCACGACATTGCTTCCATGATATAGCTTCAACATCCTACTCGTCCTCCATTCTTTTGACACAACAACATAATGTCCTCCACAGCATCCTCTATAGAAAGAGTATGCTCTGCAGCATAACAATCAATAAGGAAATCTATACCTTTAAACCTACGCAAGTAGGCATACGACTGTGCCAATGTCAATTTAAAGCGATTAGCAAAAGCTCCGACACAGCAGTTTACATATTCTATGATATTATGAGTCAAATCCATATATTTCTAAAGTCAATTGATTATTCTAAATATTATTATCTCAGCGCAAATCTACAACAATTAATCAAAAAAGCAAAATCTTTTTGGGATAATTATTGCTGTTTGGAGTTATAGTAGAATGGATTATCTATAAGATATAGAAATCATATCCCAACTTAGCAGATAGAGAAAAAAGAAGTAGTACTATGTGGCAAGACAAAATGTCATTAGAAAAAACTGGACAAAATAATACGTTTCGTTATTCTATATTTCGATTATTCTTTGTACATTTGTCACATTTATATATATTCATAATACACCTTAAAATAATAACCTATGCTATCTACACTCAAAAGATATTTTGGATATAATTCCTTTCGCCCTCTACAAGAGAACATTATACGCCATATACTTAGCAACAAAGACTGTCTGGTGTTGATGCCTACTGGCGGTGGAAAGAGTATCTGCTATCAGATACCAGCATTGATGATGCCAGGTACGGCTATTGTAGTTTCTCCTCTTATATCTTTGATGAAAGACCAAGTAGAGAGTCTGCGTGCTAACGGCATTGCTGCAGCTGCTCTAAATAGTAATGCCTCAGAAGCTGAGAATCATGATATAGCAGAACATGCATACAGAGGTGAATATAAATTGTTATATGTGTCGCCTGAAAAATTATTATCAGAGATTCAACATGGTATCTTCAGTAATTCTCATGGAACAGAACCAACTGGTTCTCTCAAAGTTAGTATGTTTGCTATAGATGAAGCTCATTGTATTTCTCAATGGGGACATGACTTTAGACCAGAATATACTCAGCTTGGTAAGCTAAAAGAATTGTTTCCTAATGTGCCTGTTGCGGCATTTACTGCAACTGCTGATAAAATTACTAAAGAAGATATAATACAGCAACTCCGCTTAGATAAAGATGAAACAGGAGAAGTGAAGATTTTTATATCTTCTTTCGATCGTCCAAACTTGTCGCTAGATATTCGTCGTGGCTATTCTGCAAAAGATAAATTGCGCTTTCTGCTTTCGTTGATTGCTCGTCATCATAACGAGAGTGGTATTATATATTGCATGAGCAGGAAAACTACAGAATGGTGGCTGAGAAACTTCAAGAAAAAGGTATTCGTGCCAAGGCTTATCATGCTGGACTTTCTGCTAAGGAGCGAGACGATGTGCAAGAAGCATTTATTAACGACGAAATAGATGTGGTGTGCGCAACGGTTGCTTTTGGTATGGGTATTGACAAGAGTAATGTGCGCTTTGTTGTTCATTACAATCTGCCGAAAAGTATAGAGAGCTATTATCAAGAGATAGGACGTGGAGGACGTGACGGACTTCCTTGCGAGACTGTTCTGTTTTATCAAGTAGGTGATCTTATAATGCTTAGAAAGTTTGCAGAAGAAAGTGGTCTACAGAATATCAATAATGAAAAGTTGGATCGTATGCAGGAGTATGCGGAGAGTCAAGTGTGTCGACGCAGAATTCTGCTCAATTATTTCGGAGAAACAATGGATCATGATTGCGACAACTGTGATATTTGCAAAAATCCTCCTCGTAGATTTGACGGAACAATACTTGTACAAAAGGCTCTTTCTGCAATCATGCGTACCAAACAACAAGTAGGATTTAAACTGCTGATAGACATTCTCCGTGGTGCATCTAATCAAGAGGTTTATCAGAAAGGTTACCACTTGATTAAGACTTACGGATGTGGTCGCGACGTTATATTTAAAGATTGGCAAGATTATCTCCTACAAATGCTTCACTTGGGTTATATAGAAATAGATTACAAAGATAATTCTCATATCAAAATTACATCCCAAGGTGAGGATGTTTTGTATAAACGCAAACAGGCTCAGTTGGCAATTATTAATCGTGAAGATTTTACAGTCAAAGGTAGAAAACAAAAAAAAGAACGTCAACAATTACATTTTGAAGAACAGCAAACAGGAATGACAGAAGATAAAAACCTTTTTGAGAATCTACGTCAGTTGCGCTTGAAAATTGCAACCGAAAGAGGTGTTCCTCCTTATGTTATCTTTAGCGATAAAACTTTGCACCAGCTTGCTATCGTACAACCAATAACATATATTGCGTTTGGTTCTATATCTGGTGTAGGCACTCATAAGCTCGAAAGTCTTGGAACTATGTTTGTTAAGGCCATTAGAGAATATAAAGAACTCTCAACGAATGAAACAGAAGAATGGAATGATAAAAATATCAACAAAGACATTGAAATTAAGGATTCGGTCACTACTCCTAAAGCTAAAAAGTCAGTAAGGGACTTTGTTACATTCAATGGAACAGAATATCATATAGGAAGTGAATTAATGGGGTGTATCAAATGGCGAACAACTATAGAAAATGTAGGCAAGGATGTATATTATACTCTTTGGCAGGAAAACCGTTACCCGATGACTCGATATATAAGTGAAGGTGTACAATGTCGTGATATTGTTTTAAAGCGTTTTGCCGAAATAATATCGGCTGTATATAACGTGGTTGTTTCTCCGGATTATCAAACCGTAATCATTCCAGTTAGAACGGAATATGACGAGAACGGGAAACCTGTACATTCTTTAGATGGTGTATCTTTCGAAGAGGCTCTTGACAAATTTAGACAGTTTGTTGAGCAGAATGGTCATCTCCCATTTGCTACATCTGGTGAATATGAATGTTCTCTTCGTAGATGGCAACAAGAAATAAATCATGATATAAGACCTTTGACCCATACTCAATATAAAGCATATGAAGAACTAATGTCCTCATATGCCGATCTGCCAAAGACGCTTGTGTTATGGGAAAAGAAGAAAGAACAAGAAATAAAAAATATGTCGTATATAGAGCAACAAAGGTTGAAGCATTCAAAGGCTTATGTTCAATGGACGAAAGAGGAGGACCAAAAATTAATTGAACTGTATTCCAAAGGAGAAACAATAGAAGAATTGTGCAAAATCTTTGCTCGTAATAAAGGAGCCATTAAATCTAGAATTAAAAAATTAAGCCAATAATTGACATTAAAAAAGAAGTACTGCTTACAACTCACAAGTAAGCGGTACTACTTTTACAATCTTAGAGAGGATGATATTTCACAGCTCACTTATGTACTAAAAACCAAAATACAAACGATCCAATTCCCTACTATAATTCTCTAGTTTTCTAGGATAATAGTCACCAAGGAATCGAATTTCATCAAAGCATACACTATTAGAGTCTTTCTGATACTTCTCTATTATAGAATTATATCTTTTATCATTCTCTATATCGTGATGCAATTTGGACATATCTTCACTAATTGTCCATGAACAACAATTCAAAGCTCCACCCCATTTCTCGATAAATTCTTTCATCTGAACTTGATAAATCCTTCCTCTATAATCAGGATATAAAGCAATAAACTGACCCATTGCTTCATTATCAAGTTTTGTATTGCCAATTCCTGGAACAATAATAACATCACGTGTCTGAAGAGCGTTGATATATGCCCAACTTAATTCGTGATATTCAGAAAGATTCAACTCTATAACATAAAAATGTTCCATCAAGATATTACGCATTTGAGTAGCAATACCATCATCATATACTGAAAGATTAGTTAACACTACAGGTTTGCCATTTTTTTGTGCGCCGACAAATCTTAATATTCCATCCGTATGCCCACAAACATCCTTTTTATCCCATGGCAACCATACTATAGTTATTTCACCAATAGTTGAATTACATTCTTTAGGTTTGAAAGAATCCCGAATTTTAGATTCTATCTCCTTTTTAGATAATCCTTCGTTTTCTATCATCACCTTGTCTGTCATTACAATAAAGGATTTAGTGGTGTAAGTATCTGGTTGTTCTATTTCGCCAACAACAATATTTCCACCATCAATAACCAAAGAAGAATGATTGATGTCAAAATTCTTATCTCCAATCTTATTCATCACTTTATCTACATCAGTAATATATTTTTCCTTTCCTCTTAGATAGTCGGGATTGTAGACAAATTGGGAGAAATAACCACATGCAAATTGTATCGGCATATAATCACGACACCAATAATCCTTAGTTAAAGGAAGCATTTCATGCGCTACGTTATTAGCATCCAGAATTTCACAAACATCCTTATAGATATTGGGATAATCTGTACGTAGCAACTGTGAAAAAAACACTTTGTCTTTATATTGTTCTGTTATCATAGCTTTTCAACTCGTTTAAATCCCCATAATCTGTTGTCGTTTATTTTGATTCGTTGCATAGGTTCTGCATAGCCCAGCGTTTCATCAGACTCATCTATCCATTCTATACTAAACTTGCCATTGCTTAGCATATTTGCTCCACCAAATAAATCATACCAAAAATCATGAGGAGCCCAATCTTTTCTTTTTTCATTATTCTCCCATTCTTTTTCCCCAGGCACAATAGCTTTATAGCCTCTAATCAAGAAAGACGCATGATATTTCTTTTGTGGATCATCAAACAAAACATCAACGCCCGATGGATTTGGACATAAAGCACCTAAAGCATAGCCAAATTCATCTTTCCCTTTCAGATATTTTTTTCATCTTTAGTATTGCCATCATCCTCGTGGTAATAAAATTCGATGCAGGTCAACTTTAGTTTATACGCATCCTTACAACCGCCATTAACAAGAAAATAGCCTGAGAAGAATGCTTCTTCAGCAATTTTCTTAAACTCTTTAAACAGGTTTGCTTCGCAACCATCAGCGCCTTTGAAAGCCTTTAAGGCTTGAAATAATCTTGATTCCATACTTGTTGAACTATCTTTATTTGTAAACCTCTATTGTTTTATCCAACCATTTACATATCTTCTTCTGAAGACTTTTGGGCTCTAACACTTTTATCATATTGCCGAAACTCATTAGTTTCATATAGAAGTCGTAGGTTGGACGCAATGTTAATTCAAAATCGGCATAATCATCACATGCATAGATTTCTTTTTGCGAGTGATGCAACGGCAATGTGCGCATATAGTGCTGATGGCATTTATCTGCCCTTAACACTATTCTCTGAAGCGGAGCAGATTCATCCAATACAATTCCAAAGTATTCTGCAAAATATTCTTTTGCACAAAAATCTTTTGGCAAGACAAAATGAGCATCTGTTAAGTTAACACCTTCTATTCTATCAAGAGAATACAAACGCAAGTAGTTATAGTCTACATTTCTTGCTAACATATACCAACGCTGTGCGGACATTTTCACACAGTACGGTTCAACAAGAAACGTCTTTGCCTCTTGCATCGAAAAAGAACGAAACGTCATCTGTAGAACTACATTTGACTTCATCGCTTCAAGTATTGTTGCAAGAAAGTCTTGGCTTGAAGGAATATTCTCTGTCAGTATTCTATCATGGATGGATATACAGCTTGATATTGTTTCTGCCGTGCCGTAGGTGTCAAGAAGCCATGTACGCAATTCTCCTTCGCTTAAAACTTCGGGATTGGCTATATAATAATGGTATCTGCCATGTTGTTCACAATCAATCACAATGCCGAACATGTCAAGGATACCGCCTTTCCAACGATCAAATGTTTGCCGTGGCAAGTTCTCACCACGGCTAAGGTCTATATTCTGACGCCACTTTTCATTGAGTTCCTTCAATGTAATGCGGCCAGAACGATGGATAGTCTTGATAACCCAGATGTATTTTTGAATGAGTGACATAGGCTTAATCCTTCCAAATATTCTCCCAACAATCCTCACATGAAACACCTTTCAACGGATTCACAAAAGCTTTATGTCTTTTCGTTTCAGGTTCATTTTCTCCCATAAGCCATTTGACATCTATTCCTGCAGGACTCTTTTCAGATATTTCTTTTTCTCTATACCAATCATACTTGTACCAAACATGTGCAGAATGAAGTAGTTCGATAAACTGACTACGTGAAAGTATAAAGTACCTAAACTTCCATTCCTCATTTACCATATTAACATAAACAAACACATACGGTCCCATTACTTTCTCCTTAAGCAAATCGCGCTTAAGACTATCTTCTATTGTAAATCCTGTTGGAATATTCTTTTGTACACTTGTCTTCACCTGAATAAGAGCAGACACTGGCTTCCATGGATAGTTAGGCGTTTCTTTTATTTCGCTATTAAGACAGACAATATCAATCGATTTGTAATTTTTTATTGTACAATTCGCATTGAAGGCATCCCATCCATTTTGCATAAGCATAGACACAACCATATTCTCTCCCACTGCTCCAAGACGTGCTTTTTCAGGTTGTGTCGACCTTGTACTAAGTGTATTATTTGTACTCATTTTGATTATATTATATAGTTATTTTTTCCAATTAAACTCCTCGATTCCAAGTATCTCAAGTCCCAAGTATTTCCATACTTCCTTATCAAAGTTTGGCGTGTATCTTGCATAGTGCGTAAGACGGATTCTTCCTCTTTATCACGGTAAGTATTGTTGAAGGTCAATGCCTGCTCCCATATAGAAACTGGTTCTTCGCAAGGTCGAGTTGATAAAATATAGTCCCGATACGCTCAAGATTATGACCATCCTCTTTACACATATCCAGTGTCAAACTGTGATTGTCTAAAGGAAAGCCATAGAACCCATCACTGATTAAACCACGTGGCGAAGCAAGACATAAAGCTCCCATTTCGTATCCATTAGGTTCTTTTACCAGCACAACATCGCCAGTGAACATCCTACTACCATTGCTGTCATCATAACCTGTGTCTATTCCTGCAAAGATAGAACGCAACGTATAGCCACGTCCTTCACAAGAATGTCCGAAGTAGTCTTCTACAATGTCAGGATTATGGTCTTCTTCAAATTCTTCACTCTGTTGCCAAACATACAGACCGCCATCTTCCCAAAAGAAGAAGTCACCAAAGTCGGCATAACCGAATCTGTTCTTGTCAATAACATAGCGTATGCGCGGACTACGTTTATCAAAGTTAGCCCCAATAGCAATTTCATTCTTATGCTTGATACAGAGAAAAGACAAGATATCCTCGTTTAGTACTCTCGGCATAAGTTCACAAAAGAGTTTCTTTGTTTCTTCCATATTCGTAGTATTATTGATTCAAATGCAAAGTTACGCATTAAGTGTCTCAATATGCGTTACAGGATAAAGAAAAATGGTCTGCAACTCGTGCTGAACGAATTGCAGACCATTATCCTTATTGTCGAGTTATTGAATTGCAAAACTCCTAACTCCTATATTCTACATCGCTGATGTAGCCGCTACGAGCCATCCGTAGACGCAGCTGCATACGCCGAAGAGGAGTACGCCTGCGGTGCAGAGGGCGAGGGCTGTGCGTGTAGCGCAGTCGCTCTTGAACGGAGCGAGAGGAGCATCGGTCTTGTTGATGTACATGCACTTTACAATCTTCAGATAGTAGTAGAGTGACGGTACGGTGTTGATCAATGCGAGGAACACTACTGCGTATGCGATGTTAGAACCCTGCTCGGCTGCTGCCATGAACACGAAGAACTTGCAGAACATACCTGCGAACGGCGGGATGCCTGCGAGCGAGAACAGAGCGAGTGTCATGAGGAACGAGAGCTTCGGTTGGTGGTGTAGAAGCCGTCGAATACAGACATCTCGGTGTTGCCCTTGCCGCGTGTCTCAACAACGTTGATGATGGTGAACACTGCCATGTTGGCTGCTACGTAGATGAGCACGTAGTACATGAGCGCTGGCAGACCCATTGCGCCGTTGCCTACCGCTGCAAGCATGATGTAGCCTGCCTGCGAGATAGAGCTGACGCATGAATCGCTTGAGCTCTGTCTGGCGGAGTGCGAAGAGGTTGGCGATGGTGATGGTGAGGACGATGACGATGTACATCAGCATCTCCCAGTACTCTACCATCGGAGCGAACACCTTGGTGAGGATTGTCATCAAAGCGAACGCTGCTGCGCCCTTAGACACTACGCTCAGATAGCCTGTTACGGCTGTAGGAGCACCCTGGTATGTGTCGGCTGTCCAGAAGTGGAACGGCACGAGCGAAATCTTGAAGCCGAGGCCGCTGAAGAAGAACACGAGGCCCATGATGGTGAGCGGTGTTGCTGTGATCTGCGCCATTACGTCGTCGAAGTAGAGTGTGCCGCAAGCTCCGTAGATGAACGAGATGCCGTAGAGCATCACGCCGCTCGAGAATGTAGCGGTGAGCACGAACTTGGCTGCGCCCTCTGCCGACTCCTTCTTGAACTTGTCGAAGGCAACGAGGCATGCCATAGGCACTGATGCCATCTCCAAGCCGAGGAAGAACATGAGGAAGTGGCCCGACGAAATCATCATGTACATACCGAGCAAGGTAGAGATGATGAGCTCATAGAACTCGCCCTCCTTGTTCTGCACGTCTTTCTGCTCGAGCCACGACTGTGCCATCACTACTACGATGAACGCACCGGCTGTAAGGATAACCTTCATCACCTGCGCTGCTGCGGTGGCGGTGTAGAGTCCGGCGAAAGCTCTGCAGGCTCTGCGGTGAAGCAGACTGCAATCTGAGCTACCAACAGCAGACCTGTCAGCAGGCTCAAGGTAGTATGTTTCTTCTCGCCCTTCAGGATGAGGTCGGCGAGGAATACTATCACGAGGGCTGCCATGAGGCCAGCTCGGGTATCATATTAAAAAACTGACTATAATCCATTTTTTACTGCTGAACTGTTATTAAGTGTTGGAATTACGCTGAGGATTGGTACTACGGCATCGCTGATAACATGGCTTGCCCAGATCGGGAACGAACCCAGACCTGCAACGCAGAAGATGAGGCAGCATACAGCGAAGCGCTCGTCCCATGTAGCGTCGGTGAGCTCCTCGAAGTGCGGGTTCTTCACCTTCTCGAAGAGGATGAAGCCCACGGTACGGAGGATGTACACGGCGGTCACAACGATTGAGGTGATAGCGATGACGGTGCAGCAACGGTGGAATGTGTCGGCATTCTCGAACGAACCGTTGAAGATGGTCATCTCGGCGATGAAGCCTGAGAAGCCCGGCAAACCGAGGTTAGCCAAACCTGCAATCACGTAGCCTACAGAGAGGAACGGCATAATCTTCATCAAACCGCCAAGCTCACGGATGTCACGTGTGTGTGTACGACCGTAGATCATACCGATGAGAGCGAAGAAGAGGGCTGTCATCAAACCGTGAGAGAGCATCTGGAGGATAGCACCCGTGCAGCTCACCTTGGTCATCATCAAGAGTGCGAAGAGCACCAGACCACAGTGAGACACTGAAGAATAGGCGTTGATGAACTTCAAGTCGGTCTGTACGCAAGCCGAGAACGCACCGTAAACGACAGAGATGGTTGTGAGGATAAGGAATATCCAAGCCAAGTCGTTAGCTGCCTGAGGCAGGAGGAACATTGCGATGCGGAAGCAGCCGTAGCCGCCGAGCTTCATGAGCACACCTGCGTGGAGCATAGACACTGATGTCGGGGCGCAACCGTGACCGATAGGAGACCATGTGTGGAACGGGAACAACGCGCCGAGCACGCCGAAACCGATGAACACGAACGGGAACAGCACGTTCTGAACGGCTGCCGGGATGTGGTTGTTGTGCGCAATCTCAAGGATGCTCATTGTAGAAGCACCGTTGAAGAAGTAGATGCCTACCAAGCCAAGGATGATGAGCGCAGAACCGCCCATAAGCATCAACGTAAGCTTCATGGCTGCATACTCCTTGCGACCCGAACCCCAGAAACCAATGAGAAGGTACATCGGGATGAGTGCCACCTCGTAGAACATGAACATGGTGAAGAGGTCGATCGAGATGAAGAAACCGTAAACACCTGTTGAGAGAAGAGTGAACCACATGAAGAACTCCTTGGTGAGGGGCTTGAGCTTCCATGAAGCGAATGTACCGGTGAAGACGATGATGCTCGAAAGCAGCAACATCACAACAGAGATACCGTCTACACCAACCTCATAGTTGATGTGCAAAGCCGGGAACCACGCAGTAGAGGCATGGAGAATCATCTCCTCGGTATTGCCGCCAGCGCGCTCGCTGATGAAGTGGAGCGTGAGCCATACGCTCATTGCCAAGAGGCAAGATGAACCGGCAACCATCACACCACGCACCTGATTGACGTTGCGTGCGATCCACAGACCGAGCAGCATCAACGCAGGGATTACTACGAATAAACTTAATATATTCATATTCTAATTATAAGCAAAGTAATAATAATGTTAAAGCTACCGTACCTGTGATGAACCAAACGGCATACTGCGAACGTCGCCGCTCTGCCATGGGCGGATGGTCTCACCTGCCTCGTTAGCACCCCAAGCAGTGAAGTCGATAAGACCGTTGATGATCTTCTCGTCGATCCACTGTACCGGACGGCTGACGTAGCGGAACAGAATCTTGTGAGTAACGAACTGGTAAACCTCGTCCATGTAGAAGCGCTTGTAAGCCCAACGATGCAGACGCGGGAATGTAGCGTACAGCTTGTCGGCGATAGGCTGCTTCTCACCCTTGTAGATATATGTGGCAAGGGCGATAGAGAGGATAGCGATCACTGTAGATGTGGCAGCCACCTGCGGGTCGAAGTGAACGGTGTAGGCTGTGCCTGCTGCGCTCACGATAGAGCCGAAGCTTGCCCAGCTCCAGTCGCAGAAGCCGCCGAGTGTTGTAACAACACCTACGCCTACAGTGACGATGCTCAGGAACACGAGCGGGAAGGTCATAGTAACCGGAGCCTCGTGCGGTGTGTGGTGAGCGTGCAGCTCCTTGTTCTCTGTACCCCAGAAGATGCCGTAGTAGAGGCGGAACATATAGAACGCTGTCATAGCGGCAACGCCTGTCATCCACCAGCCGCAGAGCGGTGAGTACTCGAAGCAAGCAGTGATGATCTCGTCCTTAGAACTGAAGCCCGAGAAGAACGGGATACCTGCGATAGCGAGGCAAGAGATGAGGAATGTGATGTGTGTGACAGGCATGTACTTGCGCAGACCGCCCATTGCAGACATCTCGTTAGAGTGAACAGCATGGATGATGCAACCGGCTCCGAGGAACAGACAAGCCTTAAACATGGCGTGTGTGAACAGGTGGAACATAGAAGCCATGTAGCCAAGCTGTGCGTGGTTGTCGAGAGCCGCACCGTGGTGACCCGGCAGACATACGCCGAGCGCTACCATCATGAACGCAATCTGAGAGATTGTAGAGAAGGCAAGCACACGCTTGATGTCGCTCTGTGCGCAAGCAACGGCTGCTGCGTAGAAGGCTGTGAAAGCGCCTACGATAACGACTACCTCAAGAGCCTGCGGAGCTACTCAATCCATACCGGGAAGAGACGTGCAATCTGGAACACACCTGCAACGACCATGGTAGCGGCGTGGATAAGTGCAGAAACCGGTGTCGGACCTTCCATTGCGTCCGGCAACCAGATGTGCAACGGGAACATTGCCGACTTACCAGCACCACCGATGAACATAAGCACGAGGCTGTAGGCAGAATCATGCCGCCTGCTGCAAGAGCGCGTGCGCTGTCAGCAACGGTGAAGGCAGAAGCACCTGCACCGTAAGCAATCTCAGTTCCGGTGAACGAGAAGTTGTAGCTTCCTGTGTAGTAACCGAAGATGAGGATACCGATGAGGAAGAACATATCGGCGAAGCGTGTCACGATGAACGCCTTCTTAGAAGCGTGAACGGCTGCGTGCAGAGTGTAGTAGAAGCCAATGAGGAGGTAAGAGCTTACACCCACGAGCTCCCAGAACATGTACATCTGGAAGATGTTGGTAGCAAGCACGAGTCCGAGCATTGACATCGTGAAGAGAGAAAGGAAAGCGTAGTAGCGCTGGAAGCCTTTCTCGCCGTGCATGTAGCCGAACGAATAGATGTGCACCATGAGGCTGACCGTAGAGATGACGATGAGCATCATCACCGAAATCGGGTCGAGCAGCACACCGAGGTCGAAGTGCAGATGGCCCAGTGGCAACCATGTAACGTTGTAGGGAACGAAGGTTGCGAAGGTGCCGTCGGCAAGACGGTCGGCTGTGAAATACTGGAACGCTGTGTAGTAGCTGAGTGCTGTCACCAAGCCCAAAGAGCAGGTGCCAATCAATCCGGCTGTCTTGTGCGACCAGGAATACTTCTTATTCACGAATTCTGGCAGACCGATAACCAGGAAGCTGATCAGCGGCAACAGAAGAATCCATATTGAATATGTAAAATCCATAATCTAATTAATATTTCATGTTTTCAATACTGTTCACCTGATCGCTGTGGAAATTGCGGTAAACGTTAATAATAATCGCGATAGCTACGGCGCTCTCTGCTGCGCTCACGCCGATTGAGAAGAGGGTCATGAAGAAGCCCTCGAACTCGCCGGGGAAGAGCAGACGGTTGAAAGCCGCGAAGTTCAGGTCTACGGCGTTGAGCACGAGCTCTATAGAGACGAGCATGGCTATCAGGTTGCGGCGTGTCACGAAGCCGTAAACGCCGATGAAGAACAGAAGTGCGCTAAGCACGAAATAACATTCTACTGGTACCATAATTTACTTGTCCTCCTTTTCTTTACGTGCTACAACGATTGCGCCAATGATACATGCCAGCAGGAACACTGAGATGAACTCAAAGGGCAATACATACTGATACTTGTCTGAACCGAGAAGAGCCTCGCCGATGGTCTGCATGGGCACCTCTTTGCCTTCTACAGCTACAGAGATGAAACCATTCTTGAGCTGTACGCCGGCTACGGTAGCCAAACCTACGAGGCAGATAAGTGCGTAAGAGAGGGCACGACAGCCCTTAACGCGCTCTACCAGTCCCTGGAGTGTGCGCTTGCTGACGAGCTGCACGGCGAAGATGTACATCATCACCATACCGCCAGCGTAGACGCTGATCTGTGCTGCACCGAGATAGGTGTAGTCGAGCAGGAAGTAGAGACCTGCCACTCCGAGGAGTACGAAAAGCAGGAATGTGACCGAACGCATGATATGCTTTGTGGTCACGCACATGACAGCCGATCCGAGGATTACTGCTGCCAAGATGCAAAACATTACTATACTTGCCATATTTTCTTACTCCTTATTTTGTTTTGGTGTTAAACGTACCGATTTCGAAGTCGGCGCCGCCGTCGATGATGTTGGGCAGCGAGCCGCCCTCGTACACTTCCTTGTCGAGGTGAAGCACGAGTGCTTCGCGGTCGAATACCGAGTTCTCGAAATCGTTTACAAACTTGATTGCGTCGAAGTTGCAGGCGTTCACGCAGAGTTCGCAGAACATGCAGTCGCCGAGGTCGTACTGATAGTCTACGAGCTGCTTTTTCTTCTTGCCTGTCTCCGGGTTCTCAACCATCTGCGACACAATCTTGATGGTGCCGTTCGGGCAAGCCTTCTCGCAGAGTGTACAAGCTGTACACTTCACGACACCGTTCTCGTCGCGGTTCATCACCAGACGTCCGCGGTGGCGTGCTGCTACGTGCAGTGTGGTCTTGCGGTTCTCGGGATACTGCTCTGTGCTCTTCTTTGTGAGGAGCTCCTTCCATGTGGTCTTCATACCAATGGCGAGGGTTTTCATAGCGACCCGATTTCTCCGAAATATGATTTTTTGTTTTCTTCCATTGTTTATTATTATTAAGAATTCAGAAGTGAGAAGTTATCGTTCCCTTTGGTCACTTGTAGTTAAGCCATAACCTTTTTTCCATATCAATCAGTACATTTGGCTTAACTCCTTAACTTCTTTACTCCTTAACTTCTAATTAAAAGTGCCAACCGAATGCCACAACTACAGTCATGAGAATCAAGTTGATAAGACACAAAGGCATCAAGTACTTCCACTCGAGCTTCAGAATTTGATCGACACGCAGACGTGGGAATGTCCAGCGTACCCACATAAGCAGGAATACTATGCCGAATGTCTTGCCGAGGAACCATACGATGCCCGGAATCATGTCGAGCACGCTGTCAACGCCGGCAACACCGATGTTGAACGGAGCCCAACCGCCAAGGAATACTGTGGCAGCGATACCTGAAACTACAAAAAGGTTGAGGTATTCAGCGAGGTAGTAGAAGCCGAAGCCCATACCCGAATACTCGGTGTGGTAGCCGGCTGTAAGCTCCGACTCAGCCTCAGCCAAGTCGAACGGACCACGGTTTGCCTCGGCGTTGCCTGCTACGAGGAACACGAGGAAGGCGATGATAGCGGGATGTGTCCCTTGAAGATGAGCCAACCGAAAGCACCGGTCTGTGCATCTACGATGCCCGATACCTTCATTGTGCCGGTGAGCACTACGGCGGTGATGAGCAGAGTGCGAGCGACATCTCGTATGAGATGAGCTGCACGGCGCCACGCATAGCCGAAACTACCGAATACTTGTTGTTAGAGCCCCAACCTGCCATGAAGATGCCCACGATGCCGATGCTTGAGATTGCCGACATGAGGAACAGACCTACATTGAAGTCGAGCACCTGAGCACCATTATTCCACGGGAGGAACGAGAAGGTGCCTACGGAAGCTATAATCACGAGGAACGGAGCGATGTAGTAGAGCACCTTGTCGGCACCGTCAACTGAGAAGATCTCCTTGATGAGCATCTTCAGCACGTCGGCGAACACCTGGAATATACCCCAAGGACCTACGCGCATCGGGCCAAGACGGCACTGGAACCATGCGCACACCTTGCGCTCCATGAAGATCAAGATGATGGCGAGGATGGCGTAGCCTGCGAGGATGCAGACACCAACCAGGATGCACTCGATCAGTATTGTCCAGAAATCTCCAAGACCGCAGGTCACTGAGAGGAGATTGTGGAGCCAGCTTGTTATGTTACTAAAGTCAAACATTTCTTTTAATTTATGATTTCGTTAACGGTCGATGTCAGGAATTACGAAGTCGATAGCTGCACCGGTTGTGATGAGGTCGGCAATCTTCTGTCCGCGAAGCATCGGGTCGAGAGCGCCGGTCAGTGTCAGACCCATCGGGCGCATCTTCATACGGTAAGGATTCTTGTCGCCCTTAGAGTCGAGATATACGCCGAACTCGCCGCTGGCTCCCTCTACAGAGAAGTACCACTGTCCCTCGGGCACCTTGATGATTGGCTTCTGCTTAACGTAGAAGTCGCCCTCCGGAATGTTGTCGATGAGCTGCTCGATGATGTTAAGGCTCTGATAAAGCTCCTTGATGTGACAGTAGTAGCGGTCCATAGAGTCGCAACCGGTCATTGTAATCTCCTCCCACTCTACCTTGTCGTAGAGGTCGTACGGGTGCGCTTACGTGTATCGTTCTTCCAGCCTGCGGCACGTCCTGCCGGACCTGTCACGGCGTAGTTGATACAGTCTTCGCGTCCCATCGGACCAACGCCAACCAAGCGGTTGTGTGTGATTACGTTGTCTCCGAACACGTCGAGATACTCCTGAATCATCGGGCGCAGATACTTGCAGAGCTTCTTTGTGTTCTCTACGAACTTCGGGTCGATGTCTGCCTGGCATCCGCCGATGCGGTAGTAGTTCTGGATGAGTCGTCCGCCGGTGGTCTCCTCCATCACGTTGAGCACGTGCTCGCGGTCGCGCATACAGTAGAGGAACGCTGTGAGGGCGCCCAAGTCCTGTGCTGTACAACCGAGGTAGAGCAAGTGGGAGTCGATACGCTGCAGCTCGTCCATGATGGTACGGATGTAGTGGATGCGGTCTGTAAGCTCAATGCCCATACCCTCCTCTATTACGCCAACGAGAGCGTGGCGGTGCATCATTGCCGAGAGGTAGTTGAGACGGTCGGTAAGAGCGAGTGTCTGCGGATAGGTCATGCCCTCCCACATCTTCTCTATGCCGCGGTGGATATAGCCAGGTGCGGATAGATGCGCTTCACCTTCTCGCCGTCGAGAACGGTCTGCAAGCGAAGCACACCGTGTGTAGACGGGTGGTTCGGACCGATGTTCACTACGAAGTCGGTGTCCTCGAAGAGGCGCTTCTTTGTAGCTACGAGGCGGCCGTCGGCGTCGAGACTGTACACAACGGTGTAGTCAGACTCTGGCTCGTCGGTAAGTGGGAACTGGTTAGCCTCGGGGCTCATGTCGAAGTCCTTGCGCAACGGATAGCCGTTGAAGTCGGTACGCAGGAACAGACGGCGCATGTCGGGGTGACCCAGGAACTTGATGCCTACGAAGTCGTACACCTCACGCTCGAGCAGCTCGGCTGCCTTCCAGAGCTCAACGACGGTAGGAATCACGTCGCTGCCGTCCACCTTCTTTGCGATGGTGCGTACGGAGCAGCGCTCGTTGTTGTCGGTGTTCTCAAGAATGTAGATACATCCCAAGCCTTCCTCGCCGAAGTCCTCGCCGATGATGGTAACAAGGTAGTCGAAATGTTTCTGGTTCTTCAGTTTCGACATCTCACTCGCAAAATTGTCGAATGAGAGTTCTATGTTTTCAAGTTTCATATCTTATACCTTATTATATTAATCAGTTAGACCTTTCTTTGCATCGAAGCCTTCCGGCACCTCGTTCACTACGATTGTCTCGCGCTTTGCTTCGCTGGCGAGAGCCTCGTTGCTCAAGCCGTGCAGACCACCCTTCGACATAGAGAGTTCTTTCTCATCCTTTGTCATCTTGTGGTTTGCTCCGCCGAAGAACTTCTCGACCTTCACCTTGCGCTGCAGCTGCATCATGCCGTAGAGGATAGCCTCCGGACGCGGAGGACAACCAGGCACGTACACGTCTACGGGCACAATCTCTGAGATGCCGCGCACTACGTTGTACGAGTTCTTGAACGGACCGCCCGAGATGGCGCAACCGCCCACTGCAACAACGTACTTCGGCTCAGCCATCTCGTCGTAGAGACGCTTGAACACAGGCGCCATCTTGTTGGTGATGGTACCGGCGCACATGATAAGGTCTGCCTGACGAGGAGAGTTACGTGTCACCTCGAAGCCGAAGCGAGAGAAGTCGTAACGGGCACAACCTACTGCCATGAACTCAATACCGCAGCACGATGTACCGAATGTTAATGACCACAAAGAGTTGGAACGACCCCAGTTGATAGCCTGGTCGAGTGAGCCAACCACTACGTTGACGCCGCCCTCGTGGAGCTCGTCTACGATTGTCTCAAGGCCCTTGTTGTCCTTGAACTCATCGTAAGGAATACTCTTGATGACAGGTTTTCTTACTTCCATTCCAACGCTCCTTTCCGCCAAGCGTATGCAAGGCCAAATACCAATACCAGCATGAAGAAACCAACGCTCGCAAGCGCCATCGCTCCAAACTGCTTGACAACTACTGCCCACGGGTAGAGGAAGAGGGTCTCAATGTCGAACATAAGGAAAAGGATAGCAAAGAGATAGTAACCTACATGCACCGGAATCCAAGAAGATCCGCGTGTAGGAATACCACACTCAAAGGGCTGACCCTTAACCGGGTTGTACGAACGAGGACCTACGAGTTTCGCAACTACGTACGCACCTACTACCAATACAACAGCCGTCAAGATGACTGTGATTAATAAAATAGAATCCATAAAAAATTTTTAAAACAATTTGTTTCTTTTTCTACGTAGAATACCGCTAAGTATTCGAATTGCAATTTTCAGTTTGCAAAGTTAGCAATAATAATTGGATTGTTGAGGGTTTTTACTTAAAAATATGTAAAGAATAAATGCATAGACTCTCCGCTTATGTCATCGTGCACCGAACGCAATCCAATCAGACACCGAACGCAATCCAATCAGACGGCGGACGGAATCCGATCGGATGGCGGACAGAATCCGATTGGACGGCGAACGCAAACGGTAGGGGTGCAGCTGTCTCAGCTGCACCAACCAAGCCAACAGAACAATCTATTCCAGCTATCTCCGCTCGGCTTTGCCGCTTGCCAGAGCAAGAACTGCACCAACAAAGCAAACAGAGCAAGAACTACACCAACAAAGCCTACAGATATCATTTCACGAACCGCAGCCTGATCCACGCCCAACGCGGTATCATGCGCCACGCAGCCACGAGCAACCTATAGCGCCAATCAATGGTCACAACCTTCTTGCCACGCTCCACCGCATTCACGATGTCCGCAGCCACATGCTCCGCCGAGAGTTGCAGTGGGAAATGGCTGCCAGCAATCAGTCGGTAGCCACGAAGCCCGGACGTATGTCGGTGATGCTGATTGGCAGGCGGCGCATACTGGCGAGCTGCGCCAGACACTCGAGGTAGTGCGACTGGTAGCGCTTCGTAGCCGAATAGGCAGGTGCAGCGCCCAGTCCGCGCGTGCGGGCTATCGACGTAATGCAAGCTATGCGTCCTCGGCGAGCGTTGTCAGCAAACCACTGGTAAGCTGCCAGCACCATTCGCGTGAAACCAACGGCATTGGTCTGCACCGTCCGCATCTCCTTCTCCGCATCGAGCGAGCAGTTCTCCCACCCTATTCCCGAACTGTGGAAGTACAAGTCCATGCCGCCCAGCCTGCCGATAAGCTCATGCAAGCCCTCGGGGGCATCGTCGCTGTCCACATCAATCTGCTGCCACGCCACTATGCCGTCCGTGGTCTCCACAATCTCCTGCAGCCGCTCCACACGTCTGCCGGCTATGCCTACGCTGTAGCCACGCACGGCTAAAAGACGAGCCACTTCAAGCCCTATGCCAGAAGTAGCACCTATTACTATCGCTTTCTTTGTCATATATCTCTATAATAATCTGTGATGAAGAACAAAGTTATATTATTTATTGTTAACCCACAAAATAAACCGCCCACAATAGCGTTTATTTAACGTATTAAAAAGAAAGGAACAATACTATGATTTTCTCAACAACACCAACACTCGAAGGACACCCCATACGCGAATATCGCGGCGTAGTAACCGGCGAAACCATCATCGGTGCCAATGTTTTCAAAGACTTCATGGCAGGCTTGCGCGACTTCTTCGGCGGTCGCAGTGGCACCTACGAGAGTGTGCTGCGCGAAGCTAAAGACTCAGCCATGCGCGAAATGGCAGAACGTGCCGAAAGCCTCGGCTGCAACGCCATCGTCGGCATCGACCTCGACTACGAAACAGTAGGACAGGGCGGATCGATGCTCATGGTGACATGCAGTGGCACAGCGGTGATCATATAAAAGGCTAAAACATTTGCTCAGAATTAACTACCTTTGCGGTAGAATCACCAACTCGTTAAACTTTGTAGCATGAAAACATCAAGAACAATTCATTCATTCCTGCTCAGTCAGCAGGAGGGGCAGACGCTCCTCACGGCTCAGGAATACCCCTGGAGCGTGCTGCAGGTGATACCCACCACTCCAGCAGACTTCGACCGCACGGTGGCAGCTCTCAAGGAGCGAGGCATGGTAGCCCATCACGATACGGACCGCACATTCTGCATCATCCACCTGGCAAGTGGCGACCACGACGGACAACACCCGGAGCGACATATCCATATAACTCAGAATAACTACATGCAGTTTATCGAGGAGTTGAAGGACGTAATGGCGCAGGCTGCAATATGGTATGAGTCTAATGTCATAAAACGTTTAAAAACTCACTAAATCAGTTGTGATTTGCTCAGAATTAACTACCTTTGCGGTAGAATCACCAACACCCCTTACCTAAGTGGTATAGCACCAGTACTTATTACTCGTAGATTATCAACACCCTACGCTCTAAACGACAGAAAAGCGACAATATATATATTCAGCATGGATACAATACTCTGTTAATTCTAATGTAATCGTTTGATTTAGCAAGAGAAATCATTTTAAAAAACTTATTTTTAGGTATTGCCACAGTCATAACATTATTGTATATTTGCATTATCTTTATATCATTATAAATAAAAGTAAAAGATGAAAGAAACAACAATATTGATTATCGGCCTCCTATTGCCGCTATTAGGCACGATGATTGGCTCAGCATTCGTATTCATGATGAAAAATGAAATGTCGACTCGATTACAAAAGTCGCTATTAGGTTTTGCATCAGGCGTAATGGTTGCAGCCTCCGTGTGGTCGTTGCTTATTCCTGCCATGGAGATGAAGGCTAATAGCGGAGCGTGGTCGGTAGTGCCTGCAGCTGTAGGCTTTCTTTTGGGAATAGGCTTCCTACTACTTATCGATGAACTTACACCACATCTTCATATCGGAACCGACAAACCTGAAGACTTGCGCTAACACTTATCAAAAACAACCATGCTTGCCCTTGCCGTAACTATACACAATCTGCCAGAAGGAATGGCAGTAGGCGTTGTGTTTGCAGGAGCCGAGAATGGCTCTACACATATTTCGTTAGCTGCAGCCATCTCTGTATCTTTAGGTATTGCCATACAAAACATTCCAGAAGGGGCCATCATCTCTATGCCTATGCGTGCTGCAGGCAATAGCCGTTGGAAATCCTTTATGCTTGGCTCACTTAGTGGAGTTGTAGAACCAATAGGTGCCTTAGCAGTTATATTACTTGCCACACATCTTATGCCCACCCTTCCCTACATGCTTGCCTTTGCTGCAGGAGCCATGTTCTATGTGGTAGTAGAAGAGCTGATTCCTGAAGCCTCAAGTGGTCAGCATAGCAACCTTAGCACTATCGGTTTCGCCATCGGCTTTGTGCTTATGATGGTACTTGATGTTGTAATGGGATAGTATTTAATTTATGCAAGTAGTGTTTAATATAGTTTTGGTAACTTTGTGGAGTCCAAAGGTATTTGATTATGAAATTGATAGAATTTAGCAAAACAGAATGTGGAGTTGATTTTCTGATGAAAGTCGGTCCCAAAAAAGATTTGAAAGGCAACATTTCCGATCTCTCTCCTTTTAAGTCCGACTTTTTTGAGATATTCTTTTTCCTGAAAGGTAACGGGAGGATTCTTCTTGGTGACAGGACAATACCTATACATAACAATATGATTCTTTTCATCTCTCCTTTTCAGCGGCAAAAATGGGAGGTGGATGAAGATGCCCTTGATTTCAAGTTCGTTATTTTCCAAGAGGAGTTTATCAGTAACTTGATTTCCGACAAATATTTCGTTTACCGCCTGTTGTACTGTTATCAGACAGTCTGTCCGCCGTTGTTGGAGATAGATGCCGACGAAATGTGCCGGTACGCTGATTATATTGACGATATGGCATATGAACAGGTACATCCAGTGGCAGACAGCTATCACATGCTGCTGTCCTCCCTGTACAGCCTGCTGATAAAACTCAACCGGGCATACGCCAAGGAATACGCTCTACCTTTCGGTGCACCGAAAAACAATTATGCCTATAAGTTCAAGCAGCTTCTGGAGAAGCATATTGCCGATAATCTTACCGTTAACGATTACGCCGAAATGACGGGAGTGAGCAGGATTTGCTTGAATAAAAACGTCAAGGAACAATTCGGAACAACGGTGTCGGATATGATCAGGTGTCGTATGGCGGAAGAAATCAAAAGCCGTTTGTTGTTTTCAGGTTTGTCGGTTAAGGAAGTGGCTTTCTCGCTGCATTTCTCGGAGCGAACCATATGATGCGTTTCTTTAAGTCGCAGACAGGACAAACCGTATGTGAATTCGTAAGCGGTTATCAAAATGGTAGTATTCCGTAAATCTATGGTAGTGCCTTTCTGTCTCAAATGTATTAATTTTGCAGCGAAATTAAAACTTAAAATTTGAGACAATGAAACGAATTACAACAACTCTTCTGTTTATCAGTCTGTTTCTGTGCGTCTATGCGCGCGGAAATGCTGCAGAATTCCAAATTCAGTTAGTTAGAAATGCAACCCTGCTTATTGACTATGCCGGGCATCATATTCTGCTCGACCCGATGCTTTCACCTAAGGGCGCATTAGGAAGCGTGAGAGGCAAAGTAAAAACACCGATGGTGGAATTGCCAATGAAAGTAGACGAAATCACCAAGGGGCTTGACCTCATATTGGTTACCCACGCTCACGTTGACCATTTTGACCCAACAGCAGCGGCTGTATTGGATAAGTCGCTGAAATTGTTCGGACAACAAGCCGATGAACAATACTTTCTTAACTGCAACTTCTGGAATGCCGAAGCCATTGCCGACAGTGTGGTATATGACGGTATCACGATCATTCGCACGGATGCGCAACACGGCACTGGCCGCATGCTGAAAAACATGGGAGACGCTTCGGGGTTTGTCCTGAAGGCCTCCGGACATCCTACCGTTTATATAATCGGTGATGGAGTTTGGACACAAGGTATTGCCGACAATATCGGAAGATATAATCCTGACTATATCGTTGTTAATTCCGGCGGAGCCGTAATGCCCGGCGGTTACGACGCTACGCCCATCATCATGGACGAACGGCAGGTCATGGCATTGATACAAGAAAGCGGCAACGCGAAAATCATTGCCGTACACATGGATGCGGTGGATCATTGCCTTACCACCAGAGCTGTTTTACGGAATGAGGCGAAGAAAATGAATATAGGAAATGATAAATTGCTCGTTCCCGAAGACGGAGAGATTATTTCCTTGAGTAAATAACATTTGATTTTAATAGTGGAATAAGCGACCGTGCGATACTCATGGTCGCTTATTTCATTTAATGAAAGGCATGAAGAATGAAAAGATCTCTATTTTTTGACATAGACGGTACGCTCGTGAGTTTCACGAACCACAAGATTCCGGAGTCGGCCATATACGGATTGACACTTGCGAAAGAAAAAGGGGCCGACATATACATCGCTACAGGACGCCATACGGGCTTATAAACAATATTGAAGAAATAAAACACTTGGTCGATGGCTATATCACGGCTAACGGCGCATATTGTTTTTCCGGCAAACAAGTGATTTCTTGTTGTCCGATTCCGATGGATCAGGTTACCTCTGTGATAGAACAATCGGACAAGATGGGGTTTGCCTGCATGATTGTCGGGGAGCAGGACATTATAATGTACAACAACAATCCGGCAGCAGACCATATCTTCAAGGATATGCTGAATGTTCAGAACCTCAGGGAAAGCACATCACAGCAAACGATTCTCGGACAACGCATATTGCAACTTACACCAGTGGTAACGCCAATGGAAGAACAGGCTGTTTTGCCTTTATTAAGTAATGTCATATCAAGCCGATGGTGTCCTGAATTTATTGATATTACAGCAAAAGGAGTAGATAAGGCAAAGGGCATGAAAGATATGATTGCATGGCAGGGCATTCCCCTTTCCCAGACGGTTGCTTTCGGAGATGGAGGCAATGATCTTCCTATGATAAGGGAAGCCAAAATCGGCGTAGTAATGGGGAACGCATCTCAAACAGTAAAGGCTGCGGCAGACCATGTTACAAATACTGTCGATGATGACGGACTATATCAAGCATTGAAATATCTAAAAGTGATTTAAGGTTAGTGGTGATACTTGTAAGCCATTGACTAAACCTATGAGTATTCTTCAAGTCTTTTAATGAAACAAACGCAAGTATAAAAGCATCTTGGACAATGTCGTCAACGACAGCTTTGTCCTCTCTAAGAATATTGATGCATATCCCTTTCATCTTAGGATAATACATTTGGTATAATGTGCTGAAAGCGTCAGCGTCACCTTGTTTTGCTTTTTCTACTAATGTTGTTATATTTGAAGCCATGAGCGATTTTTCGTACTATCTATCTTGATATAGATACACAAACGGCTTGATGACTGCATAACTTTTAGTTAAAGAATATAAATGAATGTGTTATTTTTAGGCAATGTTATACTTGTATTCTCATTTTGGGAACATTTCAAGTGACCACCAAGCAACAAGTATTGGGTATCAATGCAATAACATCACTCTTATATAATCCTACCAAGATTGCACATGATAACAAATATACCTTGTATCATTGTCCATTCTCAAATTCTACCTGTTTTATTTTATCGTTGATATGATTAGCGTAAGAACCTTTCTCTCGCAAAAATATAAGACAGGTGACATCTGTCAAGGATTGCAGCAATAGCAATACTTCCGATTATGCTAACGGCAATAGTGAAGACCGTATGTACCCCCCTGATTTATCAAAATGGAATAGTGGCAATGCTAACTTGCCTCCCATTGTGAATATTGGATGAAAAAGGTATATAGGAAGTGTGTTTCTTCCGATATATCCTATAATTCCCAAGACCTTCTTGTTATTGATACTCTGTATGAGTTTCGGAACGAAAGAAAGGAATGACAATGCTAATATTGTAACCGCTAAAAAGTTCCAATTTTTATAGTTTGGAAAACTTGCTATTGCTATGAAAGGCAGAATACTCCACAACGATGGTTTTATAATTTCATCAAGACGTTTTTCAGACAGACGCAAACAGACACCAATGAAATAAAAAGCTGCATTCGTAGAATTAAGAACTGGAGTGTATTGTGAGACTAACATAAGAAATGTGGCAAATAAGCACAATTTGCCCATTATGCTCCATTTGCCAACCAAATTGAATGTCAAATAATATATTACCCCACATATAGCCATTGTGTATAAGAACCAATACGGACCAATAGAGGTGACAAATATCGTATTAAGAATTATAGGTATTGTAAATTCGTTTACCCCATCTCTTACTGGTAGTAATGTTGATACAAAAGCATAACTGATAACCATTATTATATAAGGAATGAGAATCTTCATGGTGTAAGACGCAAATTCCTTATACGTTTTCCTAATGTTTACCAAATAGCCAGTAATCAACAAAAACGCTTGCATGAAAAAGAAGTTTATAAAGTTTTTCACGTCAGGGTATAGTGTACTGAAATTCACGATGTGTATCATCACAACCATGCAGATAAGTACACATCTTTGATAATCTATATTGTTGTATTTCATCTTTCTTAGAGGGTATGATGATATAATATTTCAGGGTTTATTTGTTAATTATCTCTTACCACAACGCAATCTTGCCTGCAATACCCAAATCAAGAGTGGCTGTTGCGATACCCAAAGCTTGGAATACACGACTCATTGTTGGCAATGTGATAACACTTGTACCTTTCTCCAACTTTGAAATTTGAGCACGCTGCACACCGATACGTTCACCAAGCTGTTCTTGCGTGAGGTTTTGCGCCAATCGAGCCTTACGTATGGCTTCGCCTACAATATAGGCGTTCACATCCTCTTTGAGTTTAGTTTCCATTGCTTCACGCTCAGGTGTACCTCTTTTACCCCAAAGTTTATCTTTCATATTGTCTGCTGGTATCAATTTCATCTGTGCCATAATGCTATTTATTTTTATTATTAAAGTACTCTTTTCTTATTTCTTCTGCTTTGGCAATTTCCTTTAGTGGTGCCTTCTGAGTTTTCTTGATTATGCATGTGTAGCAATAACCAACGTCTCTTCCTCAGTATCCCAAAAGGAGAAAAGCCTGTAGCATATACCATTGTAGAGAGTTCGAAACTCCCAGATCTCGGTATTCTCCAGTTTCTTGAAGATGTCAACTTTTATCACTCCTTCCTCAACCTTGAAGATGTTGTAGTATATCTTCTGTTGAGCTTTGAATGGCTGCGCATCCAAAAATGCTTGTGCTTCTTCTGTCAACACCACTTTTAGCTTGTTGATGCCCATTTTGTTTTGAATTATGGTACAAAGATAATGCTTTGTTTCCAAACAGCGATACAAAATTTCGTTTTTCATCAAATCAGACCTCATTTTTAACACTCTCACGACTTGATAGGATCAGACACGCAACTTATTCACTCTTTCTTGACTTCGTCATTACGTACCCCAATATTTTCGGGTCATGGAGTAATTTGACTAAACATTGTCATCTGTAATCCACTCAACCCTCGGTCTAAGGTGTAGATTGTTACATTTCACGAACACATTTTCTCGCCATGGCAAAGCTTAAGTAAACTTAGCTCTGCTTATCTGGCTTAACGAAAACCTTCGGTTACTAAAGTTTCGCAAGTGAATATCTACAAGCTTTAACTTTATTTTGGAATAAAAAAGGCTCTAAAATTTGTGTAACTCACAAAAAACGAGTATCTTTATAATCGTCAAAGAATAAAGACGTCATTTAATTTTCTAAATTTTAGGAGGAACGATTATGACTAAAACAAGAGAAATCTACCGTTGCACGGTTTGTGGCAACGTGGTAGAGGTAGTGAATCCTGGAGCCATGCTCAGCTGCTGCGGTCAGCCCATGAAACTGATGAAGGAGAACACCACGGATGCGGCAAAAGAGAAGCATGTGCCCGTTATAGAACCGATCGAGGGCGGCTATCGTGTAAAGGTTGGAAGCGTAGAGCATCCGATGCTCCCAGAGCATTATATCCAATGGATAGAGTTGCTCACTCCTACCGATGTACTTCGCCATGAGCTACAGCCAGGCGAGAAGCCAGAGGTAATCTTCCTAACAGATGCCAAAGAGGTATCAGCTCGCGAGTATTGCAACCTGCATGGGTTGTGGAAAGGAGATGCCAACACATCACCTCACGATGAACACCATTGATCTTGGCTATGTAATTCCCGGGGCTTACTCGGGACTTTCCAGGATCAGGGGGTGCAGCAGTCTCTGCTGCACCGACCAAGCTTCGGTTGGTGCACTTGAGACAAGTGCACCCCCTACAGAATGCCATACCCTCCTAAACAAAAAAAAGGTCTCCAAAGTCGTTTGACTCTGAAGACCTAAAGTAAAGAAGGCAGCCACCTACTCTCCCGCATTGCATTGCAGTACCATCGGCGCAAGCGGCTTAACT
>ENA-OQHY01000328-OQHY01000328.1-human-gut-metagenome-genome-assembly--contig:-NODE-328-length-27650-cov-6.101115_pt1 | contig 27650 bp, 33 predicted proteins | sample MGYA00242570_ERZ504733 | MGnify/ENA primary metagenome ERZ504733 (study PRJEB26092, sample SAMD00036219) | human gut metagenome | host: Homo sapiens | study: EMG produced TPA metagenomics assembly of... | reverse complement strand
GATTCGGCGCTCAGCGCAGAAAGATCGATGATAAAACTTGCAATGTTGAAGGAGCTTGTGCTACGGATGATGACTTGAAGGCGAAAGAAGTGTTGAGAAAGGTTGTTCCTACATTTTAAAAGACCGGAAGAAAGTAAATAAGAGGCAATTTAAAAAACAACATAGGGAAAATGAAAGAAAACTCGAAAAAGGGAATGAAAGTTGCATTGTTTTAAACCTTAATGGGTCTGGAATGATTAATAAATGATATAAACAAAGGGTGAGAAAATGTATAAGAAAAGTAATCAATTTGAGAAATTTGAAAAAAAGGTATGGCTTTCTTCGCCGACAATGTATCCAGATTCTATGCGTTATGTAATGGAAGCTTATGAAACAAACTGGATGTCTACAGTAGGTGTGAACATCAATGAAGTAGAAAAGATAGCTGCAGAGACATCAGAAACCAAATATGCAGTTGCATTATCTTGTGGTACCGCAGCACTTCATCTTTGTATGAAACTTGCGGGAGAGAGATTATATGGGAAACCACCGGTTGGAGTTGGAGCATTACAAAATAAGAGAGTATTTTGTACAGATATGACATTTAATGCTACGTTAAATCCTGTTGTTTATGAAGGCGGCATTCCAGTATTTATCGATACAGAATATGATTCATGGGGAATGGATCCTGTTGCGTTAAAGAAAGCATTTGAGATGTATCCGGATGTGAAACTGGTTGTTTATGCAGAACTTTATGGATTCCCAGGAAATGTCAAACAGATTAAAAAAATATGTGAAAAACAGGGTGCGTTGTTAGTCGAAGATGCTGCTGAAGCGATGGGAGCAACATGGGAAGGAAAACAGTGTGGTTCTTATGGCGATTATGCTGCAGTGTCTTACAATGGTAATAAGATTATTACCGGTTCGGCAGGTGGCTGCCTTTTGACAAATTTGCTTGAAGAGACGAATCAGGCGCGCAAATGGTCTACACAGGCCAGAGAGAATGCCGCATGGTATCAGAATGAAGAAGTAGGATATAACTATCGAATGAGTAATGTGATTGCGGGTGTGATCAGAGGCAGTATGATCATCTGAAAGATCACATAGCTCAGAAGAAGCAATCTATGAGAGATATAAGGAAGGATTAAAAGATCTTCCGGTAATGATGAATCCGTTTGATGAGTCGAAAGCTGAGCCTAATTATTGGTTGAGTAGTTTGTTAATTGATGAAGATGCAATGTGTAAGCAGGTTCGAAAGTGAAACAGATGCACTTTATATTGCGGAAAAGGAAAAGAGTTGTCCGACAGAGATTTTAGATGCTATTAATAGTATAAATGCTGATGGAAGACCTATTTGGAAACCTATGCATATGCAGCCGATGTATCGAATGCATGAGTTTATAACTGTAAATGGTTCCGGCAGAGCAAAAACAAATGCCTATATTGCAGGTGGAATTAAAGATGTTGGAGCAGATATTTTCCAGAGAGGTGTATGTTTACCGTCTGATAACAAGATGACTGAAGAACAGCAGGACAAAATTATTGAAGTTATAAAAGCATGTTTTGAGTAGTTAGGATTCAAAAGAGTGGGAGAAGTTGTGGCTAAAAAAAAGGTAATAGGTTGTATTGTTACTGGCGCAGCTGTTGCGACAGCAATTACGGCCAAGGTAATGGAAAATAAAGCAAAAAAAACTACATATAAGGTAGAAAATATTAATCCAGTTAATTTTCGTAAAATGGGATTCTATGAGAAATATATAAAAAGAGCCATAGATATTACATGTGCAACAGGTGCGATTGTAGTATTTAGTCCATTGTACCTTGGGGTGGCTTTTCTCGTTAGAACAAAGCTTGGATCGCCGGTGTTATTCACACAGGATCGACCGGGACTTATTGGACCGGATGGAAAAGAGACTGTTTTTAAAATGTATAAATTCCGTTCTATGACAGATGAACGAGATGAGAATGGGGAATTGCTTCCAGATGATGTGAGACTTACAAAATTTGGAAAGTGGCTTCGTAATACAAGTCTTGATGAATTACCAGAGGCATTTAATATCCTGAATGGAGATAGCGGTATAATAGGAACAACCAAGAAAAACATTGATTTTACAGGGGTTTCGCTGGCTTAGTCGAATTTTGTTATGATAATTTTTCTTTGTGTTGTGTCGATTGAGCGGGGGAACAAATATAAAAGAATGGTTTCTTGGATGCTTATTTTGACCCACACTGTAAGCTGAAAAATTATGATAAGGAGGTTTGACCTAGCTGCGGATGCTCTTTAAAAAAGAACATTCACAGGCTAGTCGTCGTGTTAAAGAACTTACCTAATAAAAACAAATAATTATGAGGAGCGTGTTGAAAATGGGAAGAAAATTATTAATTGTAGCCTCTAAAAGATATGGAGATTATGTAAAAGAGATAGCAGAGTCAATGGGTTGCTTTGAGGAAATCTCCTTTGTAGATAATGACAGAGAAGGAGCTATTGGAAAACTGGAGGATGTGGAAAGTTTTTATCCGGAATATAACTGTGCAATAGCTGCATGTGACGATGGAACAGAAAGACTTGAGTGGAATAAAAAGTTGGAGACGCTTTACAATATTCCAGTTTTATTTCATATGGATTCTACTATTTCTCCATCAGCTAATTTAATGCCTGGCTGTATTGTTGAACCAAAAGCTGTTGTCGGCTGTGGAAGTACTATTGGGCAGGCAACGGTCATTGGTGCCAATGTGGTGGTAGAACCATATTGTCTTGTTGGAGATAGTTGCACGTTAAAATCAGGAACAATTGTGAAATCAACAAGTATGGTTGCAATGAACACAAGCACAGAACAAGGAAGTGTTCTGTTTACATCATTAACAAAGGAATGATAAGGTTCAATAATTATAGGAAGGATGAAACCGCCCTGATTTTCGTGGGGGGGGGGTAAACAATGAATAGTACAAATGAAACAAAGATGGATATGAAACAGGCAAAACAAAATAACACGCCAAACATACGCTGGACGCTTGTCGGGTATGATTTGATTGTATATGCATTAGTAGCAGTTATACTCCTGGTGTTATATGGGGGAATGGATAAATTATCAACTGTTGGGATCTTCCAACAAGTAGGTCTTTCTGTTCTGTGTATTTTCACAGCACGTCTAATAGGTAAAATTTACGGGCAAGTATGGAGATATGGTGGGATTCAGTGTTATATCCGCTTGCTGTTTACTGACTCTATCGCTTTTGTGGTGTATCTATGTCTGGAACTCCTACTTCCAGTTCAAAAAATTACATTTGCAAGATTACTTTCATTGGTTAGCTTGAATTTATTAGGAGCATTGGCGCTTCGCATGATGTATCGCTATGCATACAAATGTGGAAACCAGGAGACAACAAGAGGAAAAATTCTTTCTATATTATTACATATATTTTCAGGTATTGAAGCTGGAAATGAAAAAGAAGTGCAGAAGATCAAAGTTGCAATTATTGGTGCTGGACGAGTTGGTGTGAGTTTGGCAGAAGAACTTTTGAACAATTCAGAAGCAGCGTATGTACCAAGATGTTTTATTGATATTAATAAGGAAAAAGTTGGACGAGATATACATGGCATTCCGGTTTGGTCTGAAACGGAAGCAACTTTTAAGAAGTTAGGCGAATTTGAAGTACAGGAAATCATTTTTGCAATCCCATCAATGGATGCAGCAAAGAAGAAAACTCTTTATGAGTATTACAAGAATGCGGGATACAAATTAAAAGTATATGATTATCCGACTATGTATGCGGCAGGAGGAAAACGTCATCTTCGAGAATTTGATATAGAAGAACTTTTATTTAGAAAACCTCTGGTTGTTTCGGATGAACGTACCAATGCATATTACAAAGATAAAGCCGTTCTGATTACAGGTGGTGGCGGTTCTATTGGGTCAGAACTGTGCAGACAGTTGGCCAAGATGAATCCGAAGAAGATCATTATCTTAGATATTTATGAAAATGGTGCATATGATGTTCAGCAGGAATTGAAGATAGCATATGGAAATAAACTGGATTTGCAGATTGAAATCTGTTCCATCACTCATAGAAAAGCTCTTGAAAGAGTATTTGAAAAATATCATCCACAGATCATTATCAATGCAGCCGCTCACAAGCATGTCCCATTGATGGAGCATAACTGTGTAGAAGCCATTTACAACAATGTATTTGGTACACAGAATCTGGTAGAGCTTTGTGAGGAGTATGGCGCAGAACGCTTTATGATGGTATCAACGGATAAAGCAGTTAATCCTACAAATGTTATGGGCGCAACTAAGAGAATGTGCGAGATGATTGTCCAGAGTGCAAGTACACACGGAAAAGTAAAATACAGTGCAACACGTTTTGGAAATGTACTTGGCAGTGCCGGATCAGTTATTCCGTTATTTAAACGCCAGATCGCTAATGGCGGACCGGTTACAGTTACAGATAAGCGAATCATCAGATATTTTATGACAATTCCGGAAGCATCACAGCTTGTACTTCAGAGCGGTGCGATTGCCAATAATGGAGAACTGTTCGTTCTGGATATGGGACAGCCGGTAAAGATTATGGATCTGGCAGAAAATATGATTCGTCTGTCTGGTGTACAGGGAATTGAAATTATTGAAACTGGGTTAAGACCAGGAGAGAAACTGTATGAGGAGCTGTTAGTTAAGACAGAGGAACTGGATAAAACAGACAACAGCATGATCTTCATCGAAAGAGATACTGCACTGAGCCAGGAAGAAATATACCAGAAGATTCAGGTGCTTAAAGATGCCTGCGATACAGGGGATGATCTAATTGCAAAAGAAGCACTGAGGAGTGTTGTTCCAACATTCAAAAGACCAGAAGATGTAAATAAAGAAATTGCTTAATATCAAAATGGATGAAAAGAGGTAGGAGTCATGTTTAAAGAAAGTAATAAATTTGAGAAGTTTGAGTCTAAAGTATGGTTAAGCAGCCCGACTATGCATGGTCCGGAGATTGAATATGTGAAAGAAGCATATGAAACAAACTGGATGTCAACAGTTGGGAAAAATATCAACGAAGTTGAAAGAATGGCATGTGAATATATCGGATGTAAATATGCAGTTGCATTATCTGCCGGAACAGCATCATTGCATCTTGCTATGAAATTAGCTGGTATTGAAGCATATGGTATGCCAAAAGTTGGACATGGTGCATTGGAAGGAAAGAAAGTTTTTTGTTCTGATATGACTTTTGATGCCACTGTAAATCCTGTTGTTTACGAAGGTGGTGAACCGGTATTCATTGACACGGAATATGACACATGGAATATGGACCCAGTGGCACTTGAAAAAGCATTTGAAATTTATCCGGATACGAAGGTAGTAGTTGTTGCTCACCTTTATGGAACACCAGGAAAAGTAGATGAATTAAATGCTGTTATCAAGAAACATAATGCAATTCTGGTAGAAGATGCTGCGGAATCTATGGGAGCTACATACAAGGGAGTACAGACCGGTACATTTGGAAAGTATAATACGATTTCCTTTAATGGAAACAAGATTATCACCGGAAGTGCAGGTGGATGTTTCTTGACTGATGATGAAGAAGCTGCAAACAAAGTTCGTAAATGGTCTACGCAGGCAAGAGAAAATGCAGCATGGTATCAGCATGAAGAACTGGGATACAACTACCGTATGAGCAATGTAGTAGCTGGTGTAGTTCGTGGACAGTTCCCATATCTGAATGAACATATTGCTCAGAAGAAAGCAATTTATGAAAGATATAAAGAAGGATTAAAAGGTCTTCCAGTTTCTATGAATCCAATTGACTTTGAAAATTCTGAGCCGAATTACTGGTTGTCATGTCTGATTATTGATAAAGAGGCAATGTGCAAGCAGGTTCGTGGCGAACAGGATGTTTGCTATGTAAAAGAAGCAGGAAAAACTTGCCCAACAGAGATTCTAGAAGCGATTGCATCTATTAATGCTGAAGGACGTCCGATTTGGAAACCAATGCATATGCAGCCAATTTATCGTTTGAATCCATTTGTTGTCCGAGATGGAAACGGACGTGCAAGATCAAATGCTTATATTGCAGGTGGAGTGGCTGATGTAGGAATGGACATTTTTACAAGAGGATTATGCCTGCCAAGTGATAATAAGATGACAGTAGAGCAGCAGGATAGAATTATTGAAGTAATAAAAAAATGTTTTGAATAACATTTTATGTAGAGAATGAAAGGAAAAATAGCTATGGGAAAAACAGTATTAGTTACAGGTATAGGTGGACTTACACCACGTTCAATTACAGGAATTATTAGAGAAAATCATCCAGACTATAAAATTATAGGGTGTGATATTGAGAAGAAAGCTATGGGCTTTTTTATGAAAGGTCTTTTAGACGAATACTATATTTGTCCGCGATGTACTGATCCAGAATATTTTACTTGGATTGAAAAACTTGTAGAGGATAAACATATTGATTATGCTTTCGTTCAGCCGGAAAGTGAAATTGTTGAGTGGGGAGCATACTATGAAAAAAATGGTAGATTTCCATGCCCAGTGTTTATGGGGAGTAAATTGTTATCGGAATCATTGAGGGATAAATCTATAATGGCAGATCTTCTTGAAGGTACTGCATTTATTCCGAAGACAATTAAAGTTACGCAGGAAAATCCACGATTTGATGATGTTGAAAATGAAATAGGATTTCCATGTTGGATTCGTGCAACAGAAGGAACTGGTGGTTTAGGTTCTTTACGGTTAGACGATATTAGTAGTTATAGAAGCTGGTTATTTATAAATGCCAATATTCCTGAATTTACAGTAAGCGAATTTCTTACAGGAAGACATCTGGCAAATGAAATGCTTTATTATAATGGCGAATATGTCAAGGGAGCTGCACTGGAATGTGCTGAATATGTCATGGCAAATACAGCACCATCTCATGTAACTGGAAATACACATTTTGCACGCTTTCTTAATGAAGATAGAATTAATAAATTCTGTGATGAATGTATTAAATATTTAGAAAAAAAATTAGGCGTACCGGCTCATGGAATTTTATCATTCGACTTAAAAGAAGATAAAAATGGAGAAATGAAAGTTACGGAAATCAATATTCGTCATATGGCATATGCTGGTGTTATGGCTCATGTTGGGTTTGATCTGATTGAGGATACAATTAGAATCATGGAAGATGGAAATTGTAATAATGTGGTAAGAGATCAGTATCACCATTACGATAAGCCATACATATTCCTTAGAGATGTTGATGTCGAACCTATTATTTTGGAAAGTGAAGAAATTTTTGACGATCCAAAGGCATATTTCAATATCAAATAAGTGGAAGATAAAGGATTACATATATGTATGCAAAATGTTTTAAAAGGGTAATTGATTTTACGTTAAGTTTATGTGCGTTGCTTGTTCTTTCTCCATTACTTCTTGTTCTTATTATTTTAGGGGCGATTTTTATGCAGGGAAATCCGTTCTTTACGCAGGAGCGTCCTGGAAAAGATGAGAAGGTTTTTAAATTAATAAAATTCAGAAGTATGGACAATCGAAAAGATTCAAATGGAAATCTACTTCCAGATTCTATCCGATTGAATAAGTATGGACGTATTTTACGTGCTACATCTTTGGATGAACTACCGGAGTTGATTAACATATTAAATGGTGATATGTCGATTGTGGGACCAAGGCCTTTAAGAGTGTACTATTTACCTTGGTATACAGAGGAAGAAAAGCATCGGCATGATGTTAGACCTGGCTTAACAGGTTGGGCACAGGTTAATGGTAGAAATAATTTGGATTGGGATAAACGGCTGGCACTTGATGTCGAATATGTCAGAAATATATCTTTTGCTTTTGATGTAAAGATTATTTTTATGACAGTTGCTTATGTATTTAAGAGATCAGATGTAAATGTTGATAGCGTTGATGAAGGACGTTTAGACGAAATCCGAAAAGCTAAAGTGGAAAAGAAAAGAATGTAATTAAGAAAGAGTACAACTATGAAAAATATATTATTTTTGAGTTTTATAAAATATAAAACAATTAATGTACATGACTTTTATGCTGATATTCTTAGAAATTATGTGAAAGATGGGCATCATGTATATGTTGTTACACCGGTAGAGTCAAAATATGGGATTGAAACTTCTGTATTAAAGGAAACGGGATGTGATATTTTACAAGTGAAAATTGGTGGATACTTTAATGTTAATTCTGTTAGAAAGGGAATAACTCTGATTGAAATCGAGCATCAAGTTATATCTGCTATTAAGAAATATTGGTCTTCTGTAAAGTTTGATATGGTGCTTTATGCAACTCCTCCAATTTCATTTGCTAAAGTGATTCAATATATTAAAAAAAGAGATAATGCGGTTAGTTACTTGATGCTGAAAGACATTTTCCCACAAAACGCAGTTGATCTTGGAATGATGAGCAAGACAGGAATAAAGAGTGTGCTGTACAAATATTTTAGAAAACAAGAAAAGCAGCTTTATTGTTATTCCGACAGAATTGGCTGTATGAGTCAGGCAAATGTAGATTATGTGATTAAACACAATCCAGAGATTAGTTCAAGTAAACTTGAAATTTGTCCGAATTGTATTGAACCACAGGATATGAGTATTTCTACTGAAGAAAGAAACGAACTGAGAAGAAAATATAATATTCCGTTGGACAAGGTAGTATTTGTTTATGGTGGTAATTTAGGAAAACCACAAGGAATACCTTTTATCATAGAATGCCTTAAAAAACAGAAAAAAAATAGTGATGCATATTTCTTGATAGTTGGAGGTGGTACAGAATTTGAAAAATTGCAGGAATTTTTTAATACTGAAAAGCCAGAGAATATGAAGCTAATGAGTAAATTACCAAAAGATGATTATGATCGAATGGTTGCGGCTTGCGATGTGGGACTTATTTTCTTAGATCATAGATTTACCATTCCTAATTTTCCAAGTCGCTTATTAAGCTATATGCAGGCAAAACTTCCAGTACTTGCAGCTACTGATCCAAATACAGATATTGGTGAAGTAATTACTCAAGGTGGATTTGGATGGTGGTGTGAAAGTAATGATACTGAAGCGTTTTCTGAATTGGTTAAGAAAGCGTTAGAGGCAGATTTGAACGAAATGAAAACGAATGAAACAAAATATTTAATGGAAAATTATACAGCAAATATGATATACAAGAATATCAACAAATCAATTGGATGGAAATAATGTTTGAGATTGGTAGTGCTGGAGATGTTTAAAGTATGTTGATATTTGAATACAATAATATGTTTGGTGAGGTATCAAAATGAAAATATTAATAGTAATGGGAGGATTTTTTCCAGGGCAAAAGTACGGAGGTCCTCCTGTGAGCGTAAATAATTTTTGCTCTCTTTTTCGGGAAGATGAATGCTATATAGTCACTAAAAATCATGATAAAGATGAAAGTGTACCGTATGAGGGAATTGATTCTGGAATTTGGACGAAGAGAGATAACTGTTATGTTAAATATGTAAGCGATGAAAGTTATAAAAAATCTGAATTTGAAAAAGTAATATTGGAAATAAAACCAGATGTGCTGTATCTTCAGGGATTATTCCAAAGCTGTGTTTTGCCTTGTTTAGAACTGGCAAAACAGTATTCTTTAAAGGTTGTGTTAGCACCTAGGGGAGAACTGTGTGCTGGAGCATTAAAAAAGAAATATAAGAAGATACCATATATTGCATATTTAAGAATGAAAAATCTAGTGAGGAATATAGCGTATCAATCTACGAGTGAAGAAGAATCAGCAGCAATTATAAAATATTTAAAAGCGGATAGCGAAAAAATTCATTTTCTGACGAATATCCCTTCAATTCCGGAAAAGCAATATATACATGAACTCAAAAAAAGTGGTGAGGGAAAATTTGTATTTGTTTCAAGAATACATCCAAAGAAAAATTTGATTAGTGCAATTGAGTATATGAAAGATATTAAAGGAAAGGTTGTATTTGATATTTATGGACCGATAGAAGATGAGGAATATTGGAAACAATGTAATCAAAAGATACATGAATTGCCTCAAAATATAACAGTTAATTATTGTGGATTGGTAAACCATGAAAAAGTTCACGAAATATTTAGCTTGTATAATGCGTTTTTATTTCCTACGTTTAGTGAAAACTATGGACATGTAATTGCGGAAGCATTATCGGTTGGAACAGCAGTAATAATCAGTGATCAAACTCCATGGTCGGATATTAATGAAGCAAAAGCAGGATGGGCAATTCCGTTGGACAATAGAGAAAAATTCGTAGAAGCTATCCAAAGTGTTATAGATCAAAAACCTGATGATAATCAGAAGCAAATAAAAGCTGTTGAGAAATATATAAATAATAAAGTTAATTTAAAAGAAATCAGGCAGGAATACAAAAAAGCATTTGACTTATAACTCTTTGGGTTTTGGAGGCAGTTTATATGACGATAAGAAAAAATGCATGGGAACAATTTGCTTTTTTAGATATACCATTGTTTTTATTGGGAATGAACTACATGCTCTATAATGCATTGGCTATGGACACAATGAAAACAATATTTCGTGTAGGAGCAATCTGCTTATTACTTGCTGGATGGATTTTAAAAGGGAAATTTATAGTTGATAAGAAAGCTTTTTTTGCAATGGCACTTGCGATGGTATCCTTAATGTTAAATGGAAGTATGGCACTTAACTTTGTTGTAATTGTACTATTTGCTATATGTGCTAGTTATTCGCTAGAAACAATTGTAAAAAGTGCATTTAGAATAAATGTTTTCTTGGTATTAGTTATGATAGTGCTTATGGCACTGCATATTGTAAATAACACAAGCTACGTTTCTACAATGGGAAGACTTAGATATACATTAGGATTTGAAAATCCCAATGTTGCGGCTTTATTTTATTCTTCAGCAATATATCTATTACTTGTTTCAAGAAAAAAATTAAAAGGGATTGTTGTTATTTTTGCTTTTTTAATGACAGGAGTTGTTTTTTATTATACTAATAGTAGAACGTCACTGTTAGCATTGCTGGCATTCGTTGCATTAGAAGGTATGTACCTTTTCTTTGAAAAAAGAAATATGGAAAATGCTTTAAGAATATTTGGGAAGTGTTCGATTGCGATTATAGATATGTTATTTATACTAAATTTAGTTAGTGTTTTTATTATTGATAAATTTATGGTATTTGATGCGTTGCTAAGTTTTAGAATTAGTACATTTTCAAGAATGATTAATAGTTCTGGAATAAAGTGTTTTCTGTTGGGAGGAACTACTGCAACGGTAGATAACTTCTATTATATGCTGCTATTTCAGTATGGAATTTTTATTTATATTTTCGTAGCGATTTCTACGCATTTTGCTATGAAGAAAATGGTAACAAGTAGAAATAGTAGATACATATCATTACTTGTAGGACTTTTTTTGGTAGCAATGATGGAAAGTAGTCTGATAAGACCAGAAATATTAGTTGCGTTAGTTGTATGGAAAATTATTTTATCAGGAAATAATGAATCTTTGATAGAGAGCAATACGGAAATAAATGAGGAAATAGAATAAATGAGTAAAAAAAATAGTATATGGGTTGGCATATTACATATGGGATTGGGAACTGTATTAGCACAGATGATAAATATTGTTGTACAGCCAATTTTGACACGTATATTTCCCACTGAAACGTTGGGTATTTATACTTATTTGATTTCACTTGCAACTATGATTATTCCAGTGGCGTCATTGAAATTAGACATGTTAATTGTATCTGAACCAAATGAAAAAGAAGCTCAGTATATAACGGATGCATGTATAATTATCAATATTTTGATTTCATTAATATACGCAATTGTAATTATAGTTGGATATCAAGTATCAGATAATAATATTTTTAATAAATATGGGATCATCATTTACGTTGTTCCAGTATTAGTATTTACTAATGGACTTAGATTTTTATTCATTAGTTATTTAAATCGGTATAAAGAGTATAAAACAATTTCTATAATTGCAATCATCAGGGAAGCTATTAGGGCTGTTATTCAAGTAGGGGCAGGTTTTCTTTCTTTAGGAGTATTTTCTTTATCTATGGGATATGCAGTTTCACCGTTGTTTGGACTAAATATTCAGATGAGAAATTATCTGAAAGAATTGAAAGAACGTCCACGCATTAATTTAAAGAAATTTAAAGAAATTGTATTGGTAAAAGGGAAAAGACAAATACTTTTTCTAGTACCAGCTCAGTTTATAAATAGTTTTTCGGCTTCACTTGTAACAATTTCAATAACGGCACTTTTTTCAGCAAAGATATTAGGATACTATTCAGCCGGAGTAAGAATATTAGATATCCCTATAGTTTTTATTACGTCTAATGTTAGTAAAGTTTGCTACCAAAGAATTAGTGAAAATGTTGCAAATAAGAAACCAGTATTAAGGACGCTAATGTCAGTAATAATAGTGCTATCTGCAGTATCTATTATGGGATTTGGAACACTTTACGTTATAGCACCTAGACTTTCTGAGATTGTTTTTGGACAGGGTTATAGGGTGGCAGGAGAATATATTCGATGTTTATGTGTGATGTATGCAGTTAGGTTAGTGGCAACATCTTTTGCGGGAGTGTATACGGTATTTAAAAAACAGAATTTTGAATTAATTTTGAATATTTTATTGATTGTATCAGCAGGAGTAAGTTATGTGGTATGTAGCATGTTTAACTTTGAAGTAATTACATATTTAAAATTTATGAATACAGGATATACAATAGTATATTTGATGATGCTGTTGGGTTATATAGTTATGTGTAAAAATTATGATAAAAAAATAAGGAGTGTAGAATAATGAGTACATTTACTAACAAAACATTAATGATAACTGGTGGAACTGGTTCATTTGGAAATGCAGTTTTGAATCGTTTCCTGAAAACTGATATTGGGGAAATCCGTATCTTTTCTCGTGATGAAAAGAAGCAAGATGATATGCGACATGATTTCCAAGCAAGAATGCCGGAAGTAGCAGACAAGATTAAATTTTATATTGGTGATGTGCGTGATTTGCAGTCCGTAAGAGGTGCAATGCCGGGAGTAGATTATATTTTCCATGCAGCAGCATTAAAACAGGTACCATCATGCGAGTTCTTCCCGATGGAAGCAGTTCGCACAAATGTTATTGGAACAGAGAATGTGCTTACAGCAGCAATTGAAGAAGGTGTGGAATCTGTAATTTGCTTATCAACAGATAAAGCAGCATATCCAATCAATGCAATGGGTATCACAAAAGCAATTGAAGAAAAAGTAGCAGTTGCAAAATCCAGAATGTCTGGTAAAACGAAGATTTGCTGTACACGTTATGGAAATGTTATGTGTAGCCGAGGATCTGTTATTCCACTTTGGATTGAGCAGATTAAACAGGGGAACCCAATTACTTTAACAGAACCATCCATGACACGTTTTATTATGAGTTTGGAGGAAGCTGTTGATCTTGTACTGTTTGCATTTGAACATGGAGAAAATGGAGATTTGCTGATTCAGAAAGCACCGGCTTGTACGATCCAGACACAGGCAGAAGCTGTATGTGAACTGTTTGGAGGTAAGAAAGAGGATATCAAAGTTATTGGCATTCGTCATGGAGAGAAGATGTATGAAACACTTCTTACGAATGAGGAATGTGCTAAGGCTGTTGATATGGGTAATTTCTATCGAGTTCCTGCTGATAATAGGGGATTAAATTATGATAAATATTTCAAGGATGGGGACGAAAAGAGAAATACATTGACAGAATTTAATTCTAACAATACTAAGAGACTGAATCTGGAAGAAACAAAGGAAAAAATTGCTTCTTTGGCATATATTCAGGCTGAACTTGCAAAGATGGAATAGTAAAGAAATATACATATTGTGGAAGGAGGAGTGCATGGTGAGTGACGGAACAAATTTGGAATCAAATATAAATTGCATTTATGATAATTTGGATTTATTAGAATCCGGACATGTTTATGAATTAAAAAAGACACCGGGGACACCCAAATGTGCAACGTTGGCAGGTCGGATAAGAGATGATGTAGACATAATAGTGAAAGAACTTGAAGAAAAAGAGAATATGGAAGAAACAGATGAAGAACAGTTTGACTTGCTTGCAAAACTATTAGGTGCGTTGTATGCTGAATTTTCAACACTATCAAAAAAGCAACCAGATGCTTTGACGAATGCTTTTAAGACAAATCAGGTCAATCGTGTACTTTCTCCATTGAAACAGATGATGGCAGCAGAAGATTCTACTCGGTATCTGGATTTGTTATTGGAGGCAGATGATGGACAGGCTAATGGTAAAGGAAGAAGCTCATATAGTGATGCAGTAATTATTATGAGCCAATACAAAACTGCTTGTGATGAATTCAGAAGAAAGTATTTAATAAGGTTGGATCATTTGTGGGATTGATGAGGAGTTTTGGAATATGTTTTTATCGGATTATTTAGAAATAGGGGATTCATTAGAAAATATTGGCGTATTTGATCCGGTGTTGGATAAGGACAATGCCTTTTTTATCAATATTCAGAGATTGAAGGAAACAACTACGCCAGAATTCCAAGATTCCTATGAAAAATAAATGATTTTTTTAGAAAAATCATTAAATTATTGAATCGTGCAGAATGGAAAAGTGAAAAGGATACATTTTTCCGAGCTGCTTTTGAAATATTCAAGTTTTCAGAAGTAAATGGTATTGGTTTAGGCTTTGGAGAAAAGGCCCCAGGCTCTGGCTTCGGATCTAAAATATCAAGAATGGTATTAGAGACAGCATTTGACATAGTAAAAGCAGGAATTGAAGATCCCGAATTTTTTCAATTGCTACCACTGTTTCAAGATAATGTAGGTCCTGACCGCTTGAGTGATATGATTGCTACGCTCATTTTGCCAGATATACGTGCGTATACGGAAAGGGTGAATCAGCAACTGGGAATTACAGAATGTAATTATCCAAATAAACTTTTTCAAGATGGGTTGTTACGCAATCCGGTAAAAGGATATGAAATATTGCTACTTCCGGTAGAAATATTACATAAATTGCCAGTAGCCAAATCATGGGAAGAAATAGATTCAGTTATTGTTGAAAATAATACAATTCGGGCAATGATGAATAGTGAAGTTGCAGAACGTTGGACAAGGTGGGCAGCTACGGAGCGTAAGTATTATTTACGAGAAAAAATATTCAAAGACTCAGAAAAGTGTAAAGATGTTATTGAAGCATACAGAAAAGAAAAGTTAGAAGCATATGATCCAGAAGATCAGATCGATTATTTCCTTGCAAAACTATGGCAGAGAATTGAGAAAAGTGGAATATCATGGTTATCGCAATATAAGGATAAAGAAATTGACAGTAAAACGGCAGCAATTGAAATTTTACACTTTTTTAAAAACTGGGTAGAATACAATAGAGGCTGGGAAGTAATAATAAATGCCGGTACGCAGAAGCGTGAGAAAATCGTGCAACGAGTGATACATTTGTCTGGATTGGCATACATTCAGGCTAATAATTTAAGTATGAGTTGTGAAGCAGATGAGGCAGAGGCCCGGTAGATTTTAAAATCAGTCGCGGACAGGATATAACGATTATTGAAGTAAAATTGTCTTCCAATGCTCAGTATATGCATGGATATGAAATACAGGTAGAAGAATATGCGAAAGCAGAGCAGACAGATAATATAATATATGTGTTGGTTGATGTTGGAAATTCAGGTAGAATGAAAAAGTTCAGTGATCGTTATAATAGAGATATAGATGAAGGAAAAAAAGTTCCAGAAGCAATTATGATAGATGCGACAAGCAAAGAATCCGCAAGCATTACATAGGCACTGTAACTGGACCGGAAAATATATACTACTGAGATATTCAGAGAAAGAGAGTGTGAGCAATAATGGAACATACGATAATGTAAAATGGAAAGATAATGGGAAATTAAAATTATTAATTATTGTAGGTACCAGACCGGAAATTATTCGTCTGGCGGCTGTAATAAATAAAACACGTAAATACTTTGATGTGATTCTGGCACATACGGGACAGAATTATGATTACAATTTGAATGGTGTATTTTTTAAAGATCTGAAATTGGAAGATCCAGAAGTCTATTTGAATGCTGTCGGAAATGATCTTGGAGAGACGTGTGGAAATATTATTGCCCAGAGCTACAAGTTGATGGCTGAGATCAAACCGGAGGCAGTGTTGGTTCTTGGAGATACAAATAGCTGCTTATCAGTAATTGGTGCAAAGAGACTTCATATCCCGATTTTCCACATGGAAGCAGGTAATCGTTGCAAAGATGAGTGCCTTCCGGAAGAAACGAATAGACGTATTGTAGATATTATTTCTGATGTGAATATGGCATATTCTGAACATGCACGCAGGTATCTGGCAGATTGTGGATTACCAAAGGAGCGTACATACGTAACAGGTTCTCCTATGGCAGAAGTACTGCATAATAATTTAGCTGAAATAGAAGCGTCGGATATTCATAGCAGACTTGGTCTGGGAAAAGGAAAATATATTTTACTTTCAGCACATCGTGAAGAAAATATAGATACAGAGAAAAACTTTTTATCTTTATTTAATGCTATTAATAAGATGGCAGAGAAATACGATATGCCGATTTTATATTCCTGCCATCCAAGAAGTAAAAAAAGAATTGAGTCCACCGGCTTTAAACTTGATCCGAGAGTTATTCAGCATGAACCATTGGGATTCCATGATTACAACTGTCTGCAGATGAATGCTTTTGCAGTGGTATCAGATTCTGGTACATTGCCGGAAGAAAGTAGCTTTTTTACTTCTGTTGGACATCCATTCCCGGCAGTATGTATTCGTACATCAACAGAACGTCCGGAAGCACTTGATAAAGCGTGCTTTATTCTTTCTGGAATTGATGAGAAGGGATTATTACAGTCTGTTGATACGGCAGTTGAAATGAACAAGGCGGGCGATTATGGTATTCCTGTTCCAGATTATATTGAAGAAAATGTTAGTTCAAAAGTTGTGAAAATTATTCAGAGCTATACGGGTGTCGTTAATAAAATGGTTTGGAGAAAAGATATATAGTATTAAAAGCAATGATGGGGGAACAGATGATGACATTTAAGGAATATGCACATGATAAATCGAAAGAATTAATCAAAAATCCTACATATGCGAAGATTATTGAGATTGTAAATGATATTACTACATCAACTGTGAATGGTAGACCAATTACCGAAGAAGAAATAAATATAATTCTGAGATACATGGACGATGAAATTGGCAATCTCCATTTATTATGTGAAACGTTTGAAAACAAAGAGGTGTTGAGTTTGATGAGCGAATTAAGAAAATTAATAGCTCAGGCCAATGCCGGAAAGAAGTAAAGAATGAGTAATATATGGATTGATGCGGGAAGTTTGCTAGTTGCCATTCTTGCATTTTGTGTGGCACTGTTGAATTATCATAAGTATAAAATACTGACAGTACAATACAATACGATGGTTCATACACAGACTCTGACTGCCAAGGTGCATTGGAAACACAAATCCGTAGTGCAATAGCAGCAGTTACCCATGATATTGTTGCACTGGCGGTGGAGATTGAAAAGAATCCAGAAAGTAAAATGCTTCAATATGCATATTCTGCAGCAGAAGAATCTTACAGAAATGCTTATGAAGATGCATGTGGAAAATATATGGATGGAAAAATAGATAAAGAGCGTTTCAAAAAGATGTATCAGAGAGAAATTCGAAGATTGGTTGAAGAAGAACCTCATAAACAGTCGTATATGGGGGTGCAAACTCCTTACGCTAGTACTGTGGCTGTGTATAAGGAATGGTACTCACAACCTTAAAGAAAGGAAACTTATATGAATATATTGGTAACAGGTGCAAAAGGCATGGTTGGAACTGCCTTAGTAAATAATTTAAAAAATATACGTGATAATAAGAATAGAACAAGACCGAATATTCTGATTGATGAGATATATGAATATGATCTTAATTCGACATCAGAAGACTTAGAACAATACTGCCAGAAAGCAGATTTTGTATTTAATTTGGCAGGTGTAAACCGTCCGGAAAATCCAGAGGATTTTATGAAAGGTAATTTTGGATTTGCTTCAGACTTATTAAATACATTGAAAAATATAATAATAAAGCAACCATTATGCTTTCGTCTTCGATTCAGGCAACATTATCTGGCCGTTTTGGAAATTCAGAATATGGTCGTTCCAAAAAAGCAGGGGAAGAATTATTTTTTGATTATGCAGACGAAACAGGTGCAAAAGTTGCTGTCTATCGTTTCCCAAATCTGATGGGACATTCCAGACCAAAGTATAATTCTGCGGTATCAACTTTTGCTGGGCAGTAGCAAATGACGAAGAATTTACAGTGAATGATCGTAGTACGGAATTGGAGTTACTGTATATTGATGATCTGGTCGAGGGAATGTTTGACTTATTGGAAGGAAAAGAACAGCATTGTGAATTTGATGGTGTTGAAACTGTTGTAAAAGAAAATGGAAAATACTGTTGTGTCCCGGTAACTCATAAAGTCACATTGGGAGAGATTGTTGATTTATTGCAGCAGTTTAAAGAGCAATCGGTCACTCTTATGATGCCGAAAATGCCGGATGGATCATTTGCTAAAAAACTGTATAGTTTATATCTTACTTATTTACCAACAGAGAAGTTTAAATATGCATTAAAAATGAATGTGGATGCTCGTGGAAGTTTTACAGAGTTAGTACATAGCAGGATTGCGGTCAGGTGTCTATTAATATCAGTAAACCTGGTATTACAAAGGGTCAGCACTGGCATAATTCTAAATGGGAACTTTTCATAGTGGTATCAGGTCATGGGCTGATTCAGGAACGTAATATTAATACTGGAGAAAAAGTGGAATTTGAAGTTAGTGGAGATAAGATTGAGGCAATTCATATGATTCCAGGCTGGACTCATAATATTATCAACTTGAGCGAAACGGAGAATTTAGTAACGGTAATGACATGCAATGAAATATTTAACCCAGAGAAACCGGATACTTTTTTTGAGGAAGTTTAAAACGATTGTGGGAGGTTAGAGATATAAAATGAAAATAGCAGTAGCAGGAACAGGATATGTGGGATTATCTATTGCCACACTTTTATCTCAAAATCATGAGGTAATGGCAGTAGATATTATTCCAGAGAAAGTTGAGAAGATTAATAAAAGAATCAGTCCGATTCAGGATGAGTATATTGAGAAATACTTAAAGGAAAAAGAATTAAATCTAACAGCTACATTGGATGCAGAAGCAGCATATAGGGATGCAGATTTTGTTGTGATTGCAGCTCCAACAAATTATGATAGTAAGAAAAATTTCTTTGACACGTCAGCAGTAGAAGCCGTAATAAAGCTGGTTATTGAATATAATCCAGATGCAATTATGGTGATTAAATCAACCATTCCGGTAGGCTATACTGCAAGCATCAGAGAAAAATTCCACTGTGATAATATTATCTTTAGCCCGGAATTTTACGTGAGTCAAAGGCACTATACGACAATCTGTATCCATCAAGAATTATTGTAGGAACAGATATTGAAAATGCTAGGCTCGTAAAGGCTGCGAATACATTCGCTGGATTACTGCAGGAAGGGGCTATCAAAGAGGATATTGATACTCTTATTATGGGATTCACAGAAGCAGAGGCAGTAAAATTATTTGCGAATACATATCTGGCACTCAGAGTTTCTTACTTTAATGAATTGGATACTTATGCAGAGATGAAAGGATTAAACACACAGCAGATCATTAATGGTGTGTGCCTTGATCCAAGAATCGGTTCTCATTATAATAATCCGTCATTTGGCTATGGTGGATATTGTTTGCCGAAGGATACAAAGCAGCTTTTGGCAAACTATGAAGATGTCCCTCAGAATATGATGTCTGCAATCGTTGAGTCTAACAGAACCAGAAAAGACTTTATTGCAGATCGGGTTCTTCAGAAAGCTGGGTATTATGCATATGAGGACGAGAATACTTATGATGCTACTCTGGAGAAAGAAGTTGTGATTGGCGTATATCGTCTTACTATGAAATCTAATTCAGATAATTTCCGTCAGTCCTCAATACAGGGAGTTATGAAACGAATCAAGGCGAAAGGAGCTTCTGTTATCATTTATGAACCAACACTGGAAGATGGAAGTACTTTCTTTGGTAGTAGAGTTGTAAATGATTTAGACAAGTTTAAAGAACAGAGTCAGGCAATTATCGCAAACAGATATGATAATTGTCTGGATGATGTGAAAGATAAAGTGTATACTAGAGATTTATACGGCAGAGATTAAAAAATGCCAAGAGATATATTGCAATTTATTAATGAACTAATAGTGCAGTTCTGTAAATCGCCAGTTTCATCACCCATTACATGGTGTTTAGGAATTATCTGGATAATAAAATCAATATATGCTTTATACAAAATGAAAGCAAAAACAGATGAACTGGCTGCGGAGAGGGAAGCAAAAGAAATTTCAGAGGCTGTTAAGAATCTGGATGTTTTAGCTGAGAAAAGTAAAGAAGAAAATCAGGATATTAGAGCGTTAATGTTTGAAAATTTAAAAGAATTGAAGGAGTTCTATGTTATCTGTAAACAACAAATTAGAAAATCTTTCTCAGCAGCCATGTTCTCATGCTTTGCCGGATTTGTTCTGTTTGTTTTAGCTGTTATTATATTTTTGTTAGGTGGAAATAATTCTGCATCACTTACGGCTGGTTTATCTGGAGCGATAGTTGAAATTGTGTCAGGTCTTTACTTTTGGATGTATAGGGAAACTTCTAAGCAACTTGGAAAGTACCATAAACGTTTGGAAGCAACCGAAAAATATTTAATTGCATTGCAGATTATCGAAATGTTGCCAGAGGAAAATAGAAACGAACAATATGGAAAATTAATTGATTACATTTTCGAAAATGTAAATAAGCAATAATTTTTACGGAGAGAAATAATATGTGTGGAATAGTAGGTTTTACCGGGAGACAACAGGCGGCACCTATTTTATTAAATGGATTGTCTAAGTTAGAATACCGAGGATATGATTCAGCCGGAATTGCTGTGCGAGATGGGGAGCATCTGGCACAGGTAGTAAAGGCAAAAGGCAGATTAAGTAATCTTGTTGAAAAAACGGATGAAGGAAAAGCATTGCTGGGAACATGTGGAATTGGACATACACGTTGGGCAACGCATGGAGAACCGAGCCAGATCAAGCTCATCCGCATGTATCTGGAAATTGTTCAAGATCAGGTTCCGGGGAAGTGGAATCTGAAGTTGTCGGAGTACATAATGGAATCATTGAAAATTACACGGAACTGAAAGAAAAACTGTTAAAACACGGTTACACTTTTTATAGTCAGACAGACACAGAAGTGGTAATTAAACTGGTGGATTATTATTATAAAAAGTATAACCTGGGACCGATTGATGCGATTGCGAAAACTATGGTTCGTGTGCGTGGATCGTATGCACTGGAACTTATGTTCAAAGATTATCCAGGAGAAATCTGGGTAGCAAGAAAAGATAGCCCGATGATCATTGGCGTGACCGATGGGGAAACATATGTCGCTTCTGATGTACCTGCTATTTTGAAATATACAAGAAATGTTTATTATATTGGTAATCTGGAATTTGCTAGATTAACACCGGGAGAAGCACATTTCTATAATCTTGATGGAGATGAAATCGAAAAAGAGACAACAGAAATTAAATGGAATGCCGAAGCTGCTGAAAAAGCAGGATTTGAACATTTTATGATGAAAGAAATCCATGAACAACCAAAGGCAGTTAAGGACACTTTAGGATCTGTAATAAAAGATGATTGTATTGATTTATCTTCGGTTGAACTAACCGAAGATGAAATTCGGGGATTTGATCAGATTTATATTGTTGCATGTGGTTCCGCATGGCATGTTGGAATGGCTGCACAATATGTAATAGAAGATTTGGCAGATATTCCGGTAAGGGTGGAACTTGCTTCAGAGTTTAGATATAGAAGAATGTCATTAAATAAAAACTCTTTGGTTATAGTGATCAGCCAGTCTGGAGAGACTGCAGATACGCTGGCTGCTTTACGTCTGGCAAAGGAAAAAGGAATCACGACTTTGGCAGTTGTAAATGTTGTTGGTAGCAGTATTGCACGTGAAGCAGATAAAGTGTTCTATACACTTGCCGGGCCGGAAATATCTGTGGCAACAACAAAGGCTTACAGTGCTCAACTTGCAGCAATGTATTGTCTTGCGGTTCAGTTTGCAAAAGTCGGAAATATGATTACAGAAGAACAGTATAGCAGTTACATTTCTGAGTTATTGACGATTCCGGAAAAGATTCAGAAAATATTACAGGACAAGGAAAGACTTCAATGGTTTGCTGCAAAATATGCAAATGCACATGATGTATTCTTTGTTGGCAGAGGAATTGACTATGCGATTTCTCTGGAAGGAAGTTTGAAATTAAAGGAAATTTCATATATTCATTCAGAAGCGTATGCGGCAGGAGAATTAAAACATGGTACGATCAGTCTGATAGAGCCAGGAACTTTGGTAATCGGCGTATTGACGCAAAGTGATCTTTACGAGAAAACGATTAGTAACATGTTGGAATGCAAGAGTCGTGGGGCATATCTGATGGGATTGACAACATATGGAAAATATGAGATTGAAGATCAGGTAAACTTTGCAGTATATGTTCCAAAAATTGACGAGCATTTTGTAGGAAGCCTTGCAGTGATTCCATTACAGTTGATGGGATATTATGTCAGTGTGGCGAAAGGACTGGATGTAGACAAGCCAAGAAATCTGGCAAAAAGTGTTACTGTAGAATAAAAGTACCCTGTATTTGAAATTAGTACTCTGGGTTGACATAGAGATAGATGTCAATCCCGGAGTATTAGTACAAAATGATTGGATTGACACGAAAATGGGAAGACCAAAAAAGAAACCAGAATATAATTCGGAAAAGATAATGGAGCAGTTTACGAACTGTATTGCTGAAGCATATATGTCTGGGGCAGGCGGTGGATCAGCAAATTCATTACGACAAATATCAGAACAGTTCAGCATTACCTTAATGAAGACTCGCAAAATATTAATTACGGCGGGTGTGTATCATACTGAGCTTAGTGAGCAGGTTATTTCGTTAAGGGAAAATGGAAAAAATATTTCAGAGATTATGCAGGAGACTGGTTTGAGCAGATCTTCGGTTCATTCCTATTTGCCGTATACAAAAATGATATACAATGCGGATGAATTAAGCCTGTACGCAGAGAGGTGTAGATTGTACCGGGAAAGAAAACAGGCCGTTGAAAAATTGCATTGCTACATCGATAAATCATATGAATTACTGGTAAATCATTTGTGGGAGACGTTAAAATTGTTTTCAGGATATTCTTTTACGACTGTAAAAGGATTAAAATTTCATTATACGGTCAATGGAAATGAAATCCTGATTGACCGGAAAAAGAAATCAATAACCAGAAGCAGTGTAAATATTGCTCTGAAAGAAACGATAGAGATGAAGGGAAATGTAAACGGACCGAAGAAATTAAAGGTTTTTGGAGCAAGTTATCTGTATTCGATATTCTTGCGGTTTGGTCTGATTAAAATAGAAGGGGAATAGAATGGATATTTACCAGGTATGGATAACATATAATAAGAAATGGTCGAAATATGAGATATTGGCATTTAGTGTATTGCTGTTCTTGACAGTCATTGTAGTAGCAGGATGCGTATGTAGAAAAAAGATTAATCTAATTCAGGCAGTTGCAGTTGTGATGATGGTAATATTTCTTGGAATTGTATTTGGCTCTACGGTATTTACCAGAACAAGTACCGTTCGTCAGTATGAATTGATACCGTTTTGGTCATGGAAGGCTATTTGGAAATATAAAGATTGGACGTTGCTAAAGGAAAATCTTTTGAATTGTATATTGCTGTTTCCGGTCGGAGCCTTATTACCGATAATTGCAAACCACAAAGTGAAATGTTATCGGGCATTATTGTTTGGAGTTCTGGTATCAGCAGTAATAGAAACCAGTCAGTTGATTTTTATGCGTGGATTATTCGAATGGGATGATATGATTCATAATGGATTTGGGTGTATGATCGGAAGCATGATAATTAATTTTTTTATGAAAAATAAAATTAAGGATTGACGAACATATGTTCTGATAGTATAATCATAAATGTCAGGAGGAAACAGGAGGTCAGCACTGTTCCCTTGGATAGAATCTATATGGTAAGCAACAGTTAAGTACTGTTTCGGGATGGCTTATCAGAAACTCATCAGCGGTTTTCTTTCCCTTATCCGTTTGAGTGATATTATATTGCTTGGAGGACTGGAGATGAGATCAGATTTGAAAAAGATTTGCGAACAAAAGAGTACAGATTTAGTGGGACAGACAGAGAGAGCATTGTACTTGATGGAGGTAATCAGTGCGATTACAGATCGGGGCAATAATGCGGAAGTGAGACGCAAGAAAGACGGAACTTTAACTGTATATGAAGTGAAAAAGAATATTGTGACCGTTTAATAAATTGGTATTGAGCGAAGGACTAATAGGAGTCAGAAACATTTACACAGAGAAGTGAATGTTTCTGGCTCCTTTTTTATAAGCTAAGAATGTGGATTTTTCAGAATGCTTGATAACATTCGATCATCGTTATGACGAATGTGGTATGTCCGTTCTAATTCGGATACATTACATAATTTAGCGATGGATTCTGTATAAACAGAAAAATCTAAATCGGTAGTTAATGCTGATTTATCAATTGAGTAGTAGTCTTTTGCAATATTTAAATGATTTTGTAGATTTACTTTAAAGGCGGGATCAATATCAGTTCTGTTAAGAAACTCATCTATATGGGCTTTTTTAATAATAATTCTGTTGTTTTGCAATCTTAGAATACCCTGAATGAGTTCTTGAGTAGCAGAATCTATGGTAGGATACTGTTCCACATTACATAGACAGAATCGATGAATTGCTGGATAACGGAATCGACCAGAAGATGATGTTGCTGCACAGCCAACAATACATGCCAAATCTTTATTATTCAAATCTCCATGATCAAAAACAAGGGACCACATATCTCCGCAGCGGTTACAAGCCAACTGGCAGAAGATCATTTTGGTAGATGAATAAACTAATGTTCCTTCATAATGTTTGGAAAAAGGTTCGCCTTCAGGAGTTAAATCACCGGAATCTAAGTCCAGTATAGCAGAACATTCATTAGTGCCATATATGTCTCCAAGCTGAAGAATTCCATGGGTAAGAGGTTTATCCTGCATTCTTCAGGATTAGCCGCAGTGGAAAGAAAGAACACATGATATTTACCAGTATATCCATAGTAGGCGGGATTGCTTATATCATAAATAAGTTTTTGCTGATTTTTCTCGGAAGCAGTTTTTGCTATTTCGATAGAGTGCAAGATAGCTGTAAGGTTAAGGTCTAAGCCATCGCATATTTTTAATAGTGTAGAGATTGTAGTAGAGGAAGGTGCTTTAAACATATAGTCGATGGTTCGTGGGGACATTTTTCCTGCTTTTTCGGCGCAGATTTTGGCTAAATCACGAGATGACAATGATCGTTCATCCATAACCGATTTTATATAATCAACAATTTGTCGAAGAATCTCTTGATTATTCATAGAACAGGACTCCTTTCTGAGAGAAGGTTACTAATTAAATTCATAATAACACACACAGAAAAAGAATGAAATAATAAAATGCGCAAAATAATGCACAAAAAAACATTCAAAAGCAAAGTGACTGCAATGTTAATTCATTAACATGAAAAATAATGCAATTTGCACAAAAAAGACACCATAACACACTTGTTATAGTGCATATTGACAATAAATGGTAGCAATGATATAATGTAAAAGACCTACTCCCTTGGCACGAGAGTAGATCTAAAAACGCTTAGACAGACAAAATCGACATCATCCTACTGGTCTATATCCAATTGGCACTTGGAAATAACAGGATTGGTGTCGGCTTTTATCAGTACTATATCATGTTGTACATAACATTAGTTGCGGATCAAATACGGATGCCCTTCTATTGAGTAACTTTAGATTTGAACCTTCAACCCAGATTCTCTTTTCCTCTTTTTGAGGAATATATGAAAAAATTGTTAAATACAACATGCATTAGTATATCATGCGGAGAAAAACCAGTCAAGGTTTTTCTGCAATAGATATATTAAATTTGTATGAAAAATATGTAAAATAAGAACAATTTCCAGCGAGTATAGTGGCTGGAGAGACGAAAAGAATGCGAGAAATTACTATGGATAAAAATGCGATAAAAGAAACGGTGCGTATGATAACCAGTGACCAGATTGTTATCAGCGTTGTAGGAGTAACTGTTTCAAGAAAAGATATACTTGAAAATTATATAACGGTAAATAACGAAATGATAATGGCAGTTGGGGGAAAGTCTCTGCTGAGAAAGAACTTGGCAGATGACAGTTACGTGTTGACGATAAACGCAGGTAAAGCATTCTGCGGAGATAGTACAGGATAAAAGTCTTAAAACGTAAGTACCACTTTTTCTGGAACGGATTTTATGTATAAGATAGCCGGAATAGAAATGTTAATCATTTCGTCCGGCTATAATTGTCTTCATTTGCAGGAATATAATACACAAAATCTGACCAGAAGGGTGGTGGTTATAATGGCGTCTGACTGTGCAGGGCGAACTCAACAACAAATAGGACAGGAAATAGAAAAATGGCGTAAAAAAGCAGGCTTATCACAGATAGATCTGGCAATGATGCTAGGTCTGAAAGGTGATAGGCATTATAGGCGTATCTGTATAGAATGTACATATGAGTTTTCGTCATCGCAGATTAGGCGTCTGGCAAAGCTGATGCAGGTGTCAACGGAAGAATTGATACCAGATGAAGAATTTGAAGAAGATTCGGATTATATAGATAACATCATAAAAAAAGGCAGCGAATACAAGCAGGAGCAAATTGAGAATGTAATAGTTGAAAGTTCGAAGCTGAGATTTAGTGAAGCTGGGAGGAGAATTGTATCGTATGCTACTGAAATAATAAATATGGAAGATGAGGAATTAAAAGAGAACTATGCGAATCAGATGGAGAGTTCATTAAAAATGATAAGAATAATGAAACAAAAGATAAGTTAAGCGATCATTCAATAAGAAGGAGAATGATCGTTTTTTATGTCCAAAATCAATCGGACATATATGTCCGGTCACAATTTTCAATTCGCACAAGGATGTCCGATTGGGTGTCTGGTAATTTGTTAAGATTAGACCATCACAAGAGAGGAGGTACAAGCAATGACCAGAGATGAATACTTAGAATTTATCACACATCAGCCTTATGACGCAATGGGAGATTTTAGCTTCCTTTTGGATGAAAAAGCTGATAGCTCTGAAAATACTGTGACACAAGCAGTCAGAGAAAATATGAACGCTGATTAATCTGCTGACAGGCTTTGCCTGTATAGCTGATTGATACATAAAGCAGCAAGGAGAGACTTCGCAAGTCGCTCGGTATAAAAAAAACCGGGCAGATCGGAGTCTTTTTTTGCTGCTTTTTTTGTCTGCTGACAGCCCGGTGCCGAAAGGCAGAAGGTGGTTGTCATGCTGACACTCAGAAAATTAAAAGAAATGATAG
>ENA-OQHY01000327-OQHY01000327.1-human-gut-metagenome-genome-assembly--contig:-NODE-327-length-27682-cov-2.407367_pt1 | contig 27682 bp, 30 predicted proteins | sample MGYA00242570_ERZ504733 | MGnify/ENA primary metagenome ERZ504733 (study PRJEB26092, sample SAMD00036219) | human gut metagenome | host: Homo sapiens | study: EMG produced TPA metagenomics assembly of... | reverse complement strand
ATAGAAAGCGCAATGTATGAATTAAAACAAGACTTAAAACTATATGGAAAACCATTATTATTAACAGCAATGGTACTTGTGGCAATGTCAGTTGATTTTCATGAGTTATGTCTATGAAGATACTTTTAGGGATTCCCTGTCCAGGATGCGGGTTGACTCATGCCTGTCTGGAGATTTTGACATTGCATTGGAAAAAGGCGTGGAATTGGAATCCGGCAGGATTTTTGTGGGTACCGTCTATTCTTCTTTTATTGTGGATGCGCTATATAAAACAGCATAGAATAAAATATGTATTTGCTTTTTTCTGGTTTACAGTCGGTATGACACTGCTGAATTATGTGATTAATTTTGGGAACATTATTGCAGAGTATAAGGCTTTGTGATAAAATTTCTATAAAAAATATTATAATTTTTGTAAAAAACAAATGAGGAGGGGATCTCAATGAGATGCAGTAACTGTGGTGGAGAGAATGAGAGCGGCGTAAATTTTTGCCAGTACTGTGGAGCAAATTAGAGCAGGAATCAAATTTCTCCCAAAACGATTTTGACAAGGGTCAGGCAGGACAAACAGGATATGATCCAAACTATAGCAATCAAGCAGAATACAGCAATCAAACAGATTATAGTAATAATGGAGGATATTCAGGACAGGCAGGATATTATCAATTAACAGAATCTCAGCTTCCGGAAGAATACAGACCACTTACCATGTGGGGATATTTTGGATATCAGTTATTATTCTGTGTTCCATGTGTAGGATTTATCTTTTTGTTAATTATTGCATTTGGCGGAACAAGAAATGTTAACCTTAAAAACTTTGCACGTTCTTATTTCTGTGTGTGGATTATAGCGGTAGTATTAATTCTTCTGTTCTCAGTAATCGGAGGCGGTTTTGCGACATTATTCAGTCTTGGATATTGATATTATTAAAAGTAGAGGGGATGTCCCCTCTATTTTTCTTCCTCTTGACAGTAATCCTCTTACCTGCTATGATGTCAACAAAGCAATTCTTAAATTCAAATTCAAATATATCTTTTTATTCAAAAAATTTTTCCAAGATTGTAAATAATTCAAATTTTAGAAGCTTTTTAATGATTTCAAGCCTAAGACTTCCTCGTTATATGTAAAATTCCGTTAAAAACAGAATAAAACCTCGAAAAAAATGCAAAAAGTGTGAAAGTTTTGTGACCACAAAGTTTGACACATATTGGTTATTTGTTGAAAATTTATTAAAATAGATGACAAATAATGATATTATTATACATTTTTCGCAGGAGGGAAAGGCTATGAACAAAAGATTTGTAAAAAGACTGCTGGTGTTCTTTACCGTGTTATGTATGACAATGGCAATGACAGTGCCGGCACTCGCAGCAGGCAGTGGAACTAATGCCACAACAGATGACCCGGCAAACGGTATTCTTCAGGTAATGCTTGCCTATGTTGATGATGGGGGTAACAGAACTTACTTTAGTGCCGGAACTTGTTTTATGGTTAATGAAGAGTATGTTGTAACCAATAAACATGTATTTGATTTGGACACAACAGATTCTGACGGAGTGACACTTCGTGACACAATCGTAGAAACAATGGGACTGAAAAGTCTGAAAACAAATGATACTCACTTGAAGTTATATGTATTTGCAAACAGAGATACAAATGTAGAGGCAACTGTAGATGCAAATGCACAGAGTGAAGAGCTTGACTTTGCAGCATTAAAGCTTTCAAGAAAAATTTCCGGAAGACAGTCATTAGTACTTGGCGACAGTGATTCTATTAAACCACAGGATACTGTATTTGCTTTAGGGTATCCGGCAGACTCTATTCAGAATAAAGAATCTAATACAAAAGAAGACGTATCTATCACAGATGGTATTATTTCTAAAGTAACAGTAACAGGAAAAGTCGATGTTATTGAACATACTGCTTCTCTTAATAATGGTAATTCAGGTGGACCGCTTCTTAATGCAGATAATGAAGTAATTGGAATTAACGAATTTATCGTAGGGCAGAAGGATATTCCATCCAAATCAATCAGATTAAAGAACTGCTTGATACTTATGAAATTGCATACACAGATGGAGCAACAGGAGCTTCCGCTTCCACTTCTAACTCAAATGATGCAGAAGAGACAGAAGAACCAGATGCTTCAACAGAAGAAGAAACCACAGGTGAGGCAGAAGCAGAAGAAGAGAAAGCAACAGAACCGGATGCAGACCTTGTAACAGCACTTCAGAGTGAAATTACAAAAGCTAAAAAAATTGACCAGAAAAATTATACAGAAGAGAGCGCAAAAGTTCTTGATGATACAATTGGTTCTGCTGAAACAGTTGCAGCAAATAAAAAAGCAACAAATGACCAGGTTACAACTGCAACAAATGATTTAAAGACAGCAATTGATAATCTGGAAGAAAAATCCGGACCAAACATGATTATGATTGCAGGTATCGCAGCAGCAGTTGTAGTAGTTATTATTGTAATCGTAGTTATTATTGTAGTATCAAATGGCAAGAAGAAAAAAGCAGCACCGGCTCATAACAATATGCAGCGTCCAAATACGCCACCGACCCGCCCACAGCCAGCTCCACAGCAGCAGCCACAGTATAGTCCGGTTGACCAGGGTGATTCCGGAACGACATTATTAAACTCCGGTTCAGGCGAAACCACATTATTAAATGGTGGCGGCGGAAGTGCTTATCTTATCAGAAGAAAAAATGGTGAGAAAATTATGATTACTTCTCAGAACTTTGCAATCGGAAAAGAAAGAAGAAGAGTAAACTATTGTGTTTCTGATAATACATCCGTCAGCAGATACCATGCAATTATTACGAAAAAAGGTTCTGATTATTATGTGGCTGACCAGAAATCAAGTAACTTTACTTATGTAAATGGTGTACAGTTAAGCCCATATCAGGAAACACTGCTTACAGACAGATCCACTCTGAAATTGTCAGATGAAGAATTTGAATTTCATTTATCATAGTTGCTAAATGATTAAGAACAGTGTAGGTGAAAAAGATGGGATTTTTAAGTGTTTTACATAGTGATGTAGGAATAAAAAAGAATACGAATCAAGATTCTGTCTTAATTAAAGTGGCTTCTACAGACTACGGCGAGGTAATGCTTGCCGTGGTCTGTGATGGAATGGGCGGCCTTGCCAAAGGTGAGGTCGCCAGTGCCGCTTTAATTAAGGCTTTTTCAGATTGGTTTGAACAAGAATTTCCGGAAATTTTATACAACAAAAGAACCGAAAATGGAATTGACAGACTGGAACTGGAAAATGAAATGAATCAGCTTGTACTTGAAGTTGGCGAAAGAATCTCCAGATATGGAGAGATGTCTCACGTAGCAATGGGAACAACGGCGGCAGTGCTTCTGATGGCAGAGGGGAAATATCATATCTTAAATGTAGGAGATTCCAGAGTCTATAAACTGAATGAGACTGGATTAAATCAGCTTACAAAAGATCAGACCTTTGTTCAGAAAGAAATGGACCAGGGAAGAATGACTCCTGAAGAAGCAAAAGTACATCCACAGAGAAATGTACTGCTGCAGTGTGTTGGAGCAAGTGAAATTATTATTCCTGAGTTTTCACATGGTGAATACAAAACAGGAGAAGTTTATATGGTTTGTTCCGATGGATTTCGTCACGTCATTGCAAAAGAAGAATTTGAAAAACTTTTGGAGCCGAAAAAAATGGATACAGAAAAGGCACTCAAAGATGTTGCCGTTTACTGTACCGAATTAAATAAATCGCGACAGGAGAAAGATAATATTTCAGTCATTCTCCTGAAAGTATGCTAGGGGATAAATGAATGCTGGAAATAGGATCGATTATTGATGGTAAATATAAAATATTAAATAAAATCGGCCAGGGTGGAATGAGCGTCGTTTATCTGGCCATGAATGAAAGAGCAAATAAACAGTGGGCAATTAAAGAAGTCCGAAAAGACGGTGTGAAAGATTATGATGTCGTACGTCAGGACTGATTGCGGAGACAGACATCTTAAAACGTCTGAATCATCCACATCTGCCAAGTATTATCGATGTCATTGACAGAGATGATACCTTCCTGATTGTTATGGACTACATTGAAGGAAAGTCTCTGGACACTGGTTGAAAAAGGATGGCGCACAGCCACAGGAAAAGGTAGTGGTATGGGCAAAACAGATTTGCGATGTATTAGGTTATCTTCATTCCAGAAAACCACCGATTATTTATCGTGATTTGAAGCCGGCGAATGTAATGCTGAAACCGGACGGTCAGATTATGATTATCGACTTTGGAACTGCCAGAGAGTTTAAAGAGACAAGTATAGAAGATACATCTTGTCTTGGAACACAGGGATATGCAGCTCCGGAACAGTATGGCGGTCATGGACAGACCGATGCCAGAACAGATATTTATACACTGGGAGCAACCATGTATCATCTGTTGACAGGACATAATCCAAGTCTTCCACCGTATGAAATGTACCCGATACGAAGATGGAATCCAGCTTTGTCATCAGGTCTTGAAAAAATCGTATTGAAATGTACTCAGAGAAACCCAAATGACCGATATCAAAACTGTGCAGAGCTTATGTATGCACTGGAACATTACGGGGAATTAGATAGTGCATACAGAAGAAAACAATCAATTAAATGGAAATCCTTTGTTGCGTCCTGCGCATTAACTGTTGTGTCATTGGCAGGAAGTATCGGATTTAAAGTAGCAGAATCAAAAACAATTAAGAATAGTTATGATGGATACATCAGCGAAGCAACAAAAGTAACCACGCAGGAAGAGCGTGCAGATTATTATGAAAAAGCAATTAAAATAGATCCAGAACGAGAAGAAGGATATTTAGAATTGCTCGATCTGTTTGTCTATGGTGCGGATAAAAATGAACGTGATTTTAATCGTGACGAAACAGCAGAGATGACAGCAATTCTTGGATATAAAGGAACCGGAAACAGAACAAACGAAAGTTATTTTGAAAGAAATAAAGAAGGATATGACGAGTTTGCTTTCCGTATGGGAGTGTATTACTTCTATTATTATGAAGGAGGCGGAAGCGCAGGAAAATCGATGGCACAGCGTGGTTTGAAAAAGCACAAAAAGGAACAACCTTAGATGCAGATAAATTACAGCTTGCGGAACGTTTTGCAAAGATTTCCGGATATTATGCTTCTTTAGATTCAAGTGATGAGACCGGATATGGAAGTTCTGCTTCTTATGGTGATTATTGGACAGACCTTACCAATCTTACAGATGGAGATATCAGCAAAGTAGTTAACACTAAGACTGCTGTTGCAATTTACGAAGAACTCATTGCACGTATTAATGAAAATGCAGTTGATTTCAAACGTGCCGGAGTTACCAAAGACCAGATGATGGATAAATTGTCCAACACTAAAACAAGACTTGAAATGCTTCAGAACGAAATTTCACAGAGTGATGAAACCTGGGATGGAGTATTAGATAGTATCAGTGCAGCGGAACATCAGGTAAACGTTGCATTTTCTGGAAGAGACACACAGCCGGAACAGAATCAGGAAGAAGGAGGAAATACGAATGGAAAGCAGTGAAAGACTGATTGAGTTATATCGTATGGGCTTTATTATTTGTCTGTGCCTTGCAGCCGTATTTTTACTGCTGAGTATCTTTTTCTTTTTCAAATTCAGAATCCGTGATGTGTTTGATTTCTTAAGTGGAAGAGCAGAGAAAAAATCGGTTAAGCAGATGGAAGAAAAAAATGCGAAGACAGGAAAGCTTCGTGATGACTATTATGCAGAACCGCTGAGTTCAGAACTCTATAAGACGCCAAGCGGAAAAGTTGTGCCGACGATGTATCCGCAGACAGAACCAATGAATACCGGAACAGAGCCGACACAAGAGACACAGACTAAAATGAGTCAGACTCCGACACAGCCATCATCAAATGGAAGTGAAGAGACGACTTTATTAGGAAGCGGACAAGAAGAAACGACTCTGCTTGGAAATGGTGAAACCGGTACAGAAGAAACCACACTTCTTGGAAACCAGAACCGGAATAAAGAAGAACAGGAAATACCGGGCTACAACGGTGAGACTGCTCTTTTAACTCCAGAGATGGAAAAAGCAATACATAAACAACAAGAAGAGAAAAAGCAGGAAGAGAAAGAAAAAGAAGCCAGACGTAACAAGTTTGAAATTATAAAAGAACAGATAGAAATTCATACAAAGGAAGTAATCTAAAATTTTGATAGAAAAAAATAAGGAAGGAGTGAGAGATATGAAAAATCTAAAAAGAAATCCAGTGGAAAGATTTTGTGCATTACTGCTTGCATTTATTATGGTATTTACACTGGTACTGCCGGATGGGGCATTGAGTGTATCGGCGGCAGAAGGAACTACTATAGTTGAGTTTCGGATAAAAGATGCTGGTAATGCAGATTCATTACTAGTAGATAATCAAACGATTAAGGTATGGAAAACAGGAGAAGATTCTGTTACAGAAGTTCCGTACGATAGCAATCAAGGAATTTATTCTATTCAGTTAGATAGCAACACAGAATATCAATATAGTGTGGAGCGAAACGGATATGAATATGCTGATGGAAACAACACAAGAACATTTAATTTAGGAGAAGAAGATAATTATCTGGTTGAGGTAAGTCTTAAGCAGTCAGTAGCTTCAGGATCAGAACAAACAGAAAATTCTGGTACAAATGAAGAGGAGAGTTTGCCTCAGGAAACAGAAACTCCAGAACAAAATGTGGAAAATAATCAAGAACAATTACTGATTCAGCCATTTTTAGGAGAATCAGTTCCAGAGAAACCAGACCTAAATGTTAAGACAGATATAGAGGGAAGTACTTTGGATATAACATCAGATGGACAGATAGATGTCAAATCTATTACATGTACAGTAAATGGTTTACCAGAAGATGCAACAGGTACTTTAACTTTTACAATTAAGAATTCTTCAAATGAAGAAATTGGAAAAACAGAATTAGATATTGCAAGTCAAGGTACGAAATGGACATTTGATGAAGCGGATAAAATTATTGGAAAATTATCAATTACAGCATTTTACTCTGGAAATGATAAGTATAATCAGGTTGAATATAACAGTGCTGAACTTACCTATAAGAAAACAGCTCCAATAAACTTTTCAAAAGATGCATCTAATGAGGTTGTAATTAAAGATAATGCGACCAAAAAAGAATCAGAGATTGATGCGACAACCATAGAGAATATTAAAGAGAGAAATCTTGAATATTCAAGTAATGATAAGAATATTGCAACAGTTGATAATAAAGGTAAAATAACTGCAAAGAAAGCAGGAATTGCAACAATTACAATTAAAGCTGTTGAAAATGAATATTATGAAAGTTCAGAATTGCAGTTTACAGTATATGTTCAGCATGCAATGGGATTATCTGATTTAAACTGGACAGCAAAAAAGTTTATGATGGAACAAAAGATTTAAAATTGTCTTCTACATTAAAAGATAGCATTATAATTGATGGAACAGCAATATCCAATATTACTGCAACAGTAACAGCTACCGCTGATAAAGCAGGCGTTTCAGCAAAAAATGCAACAATTAAAAAAGGTGAAAAGGTTACTTTTAACGGAAAAGTAAATAATCAAAATTTGGATGAAAAAACACTTGCAAAATTAAATCGTTGTTATGTTTTTGAGGACTCCAAAGATGCTTTGATTGAAAATGCTGTAACTATTACAGCAAGACCTTTATATGTAAGAATTGCAAAGAAAAATGGAGCTTATGAATCTGCAATCCCGTATAGAACCAGCAAAAAAGATATGGAAAGTACAATTAAAACGGATAATACAGTGGTACTTGTTGGAAGTAAAGGAGCAATAGATTCAGATAAAGAATCTGGCTTAGTTGGAAAAGATACGGTTCAGGATGCAGAAAAAGCGTTAAAAAATCAAACAGAAATTCAGTTTAATTCAAAAGAAGATTATTCAAAGTATTATGAAGGATTATACAATAAAGCGATAGTTTTAAAAGTAAATAATGCAAAATACGATGACAATTATGAGTTTAAAGCAAACCCAGATGAAGAAAATTTATATGGGCGTCTTCAAATAACACAGGAAGTTATAGATGATGCAACAGTTGGAAAAAATATTTCTGTAATTTCAGCAGTTGGAGAGAGCGTAGAAGAATCAGAGAAAAATGCAGAAAAAGTTTATCAGGGTAAAGATTTTACTTGGGTAAGTGCAAGTGCCAAGATACAATTTGTAACAAATCTGGCACCATATAATAAAGTAAATGTGGCAGGTTTAGAAACTTTAAGTATGGCAAATTATGCTGATAAAATTAAAGAGAACAGTATTGTGGATATTTCTGATTGGAAACTGCCAATTTATTTAGAAGCTTCGGAAGGCTCAGAACATTTTGGAATGAGAACAACTGCAGATGCAAAAGCTCAAAATGTTGCAAATAAAATTCCAGAAAATAAAGTCAAAGTGGATAATGAAAAACCAACAATTGAATTTATTGGTGAAATCAAAGATTTGACTAGAATCTATACGAACAAAGAATTTAACGTGGCTTATCAAATCAGTGATAATGGAAGTGGTATCAAAGAGGCTTCTTATGCTGTTTTGTCAGTGAAAAATTTGAACACTGTAACAAGTGATGAAATCGAAAAAGCAGTTAATGCTGTTACAAATTGGACACCATTTGAAGGAGAAGCAAAAAAGGCTGGAACTGTTAAGATATCTAATGAAAAAGATGCAAATAAGATAGTCGTTATCAAAGCAGTTGACCAGGTTGGCAATATTTCAGCATACACATCAAATGGAATTGTAATTGATATTACATCACCAGAAGTAACATTAAGTATTGATAATAGTAAACAGGTGAATGGAATTTATGGAGGAAATAAGACTGCCATTAAATATTCCGTTAATGTAAATGACCCTGTGAAACAGAGCGATGGAATGGAAGTTCAATCTGAAATCAATCGTGTAGAAATTGAAGTACAAAAAAATGATGTGAAAGATGCAGAGCATAGTTTTGTAATTGAAGGTGATGAACTGGAAAAAATGAAATCCGAAGAGGCTTCAGAAACTGGTGCATTCATCTATAAAATTCAGAAAGAAATTCCTGTTCAAGAAGAAAGCAGTCAAATCAAAATTTTAGTAACAGCATTTGATAAAGCTGGAAATTCTTTAGCCCAAACTAGTGAAACTTTACAGGTTGACGGAAAAAAACCAGAAATTGAAGCTAAGTATGACGGAGAAAAATTAGAAAATGGATGTTATAAGGAACGTAAATTAACAGTTACATATATTGAAAGAGAATTCTCTGAAGATAATGCTGAATTTAAGATTGAATTTAATGATGAAAAGGAATCTAAGGTTGCATTAAGTGAAATTAGAGCTGGAAAAGTTGATGGAGTTTCAGTAGAGGGGGAACCTAAAATTGAAGCAGGAACTACTCCCGATGATAAAAAATCAACTTATACAATTAAATTTGGTAAAGAGAACTTTGATTGTACAGTTAAGTTGAATGGAATCTCGTTAAAAGATCAGGCAGGAAATTCCAATAGCGTAGATACTGCAAATGAAGAATTTACAGTCGATCAGGTAGCACCTAAGATCAATGTAGAATTTGATAACAATGATGTTAAAAATGGTGAATATTTTAATGATATTCGTCAGATGACAGTTACTTACACAGAAAGAAATTTTGATGAAAACAATTTAAGATTTAAAGTTTCTGAAGAAGAAAAAACTCTTAAAGATTTTTTAGCTATCAATGGAATTAAGCAAGTTGGAACAAGAACTGATAATGGTAATGAACATAAGTACACGTTTGAATTTGGTGAAGATGATAACGACTTTGACTTTAACGTAACTCCTGAAATTACAGATAAGTCGGGAAATGCAAATCAGGGAGTAACGTATACAGAAGGAACTAAAGCAGGAAAAGAATTTACTGTTGATAGGGTTGCACCAGTTTTAGAGGTTAAATATTTTACATACAAAGATAAAGAGGGCAAAGAAGGCAAATATGAGATTACAGAAGGCATTGAAAAAACTAAAGATGATAAAGAAAACCCTTTTTACAAAAATGCCCCGATTGATATGGAGATAAGCATTAAAGAGCGTAATTTTGACAAGGAATCTTTAAAACTTAATTATACTGCTATTGATGCTTTAGAAAAACAATCGAAGACGCAAAGGCAACCTCTAGTGAGTGGGATAAAAAAACAAAAACTTTTAAATTTGATAAGGAAGCCAACTACACATTAAATAGTATTGAATATACAGACCTTGCAGGTAATTCACTGAAAGTAGCTGGGCAATATTATTTTACAGTGGATAAGACTGCACCGACAGGAAAAATTATAATGTCAAGTGATACCAACGAACCTGGTATCAAGAAGCAAATGAGTAGCACTACTTTGTTTGAAAAATTTGAAAATTTTATATTTGGTCTTTTTTCTAATAACAAGATTAATCTTACAATGGAAGGCGAAGATACGATTTCTTCTGTAGATGAGATAAAATATTATCTTGACGAAGGAGCTACAGGTATTATTACAAATTTGGAAAAACTAAATAAAAATCCATGGACATTATATACGGCTCCTCTTTCTTTTAATAAAGAGAACTCAAAGTTTGTTCCATATTTGTATTTAAAAGACAAAGCTGGAAATGAAACCTACATAACATCCAATGGTGTAATCTATGATACTGCTAAACCAAATGCACCCCAAATTACAATTACAACAAAAGAGCCAGTATTAGCAGGAGTGAGTGACTCAGGAATTGAAATTTTTAATTCGGATGTGGAATTTAGTATTTCAGTTGAAGATCCAGTAGTAAATGGAACTTATTCAGGTCTTGCAAGTGTTTCTTATAAAATTATAAATAATGGAACAGTAACGCAAAAAGGAAGTTTTGATAAGGAATTAAAGCCTGCTTCTATGATGGTACAATCTATTGAGAATAAAGAAGTGAAAGTAGAAGCTTCCAAAAATAAACAGTAATGATAATTGTGATTGAAGTAACTGCTACAGATAACGCAGGAAACACTACAACAGAAAAAAAACAAATTGCTATAGATACCACACCACCAGAAATTACAGTTTCTTATGACAATAACAATGTCGCAAATGGTAAATACTTCAAAGCAGATCGTACTATGACAGTTGAATACAAAGAAAGAAACTTTGATGAAAGCAAACTTACATTTGATGTAACAACAAATGGTAAATCGCAAACAGTTTCATTAAGTCAATTGAAAAATGGTGAGGTTAATGGAATTAAAGTAATATCAGGTCCTGAAGACAGTGAAAAAACGAAAGAATTTGAAACCTATACAGATAACCGAACTAATACTTATAAAATTCTCTTTAATGCCGGTGGCAATAACGGAGACATGGATTACTCGATTGTTCCGCACATAATCGATAAAGCTAATAATAAGCAGAATAAAGAGACACAGTATAAAGCTGGTACGGAAGCTAAAACAGAATTCACCATCGACAAAAAAGCCCCAGTCATCTCCATGGCTTACAGTGCAGAGGGTGAGACAATCAATCCAGGAGGAAATGAAGTTTCCAGAGTTTACAGAAACAAAACAATTACAGCGACAGCTACAATTGAAGAACGTAACTTCTCCAATAGTAATAGTTTTTCAGAAGATCCGAAACAAATGAACCTCACCTACGATGCCCTGAATTTCCAAGGCTCCAAGGTCAACACCGAGAACTACACAGGCACAGCAAACACAAGAGGTGAATGGAGTACCAACGTTTACACCAGAACAAAAACCTTCACATTCTCTCAAGATGCCAACTACACCTTAGGTCTTGTTTACAGAGACCTTGCCGGTAACGAAGCAGTCTACGATACACGTTACTTCACAGTAGATAAAACCGCTCCAACCGGAAGCATGACCATCGAGGATAACAGTGGAACAGCCAAGACCTGGATTCAGTGGATTCAGCAGGTATTCTTCGATATCTTCACGCAGAGTCAGAAGGGTGTATCCATGACAAGTGCGGATGAAACAGCAGGTGTAGCAAGTACACAGTACTACAAGTATCATCCGGATTCAGAGAGCCGTCATACTTTTGATGGTTTATCAACACAGAACTTAGATTCTATCAGCAGCTGGTCTGATGGATACAGTACATCTGTTAATGCAGATGAACAGGTTATTGTATATGAAAAGATTACAGACCGTGCAGGAAATGTAACTTACATTAATAACCAGGAAGGTGTTATCGCAGATAATACTTCACCGACTGCACCGGAAATTAAGATTACGGCAGCAGAACCTGCTCAGGGAATCTACAATGCAAGTGTTCCATTTACAATTGATGTAACAGACCCTGAAAATGGTGGAACTTATGCCGGATTAAAAGAAGTTTCTTATGAAATTACAAACAACGGCAAAGTAACACAGAGTGGTAACTATAACAGTGATTTATCTGACCCGACAGCGAGAGTACATAACATTCATCGTTCTGAAACAGTAAATGCAGAACTCAATAACAGCAACCATGTAACAATCAAGGTAAAAGCTGTAGACTATGCAGGAAATCAGTCAGAGGCAACCAAGGATTTGAAGATTGATATCACACATCCGGAAGTTACAATCACATTTGACTTAAATAATCCGCTGAATGGCAAGTATTATAAGACAACAAGAACAGCTACCATTTCTGTAAAAGAACGTAACTTTGATACTAACGCAGTTGATTTGAAGATTACGAATACAGACGGAACAATGCCTTCTGTAAGTGGATGGAGTATCAGTTCTCAGGCTGGTGAATCCGATGATGCAATTAATACCTGTCGTGTTGAGTTTTCAGCAGATGGTGATTACAACATGACAATGCAGTGTAAAGACCAGGCAGGAAATGAATCAAATACAGTAAAAGTGGATGAGTTTACCATTGATAAAACCATTCCGGTTATTTCTGTATCTTATGATAATAATTCCGCAGCGACACCGGGATATTACAATGCAAACAGAACAGCAACGATTACAATTAAAGAGCATAACTTTAATGCAGCAGAAGTTAATTCACAGATTACAGCGGCTCTTCAGGGAAGTGGTATTTCCGCACCGGGCGTTGGAGGCTGGAGTAACAGTGGAGATACTCATACCGCAAGTGTACATTCTCAGATGATGGAGATTATACCTTCGATATTGACTATACAGACCTTGCCGGAAATGCAGCAGCAGATTATACACAGGACAGTTTCACTGTGGATAAGACAAAACCGGAAGTAGAGTTCTTTGATATCGAAGATAAATCAGCAAACAATGGAGTTGTAGCACCGGGTGTGAAGTATAGTGATGTGAACTATCTTGAAAGTGGCGTAGAGATTAAGATTGAGGGTGCAGAGCATGAATCTAAAGAACTCACCGGAAGCCGTTCCAGTATCGCAAACGGTGAAAGTATTAAGATGAATGACTTTGAGTATACACAGGATAATGATGATGTTTACACAATGACCGCAGTAATCTCAGATAAGGCAGGAAACAAGACAGAGAAGAAGATTATGTTCTCTGTAAACAGATTTGGTTCGAACTATTCGTTCTCAGATACAACAAAAGAATTCCTTGATGAGGTATATTCTAATTCAGCAAAAGACCTTGTTATCACAGAAACCAATGTCGATTCACTGGTATTTAACGGAATTTCTTACAGTCTGGATAATAAGACAACAGAACTGAAACAGGGAACAGATTATACCGTGAAGGAAACCGGAGGCGAAGGTTCCTGGAAACAGTATACTTACACAATTAAGAAAGAGAACTTTGAAAAAGAAGGACGTTACAGTGTAACAATCGATTCAGAGGATAAGGCAACAAATACAATGAATAACAAAGTAAAAGAACGTAACATTAACTTTGTTATTGATAAGACTCCTCCAACTGTTGTTATCACAGGTATTGAGGAATCCAGCTATCGTGCAGACAGCAGAGATATGTCAGTCAATGTATCCGATAATACCGCTGTAAAACGTCTCGACATCATGGTAGACGGAAAATCTGTAGCAACCTATAGTCAGGAAGATGTAAAAGAAGCCGGAGGCAAAATTGTTTATACATTGAACAGCTCAAACAGCAAACAGAAAGTAAAAGCTGTTGCGGTTGATATGGCGGACAATGAAGCAACTTCTGATAATCATAATATCCTGATTACAACCAATCTGTTTATTCAGTACATTAATAATAAACCTCTTTTTATAGGTTCTATTATAGCGTTAGTGCTGATTGCAGGTGGTGCAATTTACTTCTTTGTATTTAGAAGAAAAAAATCTGAAGATGCAGCAGATGCAAATTAATTAGAAAGGATGGCTGTCTGAATAGAAATATTTGGGCAGCCAACTTTTTAACCGGAGTATGTATTTTGGGCGTCTGTCTTAAAGAATTTAAGACAGGCTCCGAGAGTACATCAAAGAAATTTCACGAAGATAAAAGAGGATTTGGCGGGGAGGTGATTTGATATGCTTCAAAATGGAGAAATACTTGGCGGGATGTATCAGGTCATTGGTGAAATTGGTAAAGGTGGTTCTGGAATTATTTACCTGGGATATCACTTACGACTTCAAAAGCAGATTGTGATTAAGAAGATTAAAGATATCAATGTCGGACAGATTAACACCAGAATAGAAGCGGATATTTTAAAGAAACTTCATCATAGATATCTTCCGCAAGTGTATGATTTTTTAGAGATGCAGGATGGAATCTATACCATTATTGATTATATTCCGGGGCATGATTTGAGTTATTATCTGGGACGAAACTATAATTTTCCGGAAGAAACGATTCTAAAGTGGATGCATCAGATGTGTGAAGTGCTAGAGTATCTTCATTCTCAGAAGCCACCGATTCTTCATAGCGATATCAAACCGGGAAATATTATGGTTACAGAAAATGATGATATTTGTCTGATTGATTTTAATGTTTCTTTGGATGGTGAAGTATCAAAGGAGCTTCAGGGATTGAGCAGAAGTTATGCCGCTCCGGAACAGTTTCAATATGCTTTGGATAGAATGTATGGAAAACACAGCAAAATAGTATTAGATGCACGGATGGACATTTATAGTATGGGAGCAGTGTTCTATCGATTGATGACGGGGTGGACGCCAGATGCGGAATCAGGAATGCCATATTCGATTATGGAGATGAATCTTCCATATAATAATGGAATCAAAGCAATTGTCAACAGAGCAACGGCATGGGAACCATCACATAGATTTCAGTCAGCAAAGCAAATGAGAAAGGCTTTGGACAATGTGGAAAGAATGGACCCACAGTACAAGGCATTAACGAATCTGCAGATTCTTACAACTTTTGGAAGTGGTCTGCTGATGCTTTTTGGTATCTTTTTAATCCTGTTTGGAACAATGTCAAATAAAAAAGAAAAATGGCAGGAAGCTTATGATTCTTTTTATGAAATTACAGAATCCGGCACAGATTCCGAGGTTGTCACAGAGGGAATTGATTTGCTTAATAATGGTTCCGTACAGGGGGTACTAAAAAAGTATCCGGAGAAAAAGGCGGAGATTCTTCATGCAATCGGGGATAGTTATTTCAGACAAAAGCAGTATGAAGATGCAATCGATTATTATAAAGAGGCACTTGATACAGGAGAAGTTCAGGAAAATTATTTAAGAGATTATATGATGGCGCTGGCAAGAAGCGGGCAAAATGTAGAACAGTCAGTGATTGAAATAGAATATCCGGAAGCAGCCTATATGGAGCGGGCAGATGTGGAGTTGATAGAGGCACAGACAAAGTATACGCAGGGTGAGTTTGAGGAAGCGTTAATAAAGTGTGAAGATGCATTAGCACAAAGTACAGATATAGAAGTCAGCAGTCTGATTTGTGTATTAGAGTCAGAAATCTATACGGAGCAGGAAGAGTATACGAAGGCGGCAGATTCAGCAATACGAGTTACCAAATTTGATTCATCCAAAGATGCCAGGAGACGAGCAGGAAGTCTTGCTTTTGAAGCGGGAAATCACTTAGAAGATACGAAAGAAAAAAATGGGTGGTATGAGAAAGCCAGGAAGTATTATGAAACGCTTTGTCAGGATGAGATGTGTTCGTATGAAGATGAAATGAATTACGCACTGGTACTTCAGGCTCTGGAGCAGTATTCGGACAGTAATGTCTGTTTAAGAAAGATGAGAGAAGAATATCCGGATGATTATAAGGTACTGATGTGGATGTGCTATAACTATCTGGGAATCGGAAATCAAAAGGGCAGTATGGCTGAGGTGGAATCTGATTTGAATTTTGCATATAGTTCCTGTAAATATTTATATTCTCAAGATGAAAGCATGACAGGTGGTTCAGATGAGATATGGAAAAATTAAATGAGTTGATGAAGCAGTTGGAAGAATAATAAAAATACAGGAGGAAGCTATGGCAGGAAACGTTATGATAGTTGCAGGCAGCATACTGATAGTCGCAGCAATCAGTATTATGGTTGGTGTGAATATAGTGTTATCACGAAAAAAAAGGCGGATAAAGGAACAGATTTATTCCATGTATGAGTAAAGAACAAAGAAAATAAAAGGATGAGGGAGGACAGCAAATGAAGAAAAAAAGGTTATATCATATTGAGCGTGATTTGTGCAGTTGTTTTAATTGCAACAGGAATTATTCTGGGTGTAGTTATGAAAAAGCAGTCAAATAAAAAAACATATACGGCTTCGATTAAAACAGCAGAAAAATATTTGGAAGCGGGTGATTATACACAGGCAGTTGTAGCATATAAAACTGCAATTGAAAAAATGCCGGAAAAAGAAACTGGTTATGTAGGACTTGCAAATACCTATCTGGAACAGGGGGATACTTCTTCTGCGAAAATTATCTTGAAAAAAGGTTATCTGGTCACAAACTCTTCCAAAATTCAATATATGTTAAATGGAATCGAAGACGGAAGCCTGCTTGTGAATAATCTGAAAGAAACACCTAAGAAAGAAACGCTCCAAAAGAGTGGAGAATTATCATTTAATCAAAATTTTTTCCAAAAGTTAGAGAGTTTTACCTATCAGGATTATGAAAGAGAATATGGTGGACTTCCGGAAATTGTAAAAGTAAAAAATGGAGAAGTTGAAGTGGTACATAAAAATCTTTCTGCAACTTGTTTTTATGCAAATACCTCAGAACATGGAGATGTAGTTGATACAAAAACTGATACACCGGATAAAACCGGTATGCCGGAAAAAATTGTAGTGGATGATATTTCTTTGTTATTCAAGAATTTTACAGGAGAAATTACAATTGATGAACTTCAGAGCATTTGCGGTTCCAAAGTAGATATTGTGAATAAAAAAGAGCGCAGTTATGTGGAATTTGAGTCTGGAAGTGCTTTGATTCGAATTGAAAGTGATGAAAATGGAACAATTTCTTCTTCTACAGCGTGGAATGAGATTATTCTTACAAATGCAAATAAGAACCGGACAGCTAAGAAAAGTGTATTTTCTGGAATTGTATTAAATGCAATGACAAGTGAGGGTGTAGAGGCTGCAAATATTAGTTTAGAAGCGCAGGGAGATTCCAGTCATTCAGCGAATATAAAGACGGAAATGGATGGTTCATTTTCAATTGAATTAGAAGCGGATACCTATAATATTACTATCAGTGCAGAAAATTATGAAGAGGAAACATTTGAATTTACAATAGAAGAAAATAGTAACTACAGTGGAGAGCAGTTTACGATTTCACCAAGTCTGGCAAGTGGAAGTGCACGTATCGTGCTCGAATGGGGAGATTATCCGGAAGATTTGGATTCTTACTTGATAGGTACGACGGACGATGGAACAGAAGTGGATGTTAGTTTCCACAATGACCAATGTACAAAAAATGGAGAAGTAATTGCAGAATTAGACGTAGATGAAATGGATGGTCATGGACCGGAAACGATTACCTTAAATAATTTAAACGGAACGTATCGGTATTTAGTAGATGATTTTACAGAATCAGGCAAATTGCAAGAGTATGGTGCGACTGTAAAAGTCTATATTTCAGGTAAGAGTCAGCCGGAAGTGATTACGATAGCTCCAGATGCAGGTGTAAAAAACGTTTGGGAAGTATTTGAACTTGACCATGGGAAACTTAATATTTTGAATCGTGCAGCAGTAGAGGATTATGAATAAAGAGGCTTAGTTTATGTGGATGGTATTGGTTATGCTGATTATTGCACTGGCATTATCAGGGATTTTTCTGTGGATTAAATACAGCATAAAAAAATCAGAGGAAAAGAAATATTATGATGCGGCAGCGAGGATGATTAAAGAAAATTGTCTGAATAAAATCATACAAAACCGTGGGCAGAGAAGGCAGACAGTGACAGATAAATTAATGATTTATATCAGCATATCAGGAAAGTCCAGACAGGGATTTGTATTTGACCCGGAGAATGGGATTCGTATTGGAAGAAACATTGAGGAAAATGAAATCTGTATTCGAGATGCACTTGTTTCAAGCAGTCATTGTAATATCTACCTGTATCAGGGGCAGCCGATTATACAGGATTTTAATTCAGCAAATGGAACATTTATCAAGAGAGGATTATTCGATAAACATCCGGTTGATGGATGGGAATATATCTATTCGGGAGATACGCTGTTGATAGGGGATACGAGGATACAGATTAAGTTTTTCTTATTTGATATGATGAGATTATAAAAGCAGGAGGACGACAGAGGTGATATTGTTAATTTACAATCAGAAAATGTGCAGGGAGATTCTTTTGCCTAATCTTCGAGATTCTGATTATGCGATAAGCATATCTGGAAAAGCATATGGATTACGACAGGATATCCGACTGCTTTTGGAGATTACGGGGGTTACTGGAAAATAAAAGCAGATGAAACTTATCAGTTGCGAAAATCGGGAATATTTTGTGAAAATGTGGTTCTTGAAGAACATGAAAAGCTTGTAATCAGGACAAAACGAGGAGAAGAGCTGGAGTTGATTGTGGCAGATTCGGATTGGGCTTTTTGACGTTAGGAAAATATGATTTTCGTCAGATGAGTCAGATTTCAATCGGAGCTGCGCCGCAAAACGAAATTTGTTATGAGTTTGAAAATTTGATTTCCTCTTATCACGCAGAATTTCAGAGACATTCGGACGGCTGGTATGTGGTGGATAAAAGTTCAAATGGAGTTTTTGGAAAGAATGGAAGAATCGGTGGAACCTACAGACTTAATTTTGGAGAGCATCTTAATTTATTTGGACTTCATATTATTTTTCTTGGAACGATGCTTGCTGTTGGTACCTATTATGGTGAATTGAAAATCGATCAGGAGCGATTAAAGCGATACGATTTTAAGAATCAGGAAAATAATATACCGTCAAACAAAACGGATACGGAAGAAACGGATACCTATTTTAATCGTTCTCCCAGAGATTTTTCCTCTTTGTATACGGATCCGGTTGAGATAGAGGGACCTCCTGCCAGAAAAGCAGCAAAACAAAAGCCCTGGTTTTTAGTTGTGGGACCATCATTTACAATGGCAATTCCAATGCTTTTAGGGTGCGGTCTTGCAATCTGGGGTTCCGGAATGAGAGGAATGGCATCGGGAGCTTTTATGTATACTGGTTTGATTACGGCAGTTGGTTCTTCCGGACTTGGTGCTTTTTGGGCGGTAACAAATCTGAAATATGCAAAACAGGAAGAAAGCAGTGAAGAAGAAAGGCGTTTCAATGCCTATAGCAATTATTTAATTGATATTACAGAAACAATTGAAAAAAAGTATAAATACAATGCAGACATCATGCGGAAAATGTATCCGGAAGCGCAGACTTGTGCCGGATATGACAGTTCTAATATTCATCTTTGGAATCGAAATTACACGCATGAAGATTTTCTCTTTCACAGACTTGGGATTGGAGAACTTCCATTTCAGGTGAAAATTGATGTTCCGAAAGAAAAATTTACAATGGATACGGATACTTTGATTGAAAAACCACAGATGATACAGAAGCAATTTGAAACTTTATATCAGGTTCCGGTAGGAATTTCTCTTTTGAAAAAACAGTTGATTGGTTTAATTGGAGGAGAAAATAAAAGAGGAGCGATTGAAATCATGCATTCCATTGTTGCGGAAATAGCGGCTTCTCACTGTTATACAGATGTAAAATTTGTTTTTCTTTATGATGAGGAAGAAGACGATAAAAAAGTATGGGAATCTATGAAATGGTTTCCTCATGTGTGGTCAGAAGACCGGCAGATGCGATATATGGCAGCAGATGAAGTAGAAAGAAGAGATGTCTTGTTTGCATTATCCAATATTTTAAGAGCAAGGATACAAGATATTGATAATCGGAAAAAAAGAGCAATTCCAAAACCATATTATCTGATTTTTGTTTCAAATCCAGCACTCTTAGAGGGAGAACTTCTGGCGAGATATATTTATGAACCGGTACCGGATTATGGAATTACGACATTTTTAATGGCGCAGACAGTCTCACAGCTTCCGAATACCTGTGAAGAAATGATACAAAGTGATAAGACATTTGAAGGATATTATAATCTTCAGGAAGGTCCGATGCAGAGAAAGCCGATTCGTTTAGACCGTGTTTCCAATGACAGTCTGGAGCAAATGGGGCGCAGGCTGTCTGGAATTAAGGTAAATGAAATAGAAACAACAAGTGAGATTCCTCAGAGTCTGGATTTCTTTTCAATGTATGGAGTGCGAAAGCTGGATGACTTTATGGTGGAAGAGCGTTGGAAGAAAAACAGAACTTATAACAGTATGAAAGCATTAATTGGAAAGAAATCCGGAAATGCAGACTGTTATCTGGATATTCATGAGAAGTATCATGGACCGCATGGTTTGATTGCAGGAACTACAGGTTCTGGTAAGAGTGAAACTTTACAGACTTATATTCTTTCGCTGGCATTGAATTTCAGCCCGGAAGATGTATCATTTTTCATCATTGACTTTAAAGGTGGAGGAATGGCTAACTTGTTTGATGGTCTTCCTCATATGGCAGGACAGATTTCGAACCTTTCAGGAAATCAGATACGAAGAGCAATGATTTCGATTAAGAGTGAGAATCTGCGCCGTCAGAGAATTTTTACGGAAAACGGTGTAAACAATATTAATCTTTATACCAGATTGTATAAAAATAAAGAAGCACAAGAGCCGGTTCCACATTTATTTATCATTATTGATGAATTTGCAGAACTCAAAAAAGAGGAACCGGACTTCATGCGTGAGTTAATTAGCGTAGCTCAGGTAGGACGAAGTCTGGGAGTGCATTTGATTTTGGCAACACAGAAGCCGAGCGGAACTGTAGATGATAACATCTGGAGTAATTCAAGATTCCGATTGTGTCTGCGTGTACAGGACAGGCAGGATAGTAATGATATGCTTCATAAGCCGGATGCTGCATTTATCACACAGACAGGGCGTGGTTATCTTCAGGTGGGCAGTGATGAAATTTATGAATTATTCCAGTCCGGATGGAGTGGTGCACCTTATGAAGAAAGTGAGGATGGTGCGGATGTATCGGTATCCATGCTTACCAGAACAGGAAAAGAAGCACTTGCTGCAAGTCGCCTTAGACGATTAAGAAAAGAAGTTAATAAAAGGGATACGCAGGAAAAGACGCAGCTTTCGGCGATTGTAGAATATTTAAAATTAAAAGCAGAAGAACTGGGTTATCAAAATGCAAGGCAACTTTGGATGCCGGTTTTAGAGAAAAATATTGTGTTATCACAACTGGAAAAGGCAGATGTATCGGAAAGGGAAAAGACTGAAAAATGGAGTCTCGATGCAGTAGTTGGTTTATATGATGACCCGCAGAATCAGCAGCAGAAACCTCTTTTAGTTGATTTTGCCCAGAATGGAAATCTTGCGGTATGTGGTTCTGTTGTGACTGGAAAAGTATCTTTATGCAGACGATGCTGTATTCGCTGTTTCAAAAATATAATCCGGATCAATTGCAGTGTTATATATTGGATTTCAGCAGTCATTTAATGACTCCGTTTGAATCAGCACCGAATACAGGTGGAATTGTATATGACAATCAGGAAGATCGGCTTGGCAAATTTATGCATCTTCTTGAGAAAATGATGGAAGAGCGAAAGAAGCTGTTTGAGGGAGGAAACTATGCACAGTATGTTCGGGCTTATGGACAGAAAATTCCGGCAATTCTTGTAGTGATTGACAATTTTGGAGGTTTTCGTGAGAAGACACGGATGAAATATGATGATATTATTCTCAAATATGTAAGAGAAGGTACCGGATATGGAATGTATCTGGCAGTTACGGCAGCAGGATATGGAATGGCGGAGATACCAGGAAGAATTGCAGATAATATACGGACTCCAATCTGTCTGGAACAAAGCGATAGATTCCGATATATGGAAATTTTAAGAACAACAAAACTTCCGGTGTTTCCGGAAGCCGGAATACCGGGGCGTGGACTGGCAGAAGTAGACGGAAAGATGTTGGAATTTCAAACTGCATTATCGGTTCAGGCAGATGATGATTTTGGAAGGGGCAGGATTTTGGAACAATTCAGCAAAGAAAAATCAGCCAAGTGGACGGGTAAAAAACCACTTCCAATACCTGAAATTCCGGAAAATCCAATTCTTGGTCAGTTGGAAAAAATGGAGAATTATTCAAAACTGGCAGAGGGAAGAAATCATATTCCATTTGCTTATGAATTAGAAACAGCAGAAGTATTTAGCGTAGGACTTAGAGAAACCTATTGTTATACAATATCAGGACGTGCACATACAGGAAAAACAAATGTATTAAAACTCTTAATGTATGGAGCACAGAAAGCGGGCGGAAAGCTATGTGTAATTGAACCGGGACAGACCGAAACTAAAGAAACAGACAACAGGAATGTGGAGCGCAATATCTTACAGATACCAAGACGGTATTTGAATATTTTAAAGAACTGACACCGACGTTTGTAGCAAGGAACAAGAAAAACGGGCATTGATAGAAGAGGGGGCAGATGAAGAAAGAATTTACAGAGAAATGTATTCAGAAACTCCGGTCTATATCTTTTTAAGTGATTTGAAAGAGTTCTTTAAATTGATTTACAGTGCTGATGCAGAAGTCGGAAACATGTCTGGATTTATGGAGACAATTATGGCAAAGGGACCGCTTCACAGAATTTATTTCTTTGGATGCCTGAAAGTAGAAGATGCAATATCTTTGATGTCTTATAAAGCATATCAATCTTATATTTCTTATAAAAAGGGAATCCATTTAGGTGGAAATTTAAGTACGCAGAAAATATTTAATTTCCAGAATATACCTTATGCAGAGCTTTCCAAAGCAATGAAAAAAGGGTTTGCTTATGCGGCGGATGAAGAAGATGAAACAATAGGAATCCAGATCGTTGTACCTCTTGCAAGGAGGGAAAACATTTGATTGGAATGTTGATTTCATCAATGTCAGAGAAAGAAACCGGATATATCTGTGTGCGGGCAAAAGATATGATGGGAAGTATGAGCGATGAAATGCTTGAAATACATAAATGCCAGACGATAGAGATGCTGAAAGAGCTTGTTGAGTCTGGTGAGAAAGCAGATTTAGCCTGTATTGATATTACAATTCCAGAAGCATTAGAACTTACTAAATTATTTAGAAGTAAAAATGAAACGGCATATATCATATTGATTGCAAGCCTTAAAATTTCTCCGGTTACTTATATGAAGCCGTCTATTCGTGCTGAATCCTTGATTTTAAAACCGTTTCAGTCACAACAGGTAGATATGGCAGTGAAAGAAGCAATTCAGGAAGTGCTTAAAAAGTATCAGAATCCAGATATAGATAAGGTGTTTGTTGTAGATAATCAAGAAGGCAGAGTTTTAATTGAATACAGTGCAATTTATTTCTTTGAAGCAAGAAATAAAAAAATCTATTTGAATACAGGAGCAAGAGAGTATGGATTTTACAGCACAATCGAGCAGCTTCAAGAGGAATTAGGGGAACAGTTTATCAGATGTCATAGAGGATTTCTTGTAAACCAGAAAAAGATTGAACGAGTTGTGTTTGCAAAAAATTTGATTGTCTTGACAGATGGATATGAAATTCCGGTATCACGTACGTATAAATCAATTTTAAAAGAATTTCGTACGAGTGTTGGATAAAGAGGAGAAAAATGTCTGAATATGAGTATGCAGAAAGTGGAGTTTTGCTGACTTTTCGGGAGCTTACTTTGCTTCTTCAAAGTGTGGGAGTAAGATACATAAACGGTTTTTGTCTGTCGGAGTCTGAAATTTCCGATGAAGAAGTAATTCACTGATAGGAAGTCTGGTTCGAAAAGGGATTCTAAAGACTTCTGATACAGAATTTTATATGGAAGATATGGTTGAAAAAATGATTCGCTGTATTGGGTGGCTGATGAAGATTATGAAATCGAACAGGAAAATGGACAGATTTATTGTTATGAAAAAGAAGAATATGCATTGGTTACAAAAATCTATCCGGTGAGAGAGAAAACTCTGGAACTTATTTTATATAGTAAAGAAGAGTTTCAACAGAAAATCAGAAAGGAGGAAATTTTGTGATACTGGTGGATGTTGAAGTGCCTGTGATGGGAAAGACTTATGATGTTCAAATTGATGAAACTGTTCCGGTAAAAGAGATTGCAGGGCAGATAAGAGATATGATTTGTCTGCAGGAACAATGTGGAATCTTGGGCGGGCAGGAAAATCTGACTTTATGGGATGTTCAAAGGCAGCAATGCCTGATGGGAGAACATACAGCAAAAGAATATGAAATTACAACCGGGACAAGGCTTATGTTGGTATAAACATGGTTATTGGTCAGAAAATCGTGTCATTCGTCAGAGATGTGTAACAAAAATAGAAATCAGTGATAGGATAACATTAACAACAACAAAGAGAAAAAATAAGAAAAATTGGAGGTAGAAACATGGGACAGATGGTAATTGGAACCACAGAATTAAAAAATAAAATTGAAGAGCTTCGTGCATTAAATACCCAGTTTAAAAGTGCAGTAAGCGAGTTGGAAAATACAGAAGGTGCTTTAAATGGAATGTGGGAAGGCGATGCAAAAATACTTTTCATAACGCATTTATGAGTGATAAACAGCAGATGGATAATTTCTATTCCACAATTGAGTTATATGCACAGAAGCTGGAAGTGATTCTTGCAAAATATGTGCAGGGAGAGCAGAAAAATATTGAGATTGCAAATCAGAGAAAGTACAAATAAATTTTGAAGACAAACCTTGAGAGTACATATAAAAAATAGGAGGAACCATTATGGATGGAATGATTAAAGTATCACCGGAATTATTAATTTCAACAGCAGGAGAATTTTCAAATCAGGGAACAACAATAAATACACTGACAGGAGAAATGTTGCAGCTTGCAACAGGACTTGCTTCTGCATGGCAGGGAGACGGAGCAACTGCTTATATCACAAAATTTAAGGGATTAGAAAATTCAATTCAGCTTATGGTTCGCATGATTCAGGAGCATGCAACTGATTTGGAAGAAATGGCAAAAGTATATCAGGAAAGTGATAAAGCTGCAGCGGACGAAGCAAGTGGTCTTGTTACTGATGTAATTCAATAATGAAATAATGATAAAGGCTCAGAGGAGAAGAAAAAGTGATTAGAATTGAAATAGAAACGATGAAAACTGCTGTCTCTGAGTTACAAAGAAAAAGAGCCATTCTCTCGAATATAAAAGAGAGAATGGCTAAACTGGCTTATGCAGTCAGTCAGCAATCTTACGTGGAAGAAACGGTATGTGAGCTAAGAAAACTGAAAAAGCGGATGGGAGAAATTGAAGAAAATCTGAGAGATTTACAAGAAGCTCTTGAAGAAATTTGTATTTTGATAGAAAAAACAGAAGAAAAAGTGGTTTCATATTATGAAGAAGAACAACAGAAACCTCAATTTACAAGATTTATAATTCGATATAATCAAGAGTTGCTGTTAAATCCGCATATACAGGAACTTGCACCTATCAGGCTCAAAAATGAAGGGGAAGCAGATGAGTAAAGTAATAGAAATTGATACAAATGCATTAAATTCAGATAAGAGCAGTATGTCAGAAGAATTGCAGCAGATACAAAATGAATTGAAGTCACTCCAGGACGAAATGGAGACAATGAATAGCTGGTTTACCGGACCGGCAGCTGCAGCGTATCAAAGTCATATGGAAGAAGAAATTGAAAACGCAATGAGTGTATGTACTTATCTTACAGAGTATATGAACTGCATAGAACAGGCTTCAAGAGCTTATACAGAGTGTGAACAATCAGTTGCAGGTGTGGTAAACAGAATCAGAATTTAAGGAGAGAAGCAAATGAGCGATGTTCAGGATATTTTGATTAAAGTAGAGCCAGAGAAACTGGAAGCGTTAGCCGGAAGAGTAAATTCAAAAATTGAGGCAATCAGGGGACGGTTTGAGCGAATTGAATCAGAGGTAAATAACTCGAATCATTACTGGAAAGGCGAGGAGGAGAGACTCACCGAAGAGTTTACCAACAGTCGAAAGAAGGAATCGAAGAAAGTCTGGAAAATTTTAAAGGAATGGTATCTGCATTGGAAACAATGGCAGGAACTTATAGAAGTACAGAAACGGAAGTGATAAATTCGGCAGATGGACTCCCAGCAGACGTAATTATATAGGGAGGATGAAAAATGGATTATTGAAATTTGATTTTAATAAAGCGAATGCGCAAATTCAGGAATTAGAAGAAATTGCATCCGAAATAGATCAGCTGGCAGCTACAGACTATGAGAACCTTATGCAACAAATGCGTAGTGCGTGGAAAGGAAATGCGGCAGATGCTTATATAAGAAAGGCAAGTCAGGTGCAGGAGAGAATAAAAGAGACATCACGGGATATTAAAAAAACTTCGGAAGTCTATGCCAATGCAGTGAAAAGAGTACAGGCAGCAGAGGAAAAAGTCAAAGAAATTGCAAAAGGAAGAAGCTGAGGTTGAGCAGTACATGGAAATAGTTGTATTGATTATATGTGCAGTCATAATTGTAGCGGGAATTGTATTAATTATCTGGCTTTTGAGAAATCGCTATGATAACAGTAATGTAGTAATACATGGCGGGATGGATACAGGAACACAAAAAAACGGAACAGAATCAGGCAGTTTATTTATCGGTGTTTCAAATGAACTTGGAACTTCTATATTAAATGGTAAAAACAAGAAGAAGAACGTACCGTTTTATTTAATAGATATGGAAAAAGGCGAAAAATATGATATACAATTTCGTGAGAATATAGGAATTGGAAGAGCAGAAAATGTAAGAGGAATTGAACGTTTTCTTACAATTCATAATGACATGAGAATATCAGGATATCATTGTAGGATTTATGCATTTAACAGTCAGATTTATATTGAAGATACCGGTTCAAAGAATCATACTTATGTGAATCAGGAGCAGGTGACAAGACCTCATGTTTTAAGAAATAATGACGTAATAAGAATAGGGGATACAAGGCTGACAGTAAAATTTTAGAGGTGCTGAATATGAAGAAAACAATATTAGCAACAATGATAGCAGTCTTTTTAATTTTTGAAGGGAGCGGGTGTGGAATGACAAAACCAGTATCGGCACAGGAAAAGATAATTCTGTAATGAAAGAAAAATATGGAGAAGAATTTGAAGTTTGAAGGATGGCGCATAAACAGTATGGAAGCCGTGAATATGACAGCCAATGT
>ENA-OQHY01000326-OQHY01000326.1-human-gut-metagenome-genome-assembly--contig:-NODE-326-length-27682-cov-5.983451_pt1 | contig 27682 bp, 31 predicted proteins | sample MGYA00242570_ERZ504733 | MGnify/ENA primary metagenome ERZ504733 (study PRJEB26092, sample SAMD00036219) | human gut metagenome | host: Homo sapiens | study: EMG produced TPA metagenomics assembly of... | reverse complement strand
CTGAAGTGTTGTTCTTATTGTCGGCAAGTTCCTTCGGTTTCAGCGACTCCCACTCGCGGAACTGAGTATAGTTGCCAGGGAAGTCCTTTATCTCGCCCTCGCCACGGAACACGAGCAAGTGTCTACAATCTTATCCATGAAGAAGCGGTCGTGCGACACGATTATCACGCAGCCGGGGAAGTCCTGTAGATATTCCTCAAGCACCTCAAGCGTTTGTATGTCGAGGTCGTTGGTGGGCTCGTCGAGCACGAGGAAGTTGGGATTGCGCATCAATACGGTGCACAGATACAGTTTGCGTCGCTCGCCACCAGATAGCTTGTAAACATAATCGTATTGCTGTTCGGGCGTGAAGAGGAAGTGCTGCAAGAGTTGCGTCGCGGTGATGTGTTTGCCGCCGCCGTAGTCGATATAGTCGCGATGTCGGCTATCACATCTATGACACGTTGGTCGTCGCGGAATTTCATGCCGTCCTGTGAGAAGTAACCGAAGCGCACGGTGTCGCCCACGTCAAAACGACCATTGTCGGGAGCTACTTCACCGAGCAGCATCTTGATGAAGGTAGACTTGCCCGTGCCGTTGTTGCCCACGATGCCCATCTTCTCGAAACGCTGAAAATTGTAGTAGAAGTCCTTCAGAATCACTTTCTCGTCGAACGCTTTCGAGACGTACTGGCACTCGAATATCTTCGAACCGATGTATACATTCTTCGATTTCAGACGCATCTGTCGTTCCTCAATACGCTGTTTCGCCTTGCTCTCGAGGTCGTAGAATGCCTCCTCACGGTAGCGCGCCTTGTGTCCGCGTGCTTGTGGCTGGCGACGCATCCACTCGAGTTCGCGGCGGTAAAGGTTGTTAGCACGTTCAATCTCGGCACGTGTTGCGTCGATGCGCTCCTGACGCTTCTCCATGTAGTACTGGAAGTTGCCACGGTATGAATAGACGGTATGGTTATCGAGTTCGAGGATGAGGTTGCATACGCGGTCGAGGAAGTAGCGGTCGTGTGTCACCATGAGCAGAGTCTTGTTGCCACGTTGCAGATATCCCTCAAGCCATTCTATCATCTCGAGGTCGAGGTGGTTTGTAGGTTCGTCGAGGATGAGCAGGTCGGGCTCGGTGATGAGCACGTTAGCCAGTGCGATGCGCTTCTGTTGTCCGCCACTCAGCTGACCCATAGGCTGTGTGAGGTCGGTGATGTGCAGCTGTGTCAGAATCTGCTTCGCTTTCAATATGCGGTCGGGGTCGCCCTGATGGTTAAAGCAAGCGTCGAGCACTGACTCCTCCGGGTCGAACTTAGGCTGTTGTTCGAGAAAGCCAACCTTTATGTCACGGCGGAAGATTATGCTGCCGGAGTCGACACTCTCCTTGCCTGAGAGTAGAGAGAGTAGAGTAGACTTGCCTGTGCCATTCTTTGCAATCAGTCCGACGTGTTGTCCTTCGGCAATTGAGAACGAGATATTCTCGAACAGAACATGCGCACCGAACGCTTTTGATATGTTTTGAACGTCAAGTAATGGAGTCATTTATTCAGTTGCTTTAATTTCGTTCAATATGTTTCCAATGTAGTCGAGCACCTCGTCACGTCCCAATTTTTTCTCCGAACTTGTGATGAAGTAGGGGGGCAGTTCCTCCCACTGTTCCTTCAGCGAGTTCATCCACTTCGCTGCATTCTGCTTCGCACGCACAGGTCCGAGCTTGTCGGCCTTGGTGAATATAATGGAGAAGGGCACTGAACTCTCGCCGAGCCAGTTGATAAAATCGGTGTCAATCTTCATCGGATCGTGGCGGATGTCGATGAGTACGAAGGTGTTTACCAGTTGTTGGCGCTGCAGTATATATGATGTAATCATCTGGTCGAGTTTTTTCTGCACGGTCTTGGAGCGTTTAGCGAAACCATAGCCCGGAAGGTCAACCAAGTACCAGTCGTTGTTGATGATGAAATGGTTGATGAGTAGGGTCTTGCCTGGTGTAGCTGATGTCTTAGCGAGCCCCTTATGGTTGCACAGCATGTTGATGAGACTCGATTTGCCTACGTTCGAGCGTCCGATGAATGCAAATTCAGGCTTTGTGTCTTTCGGACACTGGCTTACGGTTGCAGACGATATCGTAAATTCTGATTTCTTTATATCCATATTGTATATGTTTCTTTTTATGAGTTGTGTTTTTATTATTCGTAGCGCATAGAGCGCGCAGGGTGAATGTGCGAAATGAGGAAACTCGGAGCTATGAGTACCACGATGGCTATGAACATAGTTGCAACGTTAAGGGCGACAATGAAGAGCCAGTTGATTTCTACGGGAACGGTATCAACGTAATAGGTAGCAGGGTCGAGCTTAACAAAACCTGTGAAGTGTTGTAGTATGACAAGTCCCAAACCCAATAAATTGCCCCAAAGCAATCCTTTACCTATGATGAATGCTGCAAACCAAAGGAAGGTATGGCGCACAGTTCTGTTGCGGGCTCCGAGTGCTTTGAGTATACCAATCATGGTTGTGCGTTCAAGAATGATGATGAGAAGTCCTGAAATCATTGTTACCACTGCCACGGCGGTCATAATTGCGAGAATTATCCACACATTAAGGTCGAGCAAGTCGAGCCACGAGAATATCTGAGGCGATAGTTCGCGTATTGTCTTTGATGAGTAGGTGGCACCATTGCTATCCATTGTGCGGTTCACTTTGCGCACAATTATGTCCTCCGTCTCATTGAGCTTGCTGAAATCAGCCACAGTGAGTTCGGCACCCGAAACTTGTCCTTCACTGAAGTTGTTCAGTCTAACGGCTGTGTATAAATCGCAGAAACAGATTGTCTTGTCGTATTGGCTGAGATTAGTCTGATAAACTCCAGTGATGGTGAACCGACGTGCTCTCACTCCGTTTTGGTCGATGAAGTAGGCAAAGATGCGGTCGCCACACTTTGTCTGCAGCTTGTCAGCCATCGTCTTCGATACGAGTATCTTGTTGCTGCTCTTCTCGCTTGAGAACTGTGGTATGTAGCCTTCGACCATGTTGTTATGGATAAAGGTGGTGTCGAAGCTTCGTCTACGCCTTTGAATGCAACCCCCAAGAAGTCGTTATCGGTCTTCAATATGCCTTGCTTCAGAGCGAAGCGTTGCACATGACTCACGCCGTTAATGCCTTTAAGCACTTTTACTAATGAGTCGTTGATAATAATCGGTTGGTCTGTGGCTGACGATTGTAGCGCATAGAAGTTCGCAACCTGTATGTGACTGCCAAAGCCAACGACCTTGTCGCGTATAGTATGTTTAAAGCCAAGCACCACACACACGCTGATAATCATCACCGCCAATCCGATTGCTACGCCCATTGTGGCTATGCGGATAGCAGGCTTCGATACCTTTTGGCGGTCGCTTATTTGGTTTGAATATATGCGTCGAGCTACAAAAAGAGGAAAGTTCATTATCTTTTGTTTGGTAGTTAATAAAGAAGGAGCTAAGAAGTTGAGCCGTTGTTATAGCTTGTAGCATCTGCTGTAAAACCATTGGCTTAACTTCTTAGCTCCTCAATCTCTATATCCTAAAAGTATTGGATAGTTTTAATCGTTGCTATCTACTCTGCCCGGGTATGCTTCCAGTGCTTTACGTAGCACGATGAGTGCTCGTTCAAGGTCTTCCTTCTTCAGCACGTATGCTATGCGCACCTGGTTGATGCCAGCACCTGGTGTGGTGTAGAAACCAGCAGCAGGAGCCATCATAATGGTCTCACCCTCGTACTGGAACTCTTCAAGGCACCAACGGCAGAACTTCTCGCTGTCGTCTACAGGCAACTTTGCAACTGTGTAGAAGGCTCCCATAGGAATTGGTGAGTAGACACCTGGTATGCGGTTTAGTCCGTCAATGAGACACTTACGGCGCTCCACGTACTCTTCGTAAACATCGCGGTAGTAGTCTTCGGGCGCATCAAGCGATGCGTCGGCTACAATCTGACCCAAGAGTGGAGGAGAAAGACGTGCTTGACACAACTTCATTACGGCTGCACGCACCTGCGAATTCTTTGTAATCAAGGCTCCGATGCGGATACCACACTCGCTATAACGCTTCGACACAGAGTCGATGAGTATCACATTATCTTCGATACCTTCCAAGTGGCAGGCAGAGATGTAAGGTGAACCAGTGTAGATGTATTCGCGATAGACTTCATCTGAGAACAGATAGAGGTCGTATTTCTTCACCAGGTCGCGAATCTGATTCATCTCGCGACGTGTATAGAGATAGCCCGTAGGTTGTTTGGGTTACAAATCAAGATGGCACGTGTGCGTTCGTTGATGAGTTCCTCAAACTTCTCCACCTTAGGCAACGAGAAGCCTTCTTCTATTGTTGTTGCGATAGTTCTAATCTTTGCGCCAGCCGAGATTGCAAAAGCCATATAGTTGGCGTAGGCTGGTTCCGGAATAATAATTTCATCGCCCGGATTTAGACACGACATGAATGCAAAGAGTACTGCCTCTGAACCACCTGCTGTAATGATGATGTCATCAGGCGACACATTAATATTAAAACGCTTATAATATCCGGTCAGTCTCTTGCGATATGAATAATACCTTGTGACGGAGAGTATTCGAGCACACTGCGGTCGATGTGTTTCAATGCGTCAAGTCCTACTTCTGGAGTAGGAAGGTCGGGCTGTCCGATATTGAGGTGATAGACTTTCACACCACGTTTTTGGCATCTACTGCCAAAGGCGCTAATTTGCGAATCGGCGATTCGGGCATTTCAAGTCCTCGTGTTGAAATTTCTGGCATTTGCGTTTATTTTATGTTATACTTTTTCTTACTGCTTAATGCAAAGTTACGACAAATAGGAGTAAGTGCAAAATTTTTAACCTAAAAATTCCAATATTAACCCAGCAAATGGTAAACTCCTCCTGCATATAGCTTGATAACACCTTTCAATTCGAGGCTGAATAATAGTGCAGAGATGTTGCCAATCGGCAATCCTGTTTGTACAGCAATGATATTCAGCTGCAAGTCGTTGTTACGTTGAAGAAGTTCGACAATACGTGTCTCTTCTGCGGTCAGTTCGGGGAATAGTTGGCGTTCGATACCTTTTGCTCGTGCTTCCTTTACTTGGTTGTCTTGTTCCCAACCCATTGCTTTAACAAAGTCCTCTGCGCAGGTGATGAGTGCTGCTTTATTGTCTCTAATCAGGTTGTTGCAGCCTTCGCTATATGTCGAGTTTACATTGCCCGGAAAGGTGAATACGTCGCGAGCATAGCTTTGTGCAATGTCTGCTGTGATGAGCTTCCGCCACGTGCCGCACTCTCCACTACAATAGTAGCATCTGCTATGCCTGCCACGATGCGGTTTCGCCTTACGAAATTCATCTTGTCTGGGTTCGTGTTTGTAAGAAACTCCGTTAGTAGTCCGCCATGCGAGAGCATATCTTTAGCTGTGTCTCTGTGGGCAGAGGGGTATAGCATATCCAGACCGTGAGCCAAAACGCCAATAGTGTCAAAACTATTTCTCAGAGCGTTTCTGTGAGCGCAGATGTCAACCCCATAGGCTAATCCGCTTACGATGAGCACATCAGGACACAACTCTTTTAGGTCTTGGCAAAATTTTGTAAGTATGTCTTGGCCGTATGCTGTGCAATGACGTGTACCTACAATAGACACAATGCGACGTTGGTTGAGGTCAGCGTTGCCGCGATAGAAAAGCACAATAGGCGCATCATCGCAGTCGCGTAGACGTTCTGGATAATCGTCACATGCCATCGTCAATGGACGAATGGCATGTGCGTTATCAAATTCTAATTCAGCCTCTGCACGATGCAAGGCTTCGGAAACATCGCTTAGTGCATGAACTAATCTTGGAGAAGCATCGCTGATAACATCCTTAATGTTATTGCGATTCTCCATGATAGCTGTTGCCGAACCAAGCTTGCGATATAGTTGTAAGCATGTGGCAATGTTGAAATAGCTAATGCGGGTCAACGCTATAGCGTAGAGAGTTTCCTGTGAAAAAGACATTTTCATATCCTTATATTATTATGCGTGCAATAATATGGTTTATGATATTATTGCACGCAATATATAATCATGCATGTACTATTGCCATGCGTGCATCTCGCCGAGGAAGAAGAGTAGTGAGTAACCGAGCACCAAACCTATGATACCCATTGTCAAACCAATCTTCATCATCTCGTTCTGTTTTACTAAGCCTGTTGAGTGAGCAATGGCATTTGGAGGTGTAGATATAGGCAGTGTCATCGCTACAGATGCTGCTACAGCTATACCGATGAGTACAGTCGGTGTACCACCGATGCTCTCGAGTGAGTCGCCCATACCCTTACATACAACGGCAAGGATTGGCACGAGGAGTGCTGCTGTTGCGGTGTTTGAGATGAAGTTTGAGAGAAGGTAGCAGATAATACCTGAAGCAAGCAGGATAACTACCGGCGACCATGAGCTGAACGGAATGCTCTTGATAACATTTTCTGCGAGACCCGACTCGTTGAGTGCAAGTCCGAGTGCGAAACCACCGGCTACCATCCAGATAACACTCCAGTTGATTTCTTCCAAGTCGCGTGCTTTGATGACACCCGTGAATGCGAACACAACGATTGGCACCATGGCTACCGTGTTTGCACCTACACCGGTCCAGCGGTCGCAGATCCACAACAATACAGTAACGATGAATGTTCCGGCAACTACCATTGTGCGCCAGTTGTGCTGCACTTCGCCTTCTATCTCAAGTTCGATGGTCTTCTTCTTGAACGGGAAGAACTTCTTCAATAAGAACCAACCAATAAGAAGCAATATCACGGTGAGTGGAAGCATATACATCATCCATTCGCCGAAGCCAATACCAAGGTTCAGACCTGTTGGTGAGTTCAAATATTTCAGTGCGATAGCGTTAGGAGGTGTGCCGATAGGAGTGCCCATACCACCGATGTTGGCAGCCACGGGGATAGAGAGTGTCAAAGCAACTCGTCCTTTACCTTCGGGGGGAAGTGCCTTGAATACTGGGACAAGGAAGGTGAGCATCATCGCTGCTGTAGCGGTGTTGCTGACGAACATAGAGAATACACCTGTGATGAGGATGAAGCCGAGGAGTACGTTCTCGCTCTTATTGCCGAAAGGTTTGAGCAGTGTACGTGCTAAGAGCACATCAAGTCCTGACTTCGTTGCTGCGATAGCAAGTATGAAGCCACCGAGGAAGAGGATGATGATAGGGTCGGCGAATGTAGCCATTAGTGCGCTGTGGTCAAGCAGTTCTTCTTTTTCAATGCCAGATCGGAAGAAGTGGAACGCATTGTCTGATGTTGTGAAAAGCAGTAAGCCGATGAGCGACACGGATGTTGCCCAAGGCGAAATGGCTTCTGTCACCCATAGTATTGTTGCCAATGCGAACACGGCAATAATGCGTTGCTGGATAACGGTGAGACCTTCGATTCCGAAACTGCTTGTCGGCAGATTCCATAACACAATTGTTACAAGAACAGCTAAAGCAAAGAGTAGGGCGTTTTTCTTGCTAAAGTCTCCTTTAAGGAGATTTCTCTTTTCTGTTGCCATAAAGTTTTTTGTCGGTTAGGTTAATTTATTAAGTTATTAGTTATTTCGCAAAGTTAAGCAAAATAAATTCTCTACCAAAACTTTTCGAAAGTTTTTAATACAAAAAGCCGCTCCATATATGATGGAACGGCTTTTATAAGTGTTCAAATTAGTCGTTATTGAATTTCTCACGCGCCTTTCTTAAAATCTCAGACACGCTTGCAACCTTCTTAGTCGATTTTTGCCATTGTTGCTTACGCTCTTCGTAGTCGCGTCGTTGGCGTTCAAGAAAATTGTCTGCCATTAGTGTGCTTATTTGAATTTGCTATAGATGACAGTGATGTTTATAGCTCCATTGCGATTGTTACTACCGCCGACCAGTTTTGTACTTGCAATTGACATGTCGTGGGTTATGTTTGTCAGCTCACCCGATGTGTTGTTTGTAACAGTAACTGGTATTATCACCACCTTATTCCAATCTTCTTTTGAGCGATTTTCGCCCATATAGCGCACTAAGCTACCTATATTGTTGAAGGTGTACTGGTTCGTCGTGCTGCTATATGTAGCAAGGAACGATGTTTTATAGTTTGCCACCTGCTTGTTCTCGAAAAAGCTATACATCTCTGCCTTCGGAATCATCAGCAACGTAGTAGGTGCATTCAGCGCATAATCGCCATTTGCGATTGGATTGATACGTGTCAAACTGACCTTTGCGGTGTTGATTGTATCGTTCTCATGTCCTCGCAATATGTCGTCTACCGGGATTGTCATTTCGGTGAATATGCCTGCAGGCGATTTGATGTATGTGCATGTGTCCTCTTCGGCGAGTCGCTTAATAGCGGCTTTGTCGTTGATGATATTCGTTGTTTGCAACACTTCCTCTGTGCCGGGGAATGAAGCCGAAGAGATAATGATTGTATCTCGTTTGGTGCCGTCTGAGTTTGTTGTGGTTGTCTTGTGTCTGAAGTAGACATTCAACTGGCTCAGATATATGTGCGCCATAGCTCCAAGTCCGCTTTGAGTCTTAAAGTAGAAGCCAGGTGTAACCTTATTTATAAAGGTGTAGGCATCCTTAAAGTCCTCTTTGTGGTCATAGAACTGATTGATAAGCTCTGTACCGAACGAATCGTTAAGCGGAATACATATTGACTTGATGTAGTCTGAACCATTACGTACAGATGCGTCTACATTTAGGTCTGTAAGCGTGTAAACCTTATTTACAGCAGTGCTTTCGTCCACAAATCCCTCCTTCTTTGGGTCGAAGTTCGAATAGTAGACCTTTTCGGGGATGGGCGCAGACAATTCGTAAGCTGTCAATTTCATAGGTGCTAATGAGTCGCCATAGAATTCCTTGTAGTAAAGGCGTATGTCGCAAGAATCTGCTTTGATTTGTCCTTTGTTGGCAATCTTTATGCTATCCTTGTTCGGGAAATCAAAACCTTCGGGCATGTAGAACTGTGTCATAAAGTCGCTGCTGAGGTATGCACCTGTTTCCGGATCACGCACCTTACCAATGTAGCTGGTGTATGTTCTTGCCAAAACTGAGTCTGCAACAATTGAGCGTGTTTTCACTTCAAAGGTATCAGTAACTATATTCAAGTTGTCGCTACCATCAATGAGCGTACCACTGCCGATGTCGCCAGTGGTATCGTCACACGATGTGAATATTAAGGTGGCAAGCATGAGACTTGCCAAATATTTTAGCTTCATATTCAAAATTGATTAATTTGAATTCTCCACTCTACAGCTTCTCGTAGAAATCTCTGTAGGCTTCAGTATAGTTTTCTCCTGGATATTTTAATATTGGCAGGCCCTTGCTCTCGGCATATGCCATCAATTCTGGATTGGAGTTTTCTTCTGCTTCAATTACGGCATCGCTATTATCTATCGCCAACTTGCAGAACTCCATAAAATCGAAGTCGTCCTTGTAGTCACTAAGACTATCTACAGTGATGTTTTTGAACTCAAGGCAATTTTTGAAGTTGTCTCCGATGTTCTTAGACAAACCATCCTTGAATATTGATGTAACAATTTTGGTGTCGGTGAAGGTCGGTTCGTCGTTGTATGCAGCTTTGACGAAAAGTGGTACGATGTATGACATCCAACCCTGACAATGTATTATTTCTGACGACCATCTGAGCTTCTTTACAGTTTCCAGTACGCCACGTGCGAAGAAAATAGCTCTCTCGCCGTTGTCGTCGTATTCCTCACCATTCTCGTCAAGAGCCATCTTACGCTTCATAAAGTAGTCGTCGTTATCGATGAAATACACCTGAAGGCGTGTTTGTGGGATAGACGCAACCTTGATTATCAGCGGATGATCGGTGTCGTCGATGACAAGGTTCATTCCTGAAAGGCGGATTACCTCATGAAGTTGTCCTCTGCGCTCGTTGATATTTCCCCATTTGGGCATGAACGTGCGAATTTCAAAACCTTCTTCCTGCATTTTGGTTGGAAGGTCTCTTCCCATGATTGAGAGTGCTGTTTCGGGAACATACGGAGCAATCTCCTGATTGATAAAAAGTACTTTCTTTGCCATGCTTTGATATTTAATATGTGCGTAGTTTGCGTTACTTATGGTTTTGTTCGTCAAAGTGTACGCATAAGCACAAGTGCAAAGTTACAAAAAAACTCAGAAAACGCTTGTTTTCTTTGCTTTACCCCATTTATGAGCTTGTTTTTTTAATGTAATTCTTTCTTATTAAGAATTTATTGCACAATAAGTTGTGTTTTTAGGAAGAATGTGAGTGGGGTGTTGTTGTGGTTGAAGCAGTATGATTATAAAACAATAAATCCCAAGAACTGGTGCTCTTGGGATTTATATGTGTCTTGTGACGGAATTTTCGTTGATTAAGCCTCAGCTGGAGCTTCCTCTGTAGCCTCTGCGTTAGCAGCAGCCTCTGCTTCTGCCTTTGCAGCAGCCTCAGCAGCCTTCTTCTCAGCTACCTTCTGAGCGATAGCCTCGTTGAGTTTCTTCTCTGCCTCGAGCTCCTTAGCAGCAGCCTCTGCCTTAGCCTTAGCCTCGTTCTCGCGTACGGTGTCCAAGCCCTTCTGCTTGTCTGCCTTCCATGCGTCGAACTTCTTCTGTGCTGTAGCCTCATCGAATGCGCCCTTCTTAACGCCACCGCGGAGGTGCTTCATAAGATAAACGCCCTCGCCCTTGAGGATGTTGTGAGCTGTTGCTGTTGGCTGTGCGCCTGTTTCTACCCAATAGAGTGCACGGTCGAAATCCAAATCTACAGTAGCAGGATTGGTGTTAGGGTTGTAAGTACCAATCTTCTCAGTAAATCTACCATCACGTGGTGCTCTTGCGTCAGCGATTACGATACGATAAAAAGCGTAGCTCTTACGACCGCCGCGCTGAAGTCTGATCTTTGTTGCCATTGTTTAAAATTTAATTTTAATTTGTGGTTTGAATTATGCTACTATCTCGTAATAGCGACTGCAAAGGTACTAAGTTTATTTTGAATGTCGAAATGTTTTTCTGCTTATTTTCGTTCTAAACAGCAGATAATATCCTCTTTTACAAGAAAAAAGGATACATAGTCTCGCTTTTTGTGCGAAATGCTACATATCCTTTCTTCTTATGGTGTTACTTTTCGTTCTTTTCTACTTTGTTTCTATCTCTTCTTTCATATCGATAAACTGGCGTTTGTTGTCGTAGAATTCGTACTGCAGGAACGCAAGTTTCTGTGATGGAACGATATGTACGCCCAATCCGTATTTCATCTGCCACTTTCTCTTCAACGAGACGAGTCCCTTGTTGATGTAGGCAGCCACGTATGGGTGTACGTGAAGATAGAATGTCTTTATTCCAATCTTGTTGACAAGCCTGTCAATCTTACTTTCCAGTTGGTCGGTGAAAATAATGCTCGACTTAATCTTTCCCTTTCCGAAGCAGGTGGGGCATATCTCTTCCACATTCACATCCATAGCAGGACGGACACGTTGGCGCGTAATCTGCATTAGTCCGAACTTACTTAGGGGTAGAATATTGTGGCGAGCGCGGTCTTTCTGCATGTTTTTGCACATACGCTCGTAGAGCAGTTGGCGGTCTTCGGCGAGGTTCATGTCGATAAGTCGACCACGATGATGCCTCCCATATCGCGCAGGCGCAGTTGGCGTGCCAACTCATCGGCTGCTCCGAGGTTTACGTCGAGAGCATTTGCTTCTTGACCGTTGTCCGAATGTGAGCGGTTACCGCTATTCACGTCTACAACGTGCAGTGCTTCTGTGTGTTCAATAATCAGGTAAGCACCATGTTTGTAGTTGACGGTTTTGCCGAAGCTGGATTTAATTTGCTTCGTGACGTTGAAATTGTCGAAGATGGGAACTGTTCCTGTGTATAACTTAACGATGTTTGCTTTCTCTGGGGCGATGAGTGAAACATAGTTTTTTACTTCATGGAAAACATTTTCGTCGTTGACGTATATGTTTTCGTAGGTTGGATTGAACAAATCTCTTAATAGGGCTACAGCTCTACCTGTCTCTTCGAAGATCAACTGTGGACGTTTTTGGGTTTTCTGCACCTTTATGAGTGCGTCCTCCCATCTTTTTGTCAGAACTTTGAGTTCTGCATCCAGCTCTGCTACGCGTTTACCCTCAGCTACCGTTCTCACAATAACACCGCAATTCTTTGGCTTGATGCTATTGATGAGTTGCTTTAGTCGTGCGCGCTCTTCTCCGCTTTTGATTTTTGTCGATACCGAAACTTTATCGCCGAAAGGCATGAGTACTAAGTAGCGTCCTGCGAAGCTAAGTTCGCCCGTGAGTCGTGGACCCTTTGTTGATATCGGTTCTTTCACGATCTGAACCAACACCTCTTGTCCTACTGTTAGTGTGCTCTGTACGCTTCCGTCCTTTCTGAGGTCGGGCTGCTTTGTAGCCTTGGCAAAAGGATAAAGTTTCTTTCTGTCACTTTGTACCTGCCTGAGGTACTTCTCGTAAGAATTGAATTGGTTGCCTAAATCAAGATAATGGAGAAAGGCATCACGTTCGTAGCCCACGTCAACAAAACTTGCGTTCAGTCCAGGCATGAGCTTCTTTACTTTTGCAACATAGATGTTTCCAACAGAGAATGAAACAGACCTTGGCTCAGTCTGATATTCCACGAGTCGTTTGTCTTCAAGCAACGCGATGGAGATTTCATTCTGTTGTACATCGATTACAACTTCGCTGGTCATTTCTCTTTTGTTTTTCTAATTTAGGAACTTTCTTTAAATAATGATATAAAAGCATGGGGGCGCATCAAAATTATTGCTGATGCAATGGGTTTTTGACGCGCCCCCATATCGGAACTGACCCTTATGGGCAGGCTTTCTTACTTGCTCTTATGTCTGTTCTTGCGTAATCTCTTTTTACGCTTGTGAGTAGCCATCTTGTGTCCCTTTTTTTTCTTTCCGTTTGGCATAGCTTTAAATTTTTATTGTTTAATATTAATATTAATGATATATTCTCTTTTTGTTCAAATGAATGTGGGTCAATCCTTACTTCTCCATTGTGGCGTTCTTCATCTCCTCAATGAAGCACTTCGCCGGTTTGAAGCTTGGCTGGTCGTGTGCGCCGATTTTCATTGTTGTCTTCTTGAGTATGTTTCTCGCTGTTTTAGCGGCGCGATGCTTAACGATGAAACTTCCAAATCCACGCAGGTACACATTCTCTTTCTCTGTCAACAAACTGTTTTTGATATTTTCCATGAAGCTTTCTACGACTACTGATACGTCTTTTTTCTGTAATCCGGTGCTTTCTGCAATCTTGTTGATGATATCTGCTTTAGTCATTTGAATGTATTATATTATTATTTCTTTTGTTATTACCTTTTTCTAAGGACGTGCAAAGATACAAGTTTTTCGTGTTATACGAAAATTTCTTAGTAACTTTTTTGTGTTATATCATAATATTTGCCCTCCGAACTCATTAATTTTCACGTTGTTAAGCATCGGATGGTGGGCGTGGTAGGGCTAATTGTCGAAAACTACAACTTCGTTTCGGGCACAATGGCGAAGAATTCGGCATCTTCAGCTGTGCGGTTTTCTGCGCTGTGGGTGTGTCCGCATGGGCAGTAGTGAACCTCTCCGGCGTGCACGGTCTCTTCTGTTCCGTCGCATACGAAGGTGATTTCACCTTTTATTATATACATCACCTCGCAGTTGCCTTCGTGTGTGTGCATACCAATCGAACTGCCTGCTGTCAGTGTGTTACGCATTATCTTCACTTTACCATCGTCGGCAGCGCGCATGATAAGTGTGCCGTTGCCACCTTTGAAGTTCTCGACTACCTTTTCTTCTGTTTTTTCAAAATCGATAATCATATTGTACCTCCTTTTTTAGAATTATTATGCATGATGTTTTGCTTGCTTTTTCTTTATGAGCACGTTTAGCGAGCATATTATCGTTGCTACGACGAGTAGTCCCAATGCTATTTCTTCGGCTGATTTCACGGCTGTTGTTAGCTGCCATCCGGCTGCAATGCCGAGGAACAATCCTCCGTCGCTTGAGAGGAAGTAGGTACTTTCGGCTGTAGAGCGTTGGCAGTGGTCGCAGCTACCGAGCAGTTTGTAGAGTTGCTCTGACGAGCTGAGTGCTATGCCGAAGCCGAAGAGCATGGGCTTTAGGGTGCTGTCCAGAATGTCGTCGTGTGCGAACATTGTGAGAATAGCTATTATCGCCAATGTGTTTCCTACGGCAGAAGCGAAGCGTGCGTTCCTGATGGCTGGTATGTGTAGCGCACATGCAGCCAAGAAGAAGCCTACCATCACCGATGTGCAGAACTCTATCGTCAGGCGCGTGGTCATCACTATGCCGAGCGAGGCGGTGATAAGTGCTATCACAAGTGCTATTGTTGCGCCACGTGGCAAGAAAAAACGGTCGATAGAAACTAAATGCACACCTTCTTCTGGTGCACGGAATGGGAACTTTACGCACATCACGAGCACGGCAGAAGCGAGCGACATGGCTGCTCCAACGATGTAGAACAGTGAGCCACGTAACTCTTCGCGCAATAGTAAGGCGAGTATCGGACCTATTATCACCGTTAGGCGTGCTATCCATATAGCCGTGTAGTTGGCATCGGTGCGATGACACGATTCTGTTTTGTCTATCAGGAGCGTACACGAGAGCACACGCTTGGCTGTGCCGAAAACAGCTCCGCTTGCGAAGCAGATTGCTAATAGTGTGTATTCTTCTATCTCGCGTACTATCGGTTGCTCTTGAAATTCAAAAGCAGAGAGTCCGAGAATTGTAGCACCGAGGCATATTGCCGATACGAGGAATACCTTGTTGCGTCGGTAGTTTTGTATTAACCAACTGCCGAAAAAGCCTGATATACAGACTCCTATAATGAAAGTAATGATTGTGAAACTTGCCAAACAACTACTTGCGTGCTCCTCAGTTGTGAGGCGGAACGGTAGTAGCGGTATTGTCATGTAGCACGATATGCACAACAATAGCTCGGCTATTGTGAGCAGCGTGAATTCGCGGTTCCACAATCGGTTGTAAGTGGGTGTGTATTGAGTGTTCATGTCTTAGTATGACTCGTTCTCGTTAGGGAAGTCCGACGACTTTACGTCTGCTACATATTTGCCTACGGCGTCGGTTATGATAGAGTGAAGGTCAGCGTACTGGCGCAAGAACTTCGGTTTGAAACCTTTGTTCATGCCGAGCATATCGGCATATACAAGCACTTGTCCATCGCACTTATTGCCTGCTCCGATGCCAATAATCGGGCATTTTATGATTGCGCTTACTTTCTCGGCAAGGTTTGCAGGTATCTTTTCAAGTACAATGCTGAAGCATCCAGCTGCCTCAAGTGCCTTCGCATCAGCGATGAGTTTCTCGGCTTCTGCTTCTTCCTTTGCGCGCAAGCCATAGCCGCCAACTGGTGAACGCTCTGCGGTGTTAGTCCGAGGTGTCCGCATACGGGGATGCCTGCAGCCACAATCTTGCTGACCATAGGGGCTATCTCTGCTCCGCCTTCGAGCTTTACGCCGTCTACGCCCGCCTCTTTCATGATGCGTACTGCGTTGCGTATGCCGTCTTCTTCTGAAATCTGGTAGCTACCGAAGGGCATGTCGCACACTACGAAGGCGTGTTCTGCAGCGCGAGCCACGGCGCGAGCGTGGAAAATCATCTCGTCAACGGTGATAGGGAGTGTTGTAGCGTTACCGTGCATCACGTTTGATGCAGAGTCGCCTACAAGTATGGTGTCGATACCTGCTTGGTCGAGGAGGGATGCAGTGGTGTAATCGTAGGCTGTGAGCCATGAGATTTTCTCACCACATTTCTTCATTTCAAAAAACAGGGGTGCAGTTACTTTCTTCTTACTTGAGCTTAAATATTCTGCCATTTCTAAATGTTGTTGTATTTCAAATATCGGGCAAAATTACAACATTTTGTGTAAATGGCAAAACGAACACCGCTTTATCTGCACTTTTTGTACCATTCGTTAAGGTTTGCGCGCGGTATTCCGAGGCGCACCATAGCATCCAAATCCTCACGTGCCTCCTTCTTTCGGTTGGTCAGAAGGCGTATGTTTGCGCGGTTCAGGCGGTAGTCGGTGTTTGTTGGTTGTAGCTCTATGGCGCGCGAAAAATCATATTCTGCCGGTGTGTACATCTTGCGTTCCAACTCTATTCCGCCACGTGCGGCATATGCCACGGCGTTGTTCGGGTGTTGCGCCACCAGCATGTTTATCTGGTTGAGTGCTTCAGTCGGTCGGTTGTCCTTCTGGTTGAGCAGCGCAAGCCCAAGCATAGCCTCAAAATGTCCGGGCACGATGCGCAGCAGGTTCTCGTAGTCGAGGCGTGCAAACTTGTATCTGCCCTGGCGTTCGTTCACGTATGCGCGGTAGAATAGGGCGGCAATGTTGCGCTCGTCGCATTTCAACACAAAGTCGTACTCCTCCTGGCGTATCGCCATTGTTCGAGTTCGATGTTCCAAGCTGCCTTCTTCATGCGTAGCTCAAGCGAGTCGGGGTGGAACGCCAATACCTGCACCGCTGCCGAAAGACTATCGCGCAGGTCGGAGCGTGTCTGTGCGGTGGTGTTGTGTGCGATTGCAATGCCAAGCATAAGTGTTATAATCAGTTTTCTCATACATATATATAATAATGTGTGTGTTATCGGTCTCCTGTTGCAGTCCTTTCAGAGCATCTACGACTAAATCTCGGGAAACTTGTTGCGAAATTATACAGAATAATTCATGCGTGCAAGTTTTTTATACATTGTTGTTTTGTTGTGTAAAATAATTAAGTTTATTTGTCGTTTCTTCGGTTTCTTGCATCGTGCTCCGTCCGCCGTCCGATCGGTTTCCGTCCGCCGCCCGATCGGTTTCCGTCCGCCGCCTGATCGGATTGCGTCCGCCGCCCGGTCAGATTGCGTTCGCCGTCCGATCAGATTGCGTCCGCTGCACGATGACTTTTCTTGATGTTTTAGGGGAAAAACACTAAGCGTTTATAGGGTTAACTCGCTCTAAATTGGTCTTTGATTGAATATCAAGAAGTTGGGCGTTTGCTATATCATATAGGTAACAATATGGAAACGAGCGGACTTCTGCTCGTTTCTGTATTTTACAAAATGCAAAGAACGCCTCAATTCAGGGGCAAAGATACGACAATTTTCTAAATATCTCATAATTAGCAAGGAGAAAATTAGGGAAATTAGAACTTTTTGGGTTAATTTCTATACTTACAACTAAATATACTCCAAAAGAATTGTAAGTATTCAGACAAGTTTGTCGGAATATCCTACGCAATAATGCTTTGTTATATGATGATTCTTGCATAAATTTTCTAGTACTTTTGCGGCATTGGCATTATCTTTTCTTCATATACTCTGAATGTATATATAAAATGAGGGTGTGTCATAAATCCATGACGCACCCTCACACAAAAGAGTTACCTTGCTATTGTCTGATTAGTAAACAAGGCAAGTGAAATCGCAGATTGGGCTGCAGAAGTCCTGTGCTTGCTGATTTGTGCTACCAGCTACGGGAGCTGTCTCGATACGCTCTTCAAGATCCTCAACGTAAGCCTGATCGAAGAGATCGTTGTTCACTGATTTGATAACTTTCTTTGTCATAATTGTAATAATTTAATGAATTAATAAATAATTGACTAATACATGATTAGTCAACAAGTTAAGTAAATTTCTCTGAATATTCTTGAATTTATTGTTAATGCATTATTCGAAATACTTCTTATTTTTTTTGTAAACCTTGTTGACAGAAGTCTTGAACAACTCCCTCACTAGTTTACAGTTATGTGTCTTAGCTTTAACTGGGCAACCACCACGGCATAGGAAAACGAATTTGCACTTTGAACAGGTCTCCTTCTCAGATACATTATGGGAATGGATTTCCTCGAGATTAGGGAAGAACTTGACTCTGTCCTTATTGTATTTCCCGACCACCTGGCTTCCATCGCCTATTCGTTCCCAACAAGCGTAGATGTTATGATATGGGTCGAGCAGGTACGAATTAGAAGGTGCACCGCAATATGTAGGTTGCAGCATCATACGCTGGCCTTTGGTAATGGAATCAGAGATGCGCTTGTAGAAACCCTCGTCCTCGAAATTGAAATCAGGATGCTTCTCGTAAACGTCAATATAATCCTTGTGGGACATATAGTTGATCCCCTTGGCCTTGTCATCACTTTCCTTCAAGTCATCAAGATAATCATAGATCAAGGCACTGTTGAGTTGGAATAATGGATTTTTGTAGAAACCTTTCTTCTCGAAAAAGTCATGGAGAGCACTTATCTTATCGATGTTCTCCATGTTCGTGTTCATTCGAATGGATACCTTGCACTCCTTGTTCAGAGCCATCTCGACATTAGATAGAATCTTGTCGAAAGTTGGAAAACCGTCCTGATGGACACGAGTGGTATTGTGCTGGTCACGAGGACCATCGATGGTAATCTGCAAGGCACCTAGTTTGTCTGGCCCCAGGATGTCCTCATAGTTCTCAAGCTCGAAACCGTTTGATATAGCACCGAACCTGTATCCGAGACCGACACCCTTATTTACGATATACTTGACTACCTCCTGGTTCTTCTTCAGCAGAGGCTCGCCTCCATAGAGATGCAATCCCCGGTAACGCTTCTCCTTGACTGGCTCAATGGTTGCCAAAGCCTCGTAAGCTTCGTCCACAATCTCCTTGGTGAAAGTTTTCTGCGACCAGTTCTTTCCGAAGTTAGAGATTCTTGACTCGTAACAATATGGACATCTGAAATTACAATTATATGTGATGATAAATCCGAAGCACTTGATTCCATTGAGGTTCTTCTTGTGGAGCAGATTTGCCAGGTCTTTGACATATTGGACTTCCTCCACTGGAGTTTTGTCTGTGATATAGCCACGCTTGTTCAGAAGGTCGTAATTCTCCTCGCCAAAGGGGAAGGTACCGCGTTCTAAAGTGTCCTTGTTATTCTTTAGATAGTTAGCTAACTCACGGTCAATAATGTCGATTGCTCCTGTGTAACCATGAACCAACATATTCTGATTCTCATCTGTAATCTCTGTATCAATTACATAATTTGATAATCTTGCCATAACTTATTGATTTTATAATTAGATTTTTTTTTAACAACATCTCCAGTGGAGTTATTTCATTATGGAACTTGGATAAATCCTGCTGGAGTTATTGCTGTCCGGATTAACCTTCTTCCCGACATTCAGTCGCCATGCTACCTTTAGGTAAGCGTTTGCCTGCTCCATTTTGCTGAATATGGAGCGAGCGTAACCATAATTAGCGTCGGAATAGTTTGAATTCAGGTAATTACGTGGTGTGAACAGGTTATTTGCTCCAATCTCCACTAGCCATCGCCCTAGATTATATCTGACGTTGGTACCCCATCTGAAGAAATCGTTCTCCTCGATTCCTGTATTTTCAAGACAACACTCCTTGATTTTCCCATAGATATTGAACATCAAGTTCTTATAGGTGTAAGTAGCATCTAACCTCATCCTCCATGTATCCTTGCTCTTGTCAAGATAGCCATTGAAATCGTTGTGGATATAGGCAAGTTCCGATTTCAGGGCGAGCGATCCAGTGATATTCCATGTGCCGAAGAACACAGCGAGATACTGGTGAAGGTCGGTGTCAGAGGTATATGTAGAAATCATGACATCATCCTCAACGACATATCGTGGGACTGCCAAATGTATATAGGTGTTATTGATGAGCATCAACTGACAGTTGAAATTCTTCAAAAACGCATTGTAGGCGAGGCCGATATTGTAGATACGTGTAATGTCTTGCTCGGCATTTCCCCTATGCAGGAGAAAAGGATTCTTGCCAAGGCTGACTTGGTTGAAAGTGTTCAATGTTGGGAAATTGTTGCCAACGTTGGCATTGAGGGTGAAAGCGTGGTGCTCAAACGGTGTGTATCGGAGTGTGACACTTGACCTCGGGAGAACCTTGCTGGTCTTTTTCGCCCCCTCCAAACGATACAGAAGCCACGACGCTCCCGCTTGGAGGTTCAGCATGAGACGCTTGCAGAAATTGTTCATGTAGCCAGTCTGAACCATCCCCTCGTTAGAGTAGAAGTGTTGGTCAAGGGCAACGCTTCCCATATAGCGAACGTTGCTCCTTGTGTAGTTATCTTTCACCACTACACTGAACTTCTGAGACTTGACCATCTTGCTATAACTGACGAAATTCTTCAACTGCCAGATATCCTCATTGACATTAGAGAAGAAACGATAGCCTTCTTCCTTGATGTCATCGTTATAACGATTGTCGCCATAAGAGAAATCCACGTTTGCCGACAGCATCTGGCCTTTGCCCAGGACGATATTGCCAAAGGCGTTGACCTCAGGATAAAAGCTACGTGAGGAACTGCCCTCGCTTGAGAATCGTGCCGCCTTATCCCCAGAGTCATCAATGAAGACCCTGCCCGATACCTCCTGAGACGGCTTCTCGTCACGCACGACCGATACCTTGACTCCCATGTTATAAGTACTTGCAGACCTAGCAACGTCGAATTGTAGATACTGGTTGTTATTTTTGTTGCGGTTGTCAAGAATGTCTGTGGCGCGCAGGACGCTACGTCCAGGGAAAGTATACACCTCCCTCTCATGTGAACCTGCATTGCCAAAGTTCGATAGGTCATTGCCAGCGAACAGACTTACTTTCGTATGCTCGATGTTCCATTGTGCGGTGGTATTAAAGGTATTCCTCATATAGCCGATGTACTGTGTGTCATCAAAGGCATAGTAAGCACCGTTAGTGCCTGAACGGGTGATGATGTTCAAAGAGATGGGGTTGTTGATAAACTTGCCCGAAGGTATGTCGATATAGTCGATGCGGAGAATGGAACTGGGCTTGATATTCCTGAGTTCTGCATTGTTGGCCTTTTCACCATTGATATAGACTGCCACATCCTGACCGAGTCTGGTAACACTTCCTTTTTGACGGTCGACATCGAGACCAGGTATCATGATGCCATAGATTACGTCAAAGCCATCAGTAGACAATCTCAATTGTCCTTTTTGGGGGATAATCGTTATGCCATCGTTCTTCTTGATAACTTTGTCTGCCTTAACCACGACGGTGCTGAGGGTGAAGGTGCTATCCTCCATGGCTAGTCCAAAAGAATCACCTTGTTGCTGCGCATCAGCATTTGGAACCACGGCAAGGAGCATGGCTGCGGCCACCATAATCTTCTTGTAATTGATATATCTGATATTTGCCATAAGTTGCATCGTGAACATTTTGAAGATGGAAAAATATGTGATGGCGATACATGCCATGAAAAGTAATTGTGGAATGAGATATGAGATGAACTTCCAATTGACCTCACCTGAAGAAATATAGAAGAGCACCTGTTGGTACCAATGAGGCGTATTCTGGACGAAATGCCAAGTGAACATTGGCATCCAGTAAAGTAACACGAACCCGATAAACACAATCGAGACGATTGAATACACTATTGAGACGTATCGGGTAGCCTTGGAATAATACATGAAGTAAGGCTTTTCACCAACACACTTCCCAAAGATTTGCTTGATACAATACATAATGTATCAATGCCTCTCTTGCGCAGGTTAGGAACTCCCAATAGGTCAGAGAGAATCCAGTAACCATCGAACTTGAAGAACGGATTGAGTACCACTATAAAATTCAAGTTGAATGATAGCAAGAGATATGCAAGGAGATCACTATGAGTGATGTAATAGGCTATATAGAGAGGTATAAGAAGAATCATCTGGAAATAGACACCGCCAAGGTTGACAACTATACGCTTGTCTCGGGACAAATGCCAGACGTTGGACACATCCGCATAGAACACCAGCATGTTCAAGTACACGCAGACACCAATGGATCCTGGAGGGAGGTTGTAATAACAACAAGCGGAGGCGTGTCCGAACTCATGAAAGAGCGTAGAAAGCAGAATCGCAACATATACTACGACTATTGTCATGAGGTTTACATTATCAAGCGTCAGGTATTCTTTTCCAGAGGTGAACAAGAAAACCATGAGCAGAACGAAATTAATCGCCAGTACGAGGTAATATAACTTGTATGCGAACAACGACTTGAGCATACGACCAATCTCTGCAACTCTAGTCTTGCCAATAATCTCCTTCTTGAAAAGAAAAGGACGTATCTTAGGTTCCTTTTTGCTGTCAGAAAGAATGGGCTCAAACTTCTTGGATAGCTTGAGTTCAAGTTCATCAAAAGATAAGTCGCTGTGAAGAATCCCACGGAAGTTCTCTACCATCTCGCTCGCCCTATCCGAACTTTGCACGATGTCAATCAAAAGCTTAGTATTGTGGTTTATCACAAAAATTCTGTCATTGTAAGACAGAATGTATTGCTTCTCCACATGTGAGGAATCCATTTCCTGGACCCTAAATTTTTTGATTTCTTGAACTATATTCAGTAAATTATTTTTTTCCATAACTATTTTTTTATTGTTACAAAATAATCGTTCGTTATTTTCTGCTGCAAAAGTATAACTAATAAAGCAAACTACCTTTACCCTTTTGGGTAATAGATAACGTTTAACAATTATTTTTATCCCTTTGTGTAATCAAGCTACTCCACATAGGTATCCATACTTGGAATAAAAGCCATTATACCTTGTTTACTAGAAGATATAGGTGCTGTTTCAGAAGTTAAATAGTAAAGCGAATCTCCTAATTGGTTTGTCTCAAATCCTAGAGCATTCATAACTTTCAATAGCTTACAGTCAATTTCTGCAACCATATAACTATCGCTGTCACCAACTATAGGCTGGACAGCTAAAGCCATCAAACTTTTGAAAAGAGTGAATGTTGATATACCAGAAGTCGAATCTATAGCAAAGCGACCTACATGCCAATAGTTGTACTTAACATCAGAATGTATGGCTTCTAACGGATTGATGCCATAGATTCTCTCCAATGGTAATACTGATTGGCGGTTCCAAAGAAAGGAACGAATGGAGCCTAATATTTTTCCTTGATTGTCCCTAGCTATATAAATATAGGTATTGTCCCCATATAGGGCTAGCTCTTCTTTTGTGACATCGGCAATATCATCAGCTATCTGAGATGCCTCAACAGTACCTACGTGATGCTTATAATTCTCCACCACGATGAATTGAGAGAGTTCATTGATGCACTTGGCATCAGCCTTGAAGATAGAGTAATCTTCAAATGTTGCAATTAATTTTTCCATTTTTATATGTTTATATTTCTGTTGCAAAACTACCTCGTTTTTCAAAACAAGCGGCTACACTTTTGGGTAATGTTATTACTTTATGTTAAAACTTTACCCTTTTGGGTAACAAAATGATGTAAAACCAATATTTTTTAGTACTTTTGCTGCAAAATAATAAAAACAAGATGGCAAACGAAGAAGATTATTTCATTGCAGCTAACTCTGTTGGAGCTATCAATGAAGAGCAATATAAGAAGTTGGATGTACTCATCCACACGACAGAAGCGATATCACGCTCTCTATACCAAAGTGTGTATCTTATCGATTATTACAAGAAAGGATTCCTGTATGTATCAGAGAATCCTTTATTTCTTTGCGGACATACAGCAAAAGAAATGAAAGAGATGGGGTATGCTTTCTATTCGGAGCATGTACCAGAAAAAGAGCAACAGATGTTGGTGGAAATCAATAGCAATGGCTTTAAGTTCTTTGAAACAAAGATTGCACCAGAAGACAAACACAAATGCTATATCTCATACGATTTCCATATCATGCTCGATGGTAACAGAAAAGTACTTATCAATCACAAGTTAACTCCAATTTTGCTTACGGAAGATGGTAGAATATGGATTGCAATGTGCATTGTTTCTCTTTCTTCGCAATCCACACCAGGCCATATAGAGTTTCATATTGAGGGTTCACAGAAGTATTGGAAATACGACTTGGATTTCCACAAGTGGAGAGAAAAGGAAATGATACAATTGAAAGAGGAGGAAAAGCAAGTACTCACTTTGTGCTCGCAAGGACTCACTATGAATGAGATTGCGGACAAGATGTGTAAGTCCATTGATTCCATCAAATTCTATAGAAGAACTTTATTTGAAAAAATTGGAACCAAGAACATCACAGAAGCACTTACTTTTGCCACCATCTATAAACTACTGTGATTTCCCTCATCCATCCCTGCTTCACTATTGAAGCAAGGATGAAAAATAGAATCTTGGAAATCGTTTCACCTCTTTGCCTGTTGCAATATTAAACAGAGCTTGCGTACACAAACCTGCTGTAATCCATGAAGCAACAGACAACTGAGGAGGAGGAATTGCACCTTCCTCTCTTTGATATTGCTTGACCACCTTGTCAAGCCATTCTTGGGGTTGCATCCAAAATGCTTGGTAGCCAAGAACATATTCTGCAACTTTCAACTCAAAGCCTAAAGGCTTGTCCGAAAGACTTTCCAGAGGTTTTCCATCAGGATCCACTACTGTTAGAAAACCTGCCCAGCCAAAATTGTAAGGGTGAAGGACATAAATATTCTTTTCTGAACAAATCTTGTCAAAGACAAACGGAATGTCGCTCTTGAAGTCCAAGGCATTGATGGCAACATCATGTCCCTCTATCAATCCCTCTACATTATCATGGTCAACAAACTTATTGATGACCGTGATTTTCGCTTGTGGATTAATGGAAAGTAATCTCTTGGCGAGGCTCTCTGCCTTATAGTTTCCAACATCCTCCAACCGATAGTTCTGACGGTTTAAGTTGCTTTTCTCCACCTTATCACCATCAATGATAGTGATAGTTTCAAACCCTAAGCGTAATGCACATTCCGCAATGACACTTCCTAAGCCAGCACCCCCCACAAGAACACGAAAATGCTTAATTTTTTCCTGTTCATCTGGCTTGATGTAAATTCGATTTCTACTATACATTTTTTCCATTTTGATGATACTTTAAATTTTTACTGTGCAAAAGTAGATTTGTTTTTTCAAACATCCACTACACAAAAGGGTAATATTTGGATTATAACACCCAACATAAACAAAGATTAACTAAATAATGATGTTCCTATTTTGATTTTTCCATCATTCTTCTAATTTCTTTTGATTCAAGCAATAATTTATTGGCAATACTATCCTTATATTTTGCAGTTTCAACCATTTCACGGTATCGACATACTGAATCTTCATAAGCAGCAACTCGATTTCTTACATCATCAATAACATTCTCATTTCGACAAACAGAAAAATGCTTTTCGATGTAACTAACATTCGGGTCATCGGATGGAAGCACCATCTTCAATGCCCTATACTTCAAGTCTGCCTCCTCCCAATCTTGGTGCTCTCGCCATTGGGTGAGATTGCCCCAAATGGAGAGGACAAGAGATAGAGCCAAGCCACCTGTGAAAAGAAGAACATTCTTTGAGGTTGGCTCGAAGCGATGGGTTACAACCTTCTTTTGAGGTGATTTGTTCATCACTTCAAGTTTATCTTGCAATGCCTTTGAGGAAACATCATTCCCTTGTATCATCTGCTTGACTGCATCAACCAAGAACTTGCTTCGCTGCTCATTTTTGCCAAGTTCAACCTTAATAAGTCTGCAAAAACGACAATGGCATCTCTTAATTTGGATATTTTACCTCTGACTTCCTCTTCTTTGATAAACATCGCATTGATTGACTTATCCAACTTGGTTATGTCATTACTTGCAGGAACGGTTTCCGCTCCAGCGTTCTTTGTGGAGGCAGAAAGTTCATCGACTTTCTGCTCCAATCTCTCAACTGTGCCGTAGATGGCTTCCAATAGTTCTTCTTTCATATTTCTTTTGTTGTTTGAATGGTTTGTAACTTGCATCAAAGGCTAAAGCCTCTTCTGCGTTTCTTCTTTTTCTTCTTGACTGATTCATCCTCTGGGAATGTCTCAAAGGTCTGAGCATTGGCTGGAGCAAAAAGTCCAATGGAAGAAATACCGTCCCAAGGGTCCTGGCTGCTCTCCGATATGGCTGGCTCCTGCTCATTCTTGCAACAGCCCTGCTCATATTGCTGAGCAGAGTTGGCACTTGCTGATAAAAGGTTCTCCGTTCCCTCAAATCTCGCATTCAGCTTGCCAAAGCTATAGCCTCGGCTAATCTGCGTACCTTTGAAGCTATATCCATCCTTGCTGAAACGGATGCCTTGTACCTTGGTTCGCTCCTTGTCCTTATAGACAAACTCTAGGTGAACACCTCGTTTTGCAAGTTCATTCTTGAACTTCTGCCAGCTATCTGCAACTTTTAAGGCATCTTTGACTGCATTGTGAATCTCGTATTTTGCACGCTCCGCATTGCGCAATTTGCAAGTGTTAGTCTTGCTCTTGTCCGTTCCGTAAGTCAATCCATACTTGGATTTTAGAGCCTTGGTCACTTGCTCGTTACGCCTGTAATCGTGGGCGTCTGATATGAGTTTGCCCTCATTGTTGATGCGGTTATACACGATATGACAATGTGGATTGTCGGTGTTGTGATGCCTTACGATGATGAATTGAGTATCTTTTATCCCCATCATCTGCATGTATTCAAGGGCTATCTTAGCCATGAATTCATCCGTCAAACGTGGCTTGTCCTCGGGCTTGAAGCTCAAAGCTATGTGCCCCACAGGCTTCTTAATCCTTGGATTTAGCTGCTTTGTAGCTCGAAACTTTGCGTCATCTCGGCATTCGTGCCGAGTAACACACCATCCGAGGCGATGATTTTCGCCTCGTCCTTGCCTGTAACATAGCGGATGCAACCACCAAATGAGCTGCCTTTCTTTAGCTTGCCTATCATGTGGTATCCTCCTTTCTTCCCTTACCGCTTGGCTTCGGTTTAGAACTTGCTTGGTGATACTCACCAAGGATGCTTTCAATCTTCTCAACAAGTCCACCACATACACATGGGTTTCATGGAAACCTCTCTGATGCGACAGCTTGGTAAGTTGGTTGAGGTTGTTCGCCATGCCGATGAGATTCTTGGCGATGGTTACCGTCTCTGCATTGTGTCCGCTGACCACCTCGCCGTTCAAGGCGGACTCACGGATGTACTCCGCCAACTTGCGGTTGGCTTTTCTCGCCCTCAGTCTCAATGCCTCGTAGCTTGGCTTCGAGAACTTCACCGTGACAGACTTCGACAGCTTGCGAACCCTGCCTGTGAGCGGTCTTCCGCCCTTTTTCTTGTCCTGTTCATGTATGCTTGTCATTCGATATACTGTTTACAGTTGGTACACTTACTTTCTGCGACCGCCGGGAGCAAAATTCCTCCGCCCTCATGGTGGAGCGAGGCGTTTTGGGGTTCCCAAAACATAACCTCGCTCCCTCTCAGAACACGTTAGTTGGAACTACAGCCTTTCAGCTATCCACGTCCAAGGTCGCAGACCTTAATTCTCACAATTTGCGCCAAGCCTCGAAGTCCTCTTCATAAAGGCTTAGGTGGTGGCGCACGATGTTCTCGATGATGCCCGATACGCTCATGCGTCTCCCTCCGAGGATGCGGACGACACGATCAAGACGGTCTCGCACATCGGAACTGACGAAGACTGGCTTGCGGTCGTCAATCCTTGGAACCTGGAGGAAGGTCTGCTGATACTCCTCCAATGTCGCCTTGCGCTGCTTGCCACTGATGCGCTTCTGCGGATTCGGTGGCGATTGAGCCTCGTTCGTTGATGTTTCCTCTCTATAGGGAGTTGTTGCAGCAACTTTCTCTACAATTGCTCTCAACTCCGGGTTCTCTACATCATCATAG
>ENA-OQHY01000325-OQHY01000325.1-human-gut-metagenome-genome-assembly--contig:-NODE-325-length-27707-cov-4.644126_pt1 | contig 27707 bp, 24 predicted proteins | sample MGYA00242570_ERZ504733 | MGnify/ENA primary metagenome ERZ504733 (study PRJEB26092, sample SAMD00036219) | human gut metagenome | host: Homo sapiens | study: EMG produced TPA metagenomics assembly of... | reverse complement strand
CAGTAGATTCATCTATTTTTAAATTAAATTCTGTACACATGTTTCATTACCTCACTTACAGGTAAATTGTACAAGTCTATTTGACATTAATGATGTCTATATCCTGTTTTATTAAATGTGTCTTTTGCACAAAAAAAGATGAGCAATTTATTGATTACTCATCTAGTTTATCAATTACTTTTTTAATGTAGTAGGTTCTTAATAAACCAAAAATCAAGATACCGATTCCAACCATAGAAATGGCTTTTTCTTGATACAACAAACCAAACACAAAGACGACAACGCCAAGTCCAGCAAGTTGTAATTGTTTAAAAACAACCTTTTGTTTATCATTCATTAGCGAACAGTTACACCATTCGGCATTTCTTTTGCGACTGTGACAAATGATAAGTCTTTATCGTCTGTAGCGCAAAGAATCATACCATAAGATTCTACACCACGTAATTTAACTGGTTTTAAGTTTGTCACTACGACAACCTGTTTTCCAATCAACTCTTCTGGTTTGTAGTGTTTTGCGATACCACTCACAATTTGACGAACTTCACCACCCAAATCAACTTGTTCTACCAACAAACGATCAGCCTTTGGATGAGGTTCACATTTTACAATCGTACCTACTTTAAATTGTAGTTTCGCAAAATCATCAATTGTAACTTCTTCTACTTTTTCTTCTTCCTTTTTCGTTTCTTCTTTTTTCTTATTGAATTCTTCCATAAATTTCTTTTCGTCAATACGAGCAAACAATGGTTCACACTTTTCAACGACATGAATATCTGTTTCTAAGTTTCCAAAAGAATCACAAGAATCTAAATCGGTTACTTTTGTATTTAAGTACGCAAACATCTTTTCAGCTGTTTCAGGCAAGAATGAGTGTAATAATACAGCTGAAATACGAATTGATTCAAGCAAGTTATAAAGAACTGTTGCCAAACGATCTTGTTTCGATTCATCTTTAGCAAGTACCCAAGGCATTGTTTCATCAATGTACTTATTTGTACGGCGAAGCAATGTGAACACTTCATCTAATGCATCACCAACACGAAGTTCTTCCATTTTAGCTTCTACTTTTTTCTTAGTCTCTAAAGCACAAGCCTTCAATTCTTCATCGACTGCCTCACATACATTTGGATTTGTGACTAAACCAGAGAAATATTTGTTTGACATTGCAATTGTACGAGATACTAAGTTACCTAAAATGTTTGCCAAGTCCGAATTGATTCTTTCAATCACTAGATCCCAAGTAATTGTTCCATCTTGGGCAAATGGCATTTCATGTAAACAATAATAACGTACGGCATCTACACCAAAGTGTTCCACTAAATCTTCTGCATAAATTACATTTCCTTTTGATTTAGACATTTTATCACTACCAGTAAGTAGCCATGGGTGTCCAAATACTTCTTTGGCAAAGGCAAATCTAAAGCCATTAAGATAATTGGCCAATAGATTGTGTGGAAACGCAAAATATCTTTACCAATAATATGAGTTGCAGGCCAATACTTTTTAAATTTTTCATCACTTTCACCATTGGCATGATATCCAAGAGTCGTAATATAGTTACTTAATGCATCAATCCAAACATATACAACGTGTTTTGGATCAAAATCAACAGGAACTCCCCAACTAAATGAAGTACGAGATACACATAGATCTTGTAATCCTGGACGTAAGAAGTTGTTCAACATTTCATTTTTACGAGATTCTGGTTGAATAAAATCAGGATGATCTTCAATATATTTAATCAAACGATCTGCATATTTTTGCATGTTGAAGAAGTAAGCTTCTTCTTTTGCCTTTTTTACTGGACGACCACAGTCTGGGCAACATCCATCAACAAGTTGAGATTCTGTCCAGAAAGATTCACAAGGCGTACAATACCATCCTTCATATGTTCCTTTATAAATATCTCCTTGGTCATATAAACGTTTAAAAATACTTTGTACTTCTTTAACATGATAATCATCTGTAGTACGTACAAAATAATCATAGCTTGTATTCATTAAATCCCAGTTGGATTTGATTTGAGCAGCTACACCATCGACAAATTCTTGTGGAGTAACTCCTGCAGCTTTTGCCTTTTCCTCAATTTTTACACCATGCTCATCTGTACCTGTTTGGAAAAATACATCATATCCTTGTGCTCTTTTAAAACGAGCAATCGCATCCGATAAGATAATTTCATATGTATTTCCAATATGAGGTCTACCTGATGTATACGCAATGGCAGTTGTTAAATAAAACGGTTCTTTCTTTTGTGTCATTTCTATTTCCTCCTATTTTACAAATAAAAAAAGCCTTCATCCAAGGACGAAAGCTTCGTGGTACCACCTTAGTTTGTGTTTGCACACCTCAAGCTGTTAACGCCAGCATACGTCTTTATCTACATATCGATAAAGAAGCTCCAAGACCATATTCTTTATATCTTATACACAGATTTTCACCAAACATCTGCTCTCTCTAGTATGCAATATAAATACTCTTCTTTTCTTTGCTTATTGACTGCTTTATTATACGCTATAAAACATATTTTGAGCAAATTTATTTTGCGGCTTTTGTTAAAATTCTTACAAGTGGCAATGCCTTTTCTGGACAATTTGAAACGCCCATATGATATTTTGGCTTAGTCGGGCCATGATAATCACTACCACAAGAAACAAACAATTTACGTTTCTGTACAATTTTTAAAGCTGCCGCAATCGTTTGTTCATGAATATCATTTGAGAAGCATTCCACTCCATCCATACCTAAATCGACAATTTCTTCTAACACTTCATCGGAAATATAATCTAAATGCCAACTTGATAAAATCGCAATTCCACCAGCATTATGAATCGCATCAATGACTGCTTGAGCATCTGGATAATCTGCCTTTACATAACAAGGTCCATTCTTGCCAAATACATCTGTTTCAAATCTTGACATTGCAGCACTATGGCTTCCACAATTATCCAAATATTTCTTCACAAATGGCAATGAACGCGTTCTTTCATTATGGAAAACCATTTTTGTGATTTCCGTTGGCGTAATTGTTTGAAAACGAGAATTTGACATCAAAGAATCCACATCAATACGAATTCCTGAGAAATTTTCAAATTTTTCCACACGCTCAATCGATAATTCTTTTTCACGCTTCAAAGAATTTTGTTCGAGTACTTCAAACACTTCATTTGTCCAATCAATATAATAACCTAGAATACGAACTCGCATTCTTTTATATTGTGCATCAATTTCAACGCCTGGAATATATTGAATATTATACAGACTCGAAAAACGCATAGCCGCCGCATTTGCTCTTGCACAGTTATGGTCCGTAATCGAAATCACTTCTAAACCATTATCCTTTGCCTGCTTAAACAATTCTTCAACATCATAATATCCATCATCACTATAATTTGATCGAATGTGTAAATCGATTGGTGTAACATGTAATTCTTCTTTAACCGGTTCTGGCTTTGTTTCAAAACGAATCTCTTGATCTGGTTCACGAACTGGAACTAAGCCGAATATCAAATCAAATAAAGTTTGTTGGTGTGGCATAACCAATACAAAGATTCCATTGATTATCCACCATAAAATAACACCTAAAACTTGAAAGAAGAAGCCAAAAATCATAAGTGGAACACCAAAGCCTAATGCTTGTCTTAAAATCAAGTTTAATGGCATTGCCTCTTTTTTATCTTTTTTTTCTGACTAACTTCAAATCCAGCATGGCATAGCCAAAAGATTGACCATTTGTTCGAGCTGTAAAAAATGCAAGCAATAAGACGCTCGACACAAATAATAGTGCGAACATAATATAGAATAATAAATCAAAAAAGTGTGGTGGAATCAATCCACACATAATTAATAAAAACTCAATAACCCATATATAAACAGGAAGTAAACAAATATTGATATCCATTAAAAACGCAAATAAATGATCTTGATAATCGGATAGACTACGTTTTAAAGGCGTCGCATATTTATATCCACCTGCACGATACAATTTCGATTTTTTTTGAAAATATGCTAGAGTTAGATCCTTAACATTGTATTTTTGTTGTTTCATAAAATCATAAGCCTTTCTCGCATTATTATAACAATTTTTAAACATGAAAAAAAGGGCCACAGCCTTAATCTTGTTTTCTTAGACGCTTTGTTACAAATGTTAACATACCCAAAGACATTACACATAACCATGTATATAATGTAGAATCTGTATTTGTAGCAGTGTTGATACTTGTACCAGAATTCATTTTTAAATTCTGTGCTTCCTGTAATAATTTTTGGTAAGTTTTACCAACCTTATTTTTTAATTCTGCATTGACTGCTTTTTGATCCGGTGAGGATAACTTTAACCAGCTAGGCATTGCCGAAAGAATCTTTTGATAGTTTAAATAATTTGCGGTAGTAAAGACATTCCCACTCGCGCTCGTTAAATAAGTCTTAATGAAATTATCTGCAGCACTTGTTGTTGCCTTAGGCGAAGGTGTTTGTACAGATTGAACTGTATTCACTTGTTCTTGCACAACCAATTGAGGTGTATCCAACATTTGTTTTTGAGGCTCTACAACCACATTATTTTCTAGTGTCATCACCTTATATACAAAATTATCTTTATTTTCAAAATAAGCATTCAATCGTGCTAATGAATCATTGATTTCATCTTGTGTGGATTCATCGTTTGCAAGAATAACACTACAAGCATCCAATTCATTTTTAAAATTCATATAAGATGCTTCTTCAAGCATATCTTTGTCGGATTCTAAAAATGCATAGCCTTCCTGCACCTTTTCATTCAAAATACTAAAATCGGCTTTTTTTACCAATGCTTGAATTGCATTCTCTAAATCCTCTTGTGCCTTTTGAATTTCTTCGGCTGTACTATTTGCATTTTCTAAAACCGGCTTTGCCTGACTCATTGCTGTTTCATACGTACGATAGCTATTTTTTGTATATTCATCTTTCACATAATTTGATTGTTCAACTACACTTTTTAATCCGGAAAGATCGATCAATGCATTTTTTGCATTCACTAACTTAACTTGTGCTTCAACCACCTGCTCTAAAGTTGTACTATCTTGTGCAATCAAATTATATGATTCATTCACTTCAGATTTTAATGATGCATATGTACTTGTCGTATATAAAGAGGCATCTAAATTTTCAGCATCTTTTACTAAAAGTGACAATTGTTCTTTCGCATCCAAAACCATTTTACTAGCTTGACTTACAATAATGTCATATGCACTTAATGTACAATTCTTTGCCTTTTTCATACCTGCATCTTTATATGCAGTTTCATACGCATTCTTAATTTCATCCTGGTTTTCTTTTGTCAATTCCTTAAACAATTGATTACCAGTCAATACGATTGTACAATTCTTTTCATCTACTTTTGTGATCAAAGTATATTTTTCAATATCTTTATTGTTAAGATCTTTAACAATTTCTTTTGTGCTCAAATAATACTTAATATAATCTTCTGCTGAAATCGTTTGTTGGGCTTTTTCTTCTAATTTTACTGGCTGTAAATGTTTTGCAAGTACATCCATACTAGGATTTGAAGCCACACAAACCGCAACAGCACTTGCTACACAATAAACCTTTGTTTTATTCACGACAAACCCTCCATTCCATTTCACTATTTTACTCCCAAAATTTCAATTGGTCTAGTCCCAATATTCAATGACGAACTTTCTTGCCCATGCATCCGATGCTTCTAATTGCTCAATTGTAGGATTTTCAATATATTTTGCGTTCTTACAAGCTTGTTCAATACTTTCTTCAATTTGTAAAAAAGAAATCTTCTTCTCTAAGAATAATTGTACGGCCTGTTCATCCGCCCCATTAAATACAGCACCTAGATTTCCTTCTTTTTTACCAATTTCATAGGCTAGTTTTAACATTGGATAACGAACATAATCCATTTCTTTAAAATTCAAATCCATTGTCTTTGTCATATCCAAAGGATGATCCTCCTTTAATACCGGACGATCTGGATAACATAGTGCATATTGAATGGGTAAGCGCATATCCGCAGAACCTAGTTGTGCAATAATCGCATTATCATTATATTCAACCATAGAATGTACAATACTTTGACGATGTAATACTGTATCAATTTTATCATAAGACAAATCAAATAAATAATGAGCTTCAATCACTTCAAACCCCTTATTCACCATTGTTGCACTATCCACTGTAATTCTTTTACCCATATTCCAGTTTGGATGTTTTAAAGTCTGTTCTACTGTTACATCACTTAATTCATCTCTAGATTTATCTCTAAAACTACCTCCACTTGCCGTAATAATCAAACGTTTTACATCTTCATTACGATTGCCTTGTAAAGACTGGAAAATAGCTGAATGTTCCGAATCAATTGGGTATAATTTTGTATTTGTTTCATGCAATGTCTTACGAACCAAAACACCACCCGCTACCAAACTTTCTTTGTTGGCTAAGGCAACGTCGATACCTTTCTTTAAGGATGTAAGAGTTGGTTTTAAGCCTCTAAATCCAACCACCGCATTCACTAATAAATCATATTCACAATTTTCAATACAATCCACCATGCATTCTTTCCACTAAAAATCTTTACGCCCTTTAATTGATTTGCCTTTGAAACATCGGAAATACCAGCAACTTGAATCGATGGATGTTTATCAATGATTTTTTGCATCACATCCGCTTGATGTCCAGCCGCAATTCCAACTAGACAAAACTTGTCTGGATGTTGTTCAATCACATCCACAGTTTGTAAACCAATTGAGCCTGTAGCCCCTAATAATAATATTCTTTTCATAACTAATCACCTGTAACTATAATTTTATCACAATACAACAAAAATTGTGGTTAAATATCTTTAGGAGGAAACTTATGAAAGTCATTGATTTAACACATACAATTTCTGAAGCTATGCCCGTATATCCTGGAACTGAAAAGCCAAAGCTCACTACTGTAAATACATATTCAAAAGATGGATTTAAAGAAACACTGATTCAAATATATTCTCATGTGGGAACGCATATGGATCCACCTGCCCATATCTTTGCGAATCAAAAAACATTGGATCAATTTTCACCGGAACAATTCATCGGTAAAGCTCTAGTCATTGATTGTAGAGATTTAAAAGAAGGACAATCCATCCCAATTGATAAAATCAATATGGACAAAGCTGTATCTGCAGACTTTCTTTTATTTAATCTAGGTTGGGACAAAAGATGGAAAGACGAGTCATACTTTAATGATTATCCATGTATTGATGATGAAGTATTAGAATTTATCCTTCAAGGAAATTTTAAAGGCATAGGTTTTGATGTGATTGGATTAGATCCTATTCATGATGAAAATTTAACTCGGCACAAAGCTTTATTTAAAAATCGAGATATTGTGAATATTGAAAATCTTAAAAACCTAGACCAATGTGGAAAAGACTTATTTTGGTTTAGTTGTTTTCCACTTAAAATTGAAAACTGCGATGGCTCACCCATTCGAGCTGTCGCTTGGTACGATTAAAGACCGGCAATTTAATTTACCGGCCTTTTAATTTCTTCTTTTCATCATATAATTGTTTATCGGCTTTGATAAACCAATCATTCCATTTACGCATTTCTTTTTTATATTGCGCATATCCAATACTTACATCTAGATCAAACGGAAAAGATAATTGTTGTATATAAGTATGAATTCTTTGGCATAATCCTTCTACATCATTTCCTTTATAGACAATCACAAATTCATCGCCACCATAACGAGAAATAAAATCACTTTTTTCAATACAAGATTCTTTTAAACAGTTCGCGATGGCCTTTAATGCTAAATCCCCTTGCGCATGTCCATGCTCATCGTTGATTTTCTTAAATCTATTCACGTCCAACACTAACAAGTACATATTCGCATCCGCATTTCTCATGCATTCAAACAAATGTTGTTCCATACGATTACGGTTATTCAATTGTGTTAATGGATCAATAGAAATCATTTGTTCTTCCAAACTAATATATACAATCAGAATACTCAGACTAGTTCCTACACAAAAGATAGGAACCTGGCGAAAAATATCTTGAAGCGTACCTACAATCAACATAACAGCCATGTATATCCCTAAAATCTGATAGGATTTCTTTTGTTGATAATTTTTGGCCCTACAACTATACGCATAAGATTGATAAGCTCCAACCATAAAATAGAGATCATTTATAAAAACATATAGAAGATAGAATGGCCCTTCTTGAAAATTTGCATTTTGATCAATTTTAAACAATATGCCATTTAATGGATTCATTAACAATAAAACAACACTTACAATCAAAGGAATTAAAGCTATAAGCGTTTGTGTTTTTTTGACATATTGTATTTCTAACATTGTTAAAATGTAGTTAAACCATGAAAAAGTACACAATGAAAAGAACAGAAAACTCATTTCATTCAAAAAAAGATTCTGTACATTACTCATTCGTACTAAATCGGTTTGAAAATATAATATATGTACAAAGACAACTGCCAAAAAGCTGACTTTTTGACTGTTTTTCATCATGGAACGATACGTTTTAAAGCCTAGAATCAACATGATAGCTATACATATATAGTAGATTTCCGCAAAAAGAATTTCATTCATACAAATCCATTTTACCATGAAAAAAGACCATATCATCAAAGATATGATCTTTTAAAGTATTTTTATTTTTCAAATGACAATGGTTTTAAATCCCAAATTTCTTTTGCGTATTCGCTAATTGTACGATCACTTGAGAAATATCCAGACTTCGCAATGTTAATTAACATTGTCTTAGCCCAACGACTCTTATCCATGTAACGAGCTTGTACTCTTTCTTGTGCATATACATATGCATCAAAGTCAGCTAATACGAAGAATTCATCATTACGCATCATTAAGTCGTTGTTGATCAACTTAAATTCATTTGGATCATTTGACCAAGTGCAGTTTTTAAGCGAATCAATTACCATACGAATATTGTAGCTTGAATTATATAAATTCCATGCATTATATGAGTTTTCATGACGAAGTTCATTAATGTCTTCTACATGTAAACCGAAGATTTCAGCATTTTCATATCCAACACGCTCAACAATTTCAACATTGGCACCATCTAATGTTCCAAGTGTAATAGCACCATTCATCATGTATTTCATGTTTCCAGTACCACTTGCTTCTTTACCAGCTGTAGAAATCTGTTCAGAAACATCTGCAGCGTTCAATAAGATTTCGGCAATAGAAACTGAATAGTTAGGAATGAATACAACCTTCATATATTTAGAAATTTCTGGATCATTATTAACCACATTGGCAACCATGTTGATTAATTTAATGATTTCCTTCGCTAAATCATAACTAGCTGCAGCTTTTGCAGAATAGAAGAATGTACGAGGATAAATTCTGAATGAAGGATCTTGTTTCATTCTTAGATATAAATACATTACATGGAAGATATTTAATAATTGACGTTTGTATGCATGTAAACGCTTTGCCTGGCAATCAAAAATTGAATTTACATCAATATCGATACCAAGATTTTCTTTTACATAAGCCGCTAAGATCTTTTTACGTTCTAATTTCACATCCATGAATTTAGTTTGTAAAGTTTCCTCTTCAACATGTGCCATTAGATCTTCTAATTTTTCTGGATTTGTTTTGAACTCATCACCAATTGTTTCTTCTAACAACTTTGTTAATTGAGGGTTAGAGAACAACAACCATCTACGATGTGTAATACCATTTGTTTTATTGTTAAATTTATTTGGATAAATTGTCACAAAATCTTTGAACACATCATTTACTAAAATTTCAGAGTGAAGTTTCGCAACACCATTTACACTATGTGAACCAACAACAGCCAAGTTAGCCATGTGAACTTGTCCTTCTTTAAGGATAGAAACATTGTTGAAAATTCCGCATAATCCTCTATGATCTACATCATATTTAAAACGACGGTTAATTTCTTCAATGATCATATATAGACGTGGCAACAATGAACGAACCATGTCTTGTGGCCATTTTTCTAGAGCTTCTGCCATAACTGTATGGTTTGTATACGCAACCGTCTTTGTTACGATATTCCATGCATCATCCCAATCATAGAAATAGTCATCTAATAAAACACGCATTAATTCAGGAATAACTAATACTGGGTGCGTATCATTTAATTGGATTGCAACTTTATCTCCTAAGTTATCTAAGCTTGGATATACACGTAAGTGTGAACGAATAATTTGATCGATACCAGCGCATACGAAGAAGTATTCTTGTGTTAAACGTAGACGTTTTCCTTCGATTGTGGAATCATCTGGATATACATTTGCTGTAATAGCTGTTACTTGATTCAAATATTCATTTAATCCACCTGAGTTTACAGAATCTTCATCAACTTCTGCATCCCATAAACGAAGTGTATTTGTAGTTGTTGTGTGGTATCCTACGATTGGTTCATCATAAGGTACAGCACGTACAACAAAATCTGGGTGATGTTGTGCATGGAATTTTCCATATCCATCCATATATCCATCAACATATCCACCAAATTTTACTTTAACAGCATGTTGTGGTTTCCATACTTCCCAAACATTACCATTTTTTTAACCAGCAATCTGGCAATTCAACTTGTTGGTTATTTTCAATTTTTTGTTTAAACAAACCATAACGATAACGAATACAGTTACCGTGTCCGGCTAAATCAAGAGATGCTAATGAATCCATGAAACAAGCAGCTAGTCTTCCTAAACCACCATTTCCTAATCCTGCATCGCTTTCAATATTTTCCATGTCATTAATGTCCATACCTAAATCTTTTAATCCATCTTTTACAACATCATAAATGTTAAGGTTCATTAGGTTGCTAGTCATTAAACGACCCATCAAAAATTCCATAGAAAAATAATAAAGCTGTTTCGATTCCGTTTTCTTGATCACATTTTTTGTTTCTCTCCAATGCTCTCCAGCAAAATCACGAATCATGTTACCTAGGACAATATATCTCTCCTCTAGATATGTATCTTCAAAATCACGTCCATAGGCATCAGAAACAGCTTCTTTAAAATTCTCTTTAAAACTATCTTTAGACTCAAAAAGATGTGGCATAATCTAAAATCTCCTTCCAACGCTTTTATATTATACCTTTATTTGAGGCTATTTTTCAACTTTATCCCACTTTAAATACGTCAAACTGCCAAAAATAACCCACTGTTTTATGCGTTCCAATGTATTCATCACCCAGTAAACGACGAATTGTGGCAATATGTACAGTTAAAGTATTATCTAAAATCTCATGGTGATAAGCTTGTTCCAAGTAAAAGACCAACGCATTTCTTGAAACTGTCTTATGGGGTACATCCATTAATGTTGTAATAATTGTAAAGGCTGCTTTAGAAACCATAATTTTTTCAAGTCCCTTTTGAATAATATTCGAATCCATATCAATCAACAGATCTCCAGTTTTATATAACCCTCTTTTTCTTCGAACATTTTCAATGTCCATATGAATCAAACCATTACTGTAATTTGTAACCTCATCATTGACCTTCATATTCTGACAAAGCATGGCCGGTGTTTTATAATACACCTGTCCGTTTTCTTCAATACGATCAATGGGATATCCATTATTTAAAAGCCACTCCAACAATTCTAGATCCACTTCTGTGATCAACTTACAAAATTTCATCTACACTCTCCTATTTCTAACCATTTCACATGTGACTCACTATATTAAGTATCCCATATTAATGTGAATTTAACATGAAAAAATAACTAAAAACTAAAATGTGCAAACTTTAGATTAATTTGTGCAAATAATGATCAAAATAAATCAATTTTTCCAAAACAAGTAATACCCTTATCGATGATCATGCCACCATCTTCATAGATTCCATATATGGAAATTCCTTTTTCTTCTTTGACTTTTTCAATACTTTCCATTTGAATCTTACTTTTTCTAAAATGGGGTTCAATATCAAAACCGGATAAACAACCTAAACCATTTTGATACGAAAATTTTGGATAATCTTCATCCGGACTTATATGATACAAATCCAGTTGGATCATCGCTCCAGCACTATATCCAATCATAATACCCTAATAATTTTTAATGATTTTCTTTAACTTCTTTTCCTTAATACGCTTCATCATCAAATCTGGAGCTCCACCTGTCAACATTAAAATGGAACTATTTAATATTTTCATCTTCATTTCATCAATTGTATCTTTAAAATAATTTACCCATACAATTTGCTCATCACAAATACCATATTTATGGAATACATCTTGATTTGAACGATACCATATGCCTTGTCCTGGTGCATATTGTTTATTCCAGTCAACCTCATTTTTTGTATCATCAAAGAAACTAAATGGTAATATACAAACACGATCCTGTTTTGAAATATACTTTTTTAAATTCATATAGATCCATTTTTCATCGATCATACTCGTGTTGAGCAATATATGGACTGGATTTTCTAAACCCTTTACTTCTTTTACTGTATCAAACGTATATGGTTTACTATTTTCAAACTCCTCAAAACATTTCATATCCCCACTAGCTTCATGCATCGTTACTACATTATTCTTTTGATCAATATATAATTTCATTTTTGTTTTACCTCCAAGAAAAAAGATGGACGCTTATTGTCCATCCTCTTCATTTTGTGCATTTGCGCTATTCTGTTGAATTTGTTCACTTGCTGCTTTTAATTGATTTGAAAGCTCTGCATCTTTAGCGGCTGTCATATTGTCTGTTATAGGACCGCTACTTGCACCTGTCTTTGTCAATTTTAAATATGTCCAACCATCCGCAGTATGTGTATCATCAATTAAATAATTATAAGAATCGATTTCTAAATCATACATTTTTGATCCATCTTTGTTTGTAAAATATGTATCAATTGGAAGTTGCTCATTCACAATATTATAAGCACTATCAATAGCTGCACTTGCCACGTCATCCGTAGCACTATCTACCAAATCAATATGTACTCTAAGTGTAGCACTCAATAGATTCACACTTACTTTATCTACATTTTCAATATTAGAAAGTGCACTCTCTAATGATGAAATATTATCATCCGTAATAGCTGGATCTAAATCTGTTTTAGAAAAACGACTTCCTTCAACAGGATGATTTTGCCCACCTATACTCGTCAATAATACATAACCCACAATCACGACCGGAATCATAATTATAATTAACGTAAACCATACAAGTTTATGTCCTTGTCCTTTAGATTTATTGGAAGCAACTCTTTTACGTTTCATCTTGGCCATAAAAAACCTCCTAACAACATTATTATTATACCACAGGATATAAAAACATTAAAAGTCTGAATGAATCAGACTTTTATCTTTTCTTTAACTCTTCTTGAATCAATTCGTTTGTGCGCTTAGGATTTGCCTGTCCACGGCTTGCCTTCATAACCTGTCCAACCAAGAATCCTACAGCACGATCCTTACCATTTTTAAAATCTTCAATAGATTGAGGGTTGGCATCTAAAACACTATTGACGATTGCCAAAATAGCACCATCATCACTCACTTGTTTCATTCCCTTTTCTTCGATGACCTTCTTAGGATCTTTTCCTTGCATAACTTCTTCAAAGACGACTTTACCTTGTTTACCACTAATTTCACCAGCCTCAATAACATTGATCAAACTAGCTAAGTTTTCACTTGAACAAGGCACATTTTTGAAGTTTAAGTTATTTTTATTTAAATAAGCTGAAACATCCCCGATTACCCAGTTACATGCTTTTTTCGCAAATTTTGTAGATTTCAATACTTCTTCAAAGAAATCCGCCATTTCACGATCTGAAACCAATACACTCGCATCATATTCACTAAGTTCATAATCTTTCATGAAACGTGCTAAACGTGCATCTGGAAGCTCTTCTAAGTTATCTTGAATGGATTTAACCCAGTCAAGATCTAATTGAATTGGGAAAATATTTGGTTCTGGGAAATATTTATAGTCTACATTCCCTTCTTTTTTACGCATTAGAATTGTAGTCTTTTGTGCTTCATCATAACGACGAGTCGCCTGTTCTACTTTTTCACCTGCATCCAACAAGGCACTTTGACGTTCAATTTCAGCTTGAACTGCCTTTTGTACATTCGCAATCGAGTTCAAGTTCTTGATTTCTGTCTTTGTTCCTAAAGTATCTTTATCTTTACTCAACGAAATATTGACATCACAACGCATACTTCCCTCTTCCATCTTAACGTCACTGACATTCAAATATAGAAGGTTTTTACGTAATGTTTCAACATAAGCTGCTGCTTCTTTTGCGCTATGCATATCTGGCTTAGATACAATTTCAATCAATGGCGTACCCGCACGGTTGAAATCAATATAAGTACCTGTCTCTTTATGGAACTGTTTTGCGGTATCCTCTTCCATATGAATACGTTCGATACGAATTTGTTTCTTTTTGCCATCTACATCAATTTCCACATAACCATTTGTTCCGATTGGATGGAATTGTTGTGTAATTTGAAATCCCTTAGGAAGATCTGAATAATAATAGTTTTTACGGTCAAAACGAACCAATGTTTCTAGATCACAATGCATAGCCGTACATGTCTTAATAGCTAAAGCTACGGCCTCTTTATTTACACAAGGTAAACATCCAGGATGTCCTAGATCTACAACGCTTGTACATGTATTTGCCGTTTCTCCAAAACGAACGGGAGCCCCTGAAAACATTTTTGTGTTTGTCTTTAATTCACAGTGAATTTCAATACCAATTGTTACAAAATAATTCATTCCTATCCCTCCACACATTGTCCTTTTAAACCAGTGCACTCTTCAATAGCACTTGATACATCAAACATTTTTTGTTCTTCAAACGGCTTACAAGTTAAATTCACAGCTACAGGCATAGAATCAACTTTACCTAATGGAAGTGTAATACTTGGATAACCAGAGAAATTTTGTAGTTGCATATGCTCTTCGGCAAAACTAGATACACCAAAACGAACATTTGAACTTTCATGGATCAATGGTGCAATTGTTGGTGCTGCAACACTTAATACAGCATCACATTCTTCAAACATCTTCGCATAAGCTTCAACGATCAAACGACGAATCTTTTGCGCTTTTCTAAATAAACGATCTTGGTTTTCTTCAAATAAAGAATAAGAGCCAATCACAAAACGAGCACGAACATAACTTGAGAACCCTTTTGTACGTGTATTTGTCATAACTTCTTCTAAATCTTGACCTTCTTCACGCATACCAAAACGAATACCATCTAAATTTGAATGGTTGGCCGTTGCTTCTGCATTCGCAATTGTTTTATAAACAGGGGCAATCAATTCCATGTATTCTTTTGGCATTTCAACATTGACAATTTTTGCCCCTTTTTCTTCTAATTTAGAAACTAAGGCATTAAATTGCGCTTTTAACTCTTCATTTTCAACTTCATCTAAAACGGTTTTAAATACACCAATTGTTTTATTTGTAAGATCACTATTCAATAATTTCGAATATTCACCAACTTCTTTGTAGCTTGAAGTCATATCATGGTCATCACGACCTGCCAAAACTTCTAAAGCTAAAGCTGCATCTTTTACATTTGTCGTAAAATATCCAACGTGATCCAAAGAACTTGCATAAGGAATAATTCCATAACGTGAAATACGTCCATAAGTTGGTTTTACACCAACAACACCACAATATGCTGCAGGTTTTCGAACACTATCACCTGTATCTGTACCGATTGCCAAAGGTACACATCCTGTGGCAACTAAAGCGGCACATCCTCCACTAGATCCTCCTGGAATACGATCTAAATCGTAAGGATTGTGTACAGCTCCTGTATAGGCATTTTTATTAGTTCCACCCATACCAAGCTCATCCATACTTGCTTTACATACAAAATCAGCACCCGCTTCTCTTAATTTCTTAACGATTGTCGCATCATAAACAGGAACATAGTTATCTAAAATACGACTGCTTGCCGTAGTTTTAATACCACAAGTAGAAATGTTATCTTTCAATGCGACTGGAACACCTGCAAGTTTTCCTGCATTTGTGTTTGCATCTTCATCGATCATAGTTACAACCGCATTTAACTTCGGTTGTACGGCATTGATTTTTTCAATAGCCACATTTTTATTTACACAATTTGAAATTTCCATCTTACTTCACCACCTTTGGAACGTGAACATGTCCCATACGAGCATCTTTAACATTTTTTAACGCTTCTTCTTGCGTTAATACATCACTTACAACATCTTCTCTTAAGAAGACTGTAGGTGTTTCAAAAGGATAGACCATAGGTTCTACCCCTTGGGTATCCACTTTTTCAAAAAGGGATACTTGCTTCTCGACGGCAACAAAATCTTTTTTCAATTCTTCGATTTCTTCGTCACTCAAATCAAACTTTAAGTCGTTTGCTAATTTGTGAAAATATTCTGTACTGAACTTTTCCATATTCTCCTCCTATATCTTACTGATCACATTACATTCACTTGAACCAGATTTTCTTTCTATTAATGCATACACTGTATCATCATTTAGAATGGTAATCAAATAGTCACACTTCTTCGTTTCAAATGTGCTCATTTGATCTTTCGCATGTTCAATAATAGCTAAAACTTCTCCGGCTGTTTTTCCATGTGCTGTAATAGTCAAATTTAATTTTCTTAGTTTTTTCGATTCGAACTTCGCTTCTCCTGTCACAAACGTGTTGTCTGGTAAAACGTTCGCTATCTCTTCTTTAAAGGATGTAAATTCATCCGCGGCCGTTGCATCCAATTCTGTAAAACGAGAACTTGGAACCAAGACCCATTCTTGTGTTAAAGATGTAAAATTTCCTTGTCCACCCTTATAATAACCTTCATATACATAGCCACCCTTATCTGTCGCATTTGTATCATCCAATTTATAGGCCGCTATATAGATAGGAATATTTTTATTAATTTCATTAAAACGCTCATGCATATAAGATGCTAATTTAGAAAAAGTCACTTCCAAATAATTTTGCATCTTTTCATCCGTAATATCTACACTCGATCCATCGGATGCATTTAAGTTTCCATTGACGACTAGACCCAATGAAATGCCTTTTAATGTATCGTTTGTATACCAGTCTAATTCATAAATATCCACTAGAATTGTCGCATTTGTCACAATTCCATTTCCCGTATCAAATTCTTCATCTGCACTTGGATTTAGACCATTGGGATTGCCATCACGAACCGTTCCAAGTAATCCTCTAGATCCATCTGTCGCATCTAATTCGTCATAATCTAAGAATTGGTGTGTCTTATAACCTACAGAAGAAGTGGAAAAATATTTCTTTGAAAGATCCATCAATCCACTTTCCATTTCAACACGCAAATCTGTATCGTTGATCAAACCAACATGTTTACTTCGTGTATCACTTGCTTCATAAGGCAAAATAGCCTGATACGAATCTTCATCTAAGGCATTCGCCTGATTTTTATTACCGGTAGAACAAGCGCATAAACTCATTGCCAATAAACCAATCAATAATTTACTCTTTCGCATTTTCTACCTCCTGTACAAATTCTTCTTCACTCATTGTCATAACACCTAAGCTTTGTGCCTTTGTAAGCTTAGATCCTGCAGCCGTACCATAAATAACATAATCCGTCTTTTTGGATACAGAGCCAGAAACATTCGCTCCTAATGATTCTAAAACAGCTTTTGCCTCATTACGCGTATAATGTTCTAATGTACCCGTTAAAACACATGTTTTATTTGTGAATCGACTTTCAACGACTTGTTTCTTTTCTTGTTTGAAATTACATCCAGCCTGTTTTAATACATCAATTAAATGAAGATTCTTTTCTTCTTTAAAGAATGCCACAACACTTGAAGCTGTAATCAAACCAATATCATGAATTAAAACTAATTCATCAACACAAGCATGCATTAAAGTATCAATATCACCAAATTGCTCAGCCAAGATCATTGCGGCTTTTTTACCAACTTGGCGAATTCCTAAACCATATAAAATAACACCTAATGGTTGTTTCTTACTTTTTTCAATCGATTCCAAAAGCTTATCCACAGACTTTTTTTGATAGCCTGGCTTTTCGATCAATTCATCATAATAACGATCTAGAAAATAGATATCTTCAATCGAATTCAAATAGCCCCATTCATGGAGCTGTTCAATTTTTTTATCGCCTAAAGTATCAATATTCATCGCATCTCTTGAAGCAAAATGAATCATACTTTCAACAACACGAGCTGGACAATCTTGGTTGATACAATAGTGTGCTGCTTCATCAGGTAATCGCACTAAATGGGAACCACAAATTGGACAAGTCGTTGGAAACTTGTATGGCACTTGTGTTCCATCTCTTCTTTCAGGAACGCTTGTTACCACTTCCGGAATAATTTCTCCAGCCTTTCGAACAACAACAATATCACCAATACGAAGATCTTTATTGACAATCATATCTTCATTATGAAGTTGAGCAGCACTCACTGTAGTTCCAGCAACACGTACTGGTTCTAATACGGCATTCGGTGTAATTTTCCCTGTACGCCCTACTGTAATCACAATGTCTTTTAATCGTGTCAATACTTCTTGTGCTGGAAATTTGTAGGCTGTCGCATAACGTGGAACCTTCACAGTACTTCCAAGCCTTCTTTGATCCGCTAAATTATTTAATTTAATGACCATACCATCGATTTCATATGGCAGATCCTCACGTTTTTCTTGAATTTCTTGAATAAATTGCCAAATCTGCTCAACAGTTGTACAAACTTTTCGCAATGGATTGGTTCTAAAATGCATCTTAGACATTGCTTGCAATGCTTCTTCTTGTGTTTGTACGGCAAAATCGGAAGCATTTTGAAAATAATACCAATAGGCATCTAATTTACGGCTAGCACATATACTTGAATCCAATTGTCGAATGCTTCCTGCAGCTGCATTTCTTGGATTCGCAAAAGGGGCCAATCCTTTTTCTTCTTGTCTTTTATTCAATTGTTCAAAGCTAGCCTTAGGCATATAGACTTCACCACGAACTTCAACATGACGCATTTCAGGAATATGCATAGGTATGGAAAGAATGGTTTTCACATTATTTGAAACATCTTCTCCAACAATTCCATCCCCTCTTGTCACGGCTCTAGTAAAGTTTCCATCATCATAAAGTAAAGCCATCGCAAGTCCGTCGTATTTGCATTCTACGACAAATTCTGGATTTGAAACACTTTCTGAGATTCTTTGAACAAATTCTTCAATTTCTTCTTTATTAAAGACATTTGACAAAGAAAGCATCTGCGTATCATGTGTCACTTTTTCAAAGCCATCAAGTACAGAGCCAATGATTCTTTGACTAGGACTTGTCGCATCATACATTTCTGGATATTTTTCTTCCAATGCCATTAATTCCTGCATTAAACGATCGTATTCTTGATCGGTTATGCTTGGATTGTCATATACATAATATTCGATAGAATACTTTTCTAATTCTTTACGTAATTCTAAAATTCTTGCCTTTTCATCCATCATACTCACCTAGGCTTTCTTTATAGAAGGATGTGCTGCATTTAATTTTTTCACACCAATTGTATGACCAAAGGCAATCGTTGCGACATCTCCACAAATTTCAAGTACAACACCCTGACCATAAATTGTATGTTCAACGGCATCCCCTTTACGTAAACGCACTTTCTTTTTATTCGCACCAAGCTTAGATGGTCTTCCTGTTAAGGATTGAGAAACAACAGCCTTCGGGTGTTTGGTGCTTCTTCCTTTTCTTCTTGGACAATATATTCCATTGGGATTTCAGCTCTAAAACGACTTGGTGTTTTAAACGCATCCTGCATATAACTAAAGCCTGTATTCCATGTAATGTATAGTGTTTTTTTAGCGCGTGTCATCGCAACATATAGAAGTCTTCTTTCTTCTTCTAAAGCTTTCATGCCACCTTCATCACAAGCTCTTGAACTTGGGAACACACCATCATTAAAGTTAACTAAGAATACTGTATCAAACTCTAATCCTTTTGCGGCATGCACTGTCATTAAGCTTACTGTATTTTCACTTGTTTCTTGTGTTTTATCTGTAAATAAGGCAATGTCTTGTAAATAAGATTCTAAAGTCATTTCCGGATCTTCGATCATACTTTGGGCAATGTCTTCTTTTAATTCTTTCAAGTTATCAATACGGTCTTGACCACTTTCGCGATCTTCTTTCAGCATCGAAATATAGCCTGTTGTATCTAATACATAATCTAAGAAATCTTCTAAAGCATAATGCTCCCTATTTTCACGTAGATCTTCAATTAAATCTACAAACATTTCACATTTCTTCGTAACCGCCGTACTTAATCCAATTGGATCTTTCATAACATCATATAGATTCATGTGTCTTTGAGCGGCTTGTTTTTGAAGATTTTCAATTGTACGCGCACCAATACCACGTCTAGGCACATTGATCACACGAAGTACAGCTAAATCTAATGCCATTTGGTCTGGATCTTCTTCGTTACGGTTTGTACATAATCTTAAATAACATAGGGCATCTTTGATTTCTTGTCGTTCATAGAAACGAATTCCACCATAGATTACATATGGAATACCTACCGATTTAAAAATTCTTTCAAATGCACGTGAAGAATAGTTTGAGCGATAAAGAGTCGCCATATCTTTATATTCCAAACCTTTTTTATGTTTTTCATTGATTTGACGAGCCACAAAGATTGGTTCTTCGCTATCTTCTTTTCCTTCAAACATCGTGATCTTTTCATCACCAGGAAGTTTTGTATATAAATCTTTATCAATACGTTCCTTATTGTATTTAATAACCGCATTACTTGCATCTAGTATACTGAGCGGTACTGGTATAGGCGACTTGCATGACATCAATGTAATGCCGGTAGTAGGAGAAGTGACCTATTCAAGAGGAGATGCTTCATCGTATGAAACGGGTCTGTGGTCTTACTCAGATCGTTCGAAAGAAGTTGTGACTCCGGGTTATTATCGTACCCACCTGTCAAGATACAATGTGGATGTAGAATTGACAGCAACTAAGCGTGTCGGCTTCCATAAATACACCTTCCTGGGAAATGAAAGTCCGGCCATTGTATTTGATATGGTAAACGGTGGCTGCTGGGATAAAACCACAGAAGCGTGATACGGGTGGTAAACGACAGCACTGTGAGTGGTTATCGCTATTCAAAGGGATGGGCTGACGACCAGTGTGTATTTTTCCGTGCAGAATTCTCACGTAAGTTTGATAACGTAGAATTTATTGTCAATGATTCTGTAAAGGAAGGTGATATGGCAAAAGGTGCACAGCTGTTTGCCAGAGTCAACTTTGCTGCGGGAAACCAGGAACCAGTGTATATGAAGGTGGCATTGTCTCCTACTTCAGAAGAAGGTGCACAACTGAATATGCAGACAGAACTGAGTGGTTGGGACTTTGAGAAGACGATTGCAGATGCTAAGGCTGCTTGGAATAAGGAATTGAATAAGGTAAAAGTGTATACCACAGATGAGGCTTCAAAGAAGATTTTCTATACAAGTCTGTATCATACCTTATTTGCTCCGTCTGAATTCTGTGATGTGAACGGTGATTATTATGGAGCCGATAAACAGATGCACAAGGGCGAATTTGTAAATTACACTACATTCTCACTGTGGGATACTTATCGTGCGGCACAGCCGTTGATGACAATTCTGCATCCTGAAAAGATGAGTGATGTCATTAATACCATGCTTCACATCCATCAGCAGCAGGGAAAGCTTCCGGTATGGCATCTGATGGGGTGTGAAACCAACTGTATGGTAGGTAATCCGGGAGTACCGGTGGTGGCAGATGCCATTTTGAAGGACATCAAAGGATTTGATACAGAATTGGCCTTCAAGGCACTGAAAGAGTCTTCTATGTTGCCTGAACGTGGAATGGAACATCGCATTGAATACGGATTCATTCCGGCAGACAAGATGACGGAAGCTATTGCGTACGATATGGAATATGCTATTGCAGACTGGGCCGTGGCACAGGCAGCTCAGAAACTTGGCAAGCAGGAAGATTATGAATATTTCCTGAAACGTAGCAAGTCATATAAGAATTATTTTGATGCTTCTACGGGCTTCATGAGAGGAAAGATGCTCGACGGTTCTTGGCGTACTCCGTTTAGTCCTTATGCATCTTCTCATAGAGAAGATGATTATTGTGAAGGAAATGCATGGCAGTACACATGGCTGGTACCTCACGATGTAGAAGGACTGGTGGAATGCTTCGGTAGTAAAGAAGCGTTTGTGAACAAACTGGATTCTTTATTCCTAGCAAACGGTGATATGGGAGAAGCTTCTTCTCCGGATATTAGCGGATTGATTGGCCAGTATGCGCATGGTAACGAACCGAGTCATCATACAGTTTACCTGTACACTCTTGTAGGTCAGCCTTGGAAGACGGCCGATAGAATTAAGGAGATTCTTCATACCATGTATACAGACCAGCCGGATGGTTTGTCTGGTAATGAGGATGTAGGACAGATGTCGGCTTGGTATATCCTTTCTTCTTTCGGATTCTATCAGGTAGAACCTGCCGGTGGCAAGTTTGTATTTGGCTATCCGAACTTTGATAAAGTAGAGATTGCCGTTCCTGCTGGTAAATTCGTCATAGAACGTGAAAACAAAGGCCAGCAGAACAATTACATACAAGGTATTGTCTTCAATGGAACTGAATATAAGAAACCCTGGATTGAATACGCTGATATTATGAAAGGCGGAGAATTGAAGTTCCTGATGGGAGATGAGCCGGTAGTATGGTATTAAAATAAAATGTAAGTCTGACTATATATTGGGAACCGTCATCGAGTTTATAGTTTGGTGGCGGGCTTCTTTTTTAAGAAAATAAAATTCATAAAGGAGTTAGGAAGAAATATGAAAATTTCTTCCTAACTTGCGCTCCAGAAATAATTAACCTTAAAAAGGACAGATGGAAAGACATCTTACTAAAGCAATCAAAACTATTTGCTGCTCATTGACGGGAGTGCTGACGATTAGTGGGACTCCTCAGCAGTTGTATGCGGAAAATGCATCCTTGCCTTATTGGAAGGATATTCAGACTGTATCAGTAAACCGGGAAGCACCGAGGTCGGCTTTTATGACTTATGCTGACAAGACTCAGGCTTTGACTGGAAAATATGAAAACAGCCCTTATTATGAAGTTGTTGAATGGTACGTGGAAATTTTTATTATACGGACTCGTATTTTGAACCTGCCTGCAGACATTACTTCTCCGGAAGTGAGTACAGAGATGGCACGATATTAAGGTGCCGGGAAACTGGGAAGTGCAAGGATTTGGTACGGCTATTTATACGAATCACGGATATGAGTTTCAGCCTCGTAACCCTCAGCCTCCCTTGTTGCCGGAGAAGAATCCAGTGGGAGTATACCGGCGTGATATTACCGTACCTTCAGAATGGAAGGACCGTGATATTTATCTCCATATTGCTGGAGCAAAATCAGGATGCTATGTGTATTTGAACGGAAAGGAAGTCGGTTATAATGAAGACTCCAAGAACCCGGCTGAATACCTGATAAATGATTATTTGAAGGAAGGCAATAATGTGCTGACTTTAAAAATCTTCCGTTGGAGTACAGGCTCTTATTTGGAATGTCAGGATTTTTGGCGTATCAGCGGTATAGAACGTGACGTATTCCTTTATTCACAGCCGAAAGCTTCAGTACAGGATTTCCGGATTGTGTCTACTTTGGATGATTCGTACCGTAACGGTATTTTCCGTTTGGATGTGGAGCTGAAGAATCATCGTACCAATACGGCTGGGTTGAGTATCGGATATGAGTTGCTCGATAATAACGGAAAGGTAGTAGCTAATGGTGAGGAAACTGTAGATGTACTTGCTGGTAAAGAAGGTACCGTATCATTCAGCAAGGAACTGTCGGAAGTAAAAACCTGGACTTCGGAAGCTCCTAATTTGTATAAGCTTTTGATGACTGTTAAGGAAAATGGAAAAGTGACCGAAGTGATTCCTTATAATGTCGGATTCCGTCGCATTGAAATCAAAGAAATTGATCAGAAAGGTACCAATGGAAAGAATTACCATGTGTTGTTTATCAACGGGCAGCCTTTAAAACTGAAGGGTGTAAATATTCACGAACATAATCCGTTGACAGGGCATTATGTAGATGAGGCCCTGATGCGTAAGGACTTGGAGCTGATGAAGCGGAACAATATCAATACGGTACGTTTGTGTCATTATCCGCAAGACCGCCGTTTCTATGAACTCTGTGATGAATATGGTATTTATGTGTACGATGAGGCGAACATTGAAAGTCACGGAATGTATTATGATTTGCGTAAGGGTGGAACCTTGGGAAATAATCCGGAATGGTTGAAACCTCATCTTTACCGTGTGGAAAATATGTTTGAACGGAATAAGAACTATCCTTCGGTTACATTCTGGTCGTTAGGTAATGAGGCAGGAAACGGTTACAACTTTTATGAGGCTTATTTGTGGGTAAAGCAGGCCGACAAGGGACTGATGGACCGTCCGGTAAATTATGAACGTGCACAGTGGGAATGGAACTCTGACATGTACGTGCCGCAGTACCCCAGCGCATCCTGGTTGGAATCAATAGGTCGGTTAGGAAGTGACCGTCCGGTAGTGCCTTCAGAATATGCACATGCTATGGGCAACTCTACCGGAGGCTTGTGGGATCAGTGGAAGGCTATCTATCAGTATCCTAATCTGCAGGGAGGATATATCTGGGACTGGGTAGACCAGGGAATTTTAGTGAAGGATGAAAACGGAAGAGAATATTGGGCATACGGAGGTGATTTCGGAACCAACATGCCGAGTGACGGTAACTTCTGCTGTAATGGTATCGTGAACCCGGACCGCAATCCTCATCCGGCCATGAGCGAAGTGAAATATGCGCACCAGAATGTGGCGTTTGAAGCTATAGACCTGACAAACGGTAAGTTTAATGTACTGAATCGTTTTTATTTTACGAACCTGAAGAAATATATGATTTCGTATGAAGTGAAGGAAAATGATAAGGTGGTGCGTCGTGGAAAAGTTTCACTGGATGTAGCTCCTCAGGAAAAGAAAGAGTTGGCGGTGAATGTTAGTGGATTGAAAGCTAAAGTGGGTACGGAATATTTTGTGAACTTTTCAGTAACTACGTTAGAATCTGAACCGCTTGTACCGAAAGGATATGAGATAGCGCACGAACAGTTCCGCTTGCCGATAGATCCTGCTTCACGTTCATTCTCTGTACAGGGGCCCGCTTTGCAGTGCAGTGAAAATGGCAACTTGTTTGAGTGTGCAGTCTTCACGTGTAGCTTTTGTATTTGACAAGTCGACTGGTCTGGTAACTTCTTATAAAGTGAAGGGAACAGAATATTTCCATGAGGGATTTGGTATGCAGCCTAACTTCTGGCGTGCTCCGAATGACAATGACTATGGAAGCCAGATGCCGAAGCGCTTGCAAATCTGGAAGCAGTCCAGCAAGAATTTCAATGTGGTAGATGCTTCATTGGCTATGGACGGAAAAGATGCGGTATTGAAGGTTAGCTACTTGTTGGCTGCAGGTAATCTGTATATTGCTACTTATCGCATTCATCCTTCAGGAGTCGTGAAAGCAAATTATACATTTACTTCTACGGAAATGGAGCTGCGAAGACAGAAGCTTCGGAAGCTACACTGATGGCTACGTTCACTCCTGGAAACGAAGCAATCCGCAAGGAAAGTTCCAAACTGGTAGTTCCGCGTATCGGTGTCCGTTTCCGCTTGCCAGCCGAAATGGAACAGGTTACCTATTTTGGTCGCGGACCGGAAGAGAATTATTGCGACCGGAATAATGGTACATTGGTAGGTGAGTATCAAGCGACCGCTGAACAAATGTATTTCCCTTATGTACGCCCACAAGAAAATGGACATCATACCGATACACGCTGGTTGATGCTGAAAAAGAAAAACGGCAAAGGACTGGTTGTATATGCGGATAGTACGTTAGAATTTAATTCACTCCGTAATTCGATAGAAGATTTTGATGGAGAAGAAGCTACTCATCGTGACTACCAGTGGGGTAATCGTGATGCAGAAGAGTTGAAACATGATGTAAGTACCGCTAAGAATATCAAGCCTCGTCATACACATATCAATGATATTACTCCTCGTGATTTCGTAGAAGTCTGCCTGGATATGCGACAGATGGGTGTAGGAGGTTTTGATAGTTGGGGAGCTGTACCAGATCCTCAATATCTGATTCCAGCCAATAAGGAATATCAATGGGGATTTACGATTGTACCGATGTAAATGATAAAAGCATAAAATAAAATTCCGGGCTTGAAAAGACTTGTTTTCAGGCCCGGAATTTTTTATTGTTCAGATAAGGGCATAAAAAAAAGGAGTTCCGCTGAACTCCAACCTTTTGTTAACCTTAAATCTAATACTATGAAAAACACGATGCAAAGGTACGGACTTTCTGGAATTATGCAAGTTTTGTGTACGTTTACATGTGTTTTATAACATACATTAAGAAGCAGTATTCTTGCTTTAAAAGCCATTAACAAGCAAGCTGAGACTTTTTAAAGTCCCAGCTTGGCAGATATTTCCAACATTTTCTGAATAGGCTTAATGGCTTCCTGAGCGATGGCTTCGTCCACATTGACTTCCGGCCATTCGTATTTCAGGGTATTGTACAACTTTTCAAGCGTATTCAGGCGCATGAAGTTGCACTCATTGCAAGCACAGGTGCTGTCTTCAGGAGGCGCAGGAATAAAGTTCTTTTCCGGACATTTTTTCCGCATCTCATACAGAATACCGCTTTCTGTGGCTACGATAAAGTCTTTCTTGTCGCTGGCCATAGCGTATTTCAGCAATCCGGCTGTAGAACCGATTTTGTCTGCTAATTTGGCCACAGCCCCCTTGCATTCCGGATGAACCAATACCTGTGCATCGGGATACTGCTTTTTCAATTCGATAATCTTTTCCACAGAGAATTTCTCGTGCACATGGCAAGCACCGTCCCATAACAGCATCTGACGTCCGGTGATAGAGTTGATGTAATTTCCCAAGTTCTTATCAGGACCGAAGATCAGTTTTCATCTTCCGGGAAACTTTCCACAATCTGGCGAGCATTGGTCGATGTCACTACCACTCAGTCACCGCCTTGACCGTCACGCTGTATTGACATACGAGATTACCTTGTAACCGGGATGGTCTTTTACGAAAGCAGCAAACTTATCGGCCGGACAGCTGTCGGCCAAAGGGCATCCGGCATTCAAGTCGGGAATCAACACTTTTTGTCCGGACAAAGTATCTTGGCGGTTTCACCCATAAAGTGTACCCCGCACATCACAATGATCTTTGCATCCGTTTTGGCAGCCCACTGAGCCAGTGCCAGACTGTCTCCAATGAAGTCTGCTATTTCCTGTATTCGTCTGCCTGGTAGTAGTGGCCCAGGATTACGGCATCTTTTTTCACGACACAGTCTTTTTGATCTCCGCTTTCAGGTCAAGCGCTTTTTCTTACGGGTTCATCCACATTAACCCTTTTTCAACCATTCTTCTTTTCCTTCATTATTTTTGATTTCCCCTTGTTGTAAACACAAAAAATTTAACTGAATACATAATTTCAGTAATCAACACAATAAAACTGTGTTCAGGAATTTCCCGATCATTATCATTAAGCCCCATCACTGACACAAGCAGCCATACACCGCCAACCTCGATCACCATAGTGATCA
>ENA-OQHY01000323-OQHY01000323.1-human-gut-metagenome-genome-assembly--contig:-NODE-323-length-27831-cov-2.726718_pt1 | contig 27831 bp, 13 predicted proteins | sample MGYA00242570_ERZ504733 | MGnify/ENA primary metagenome ERZ504733 (study PRJEB26092, sample SAMD00036219) | human gut metagenome | host: Homo sapiens | study: EMG produced TPA metagenomics assembly of... | reverse complement strand
GGCTCAAATGCAGGCCCAAAAAGTAGAACTTTCAAATTCGAGATATGATGACTGTTGCAATGGATGACATTTTGAAACAATCTAAATCTGATGTTTTGAAGCCATTAAGTAGATAACAACATAATAACTGTTTTTGATTATGGATATGATGATTTCGATAAAGACAAATTAACAGGAGGCTATTTTGGAAATCTAATTCGTGTGATGCAAGATGGCGTGGCTTATCCATTATTTGACAAAATGAGCACAGACGTTATTAAATATGTATCTACAAGTGGAATATTGGATATTGGAAATATAAATCCAGAAGTATTGCGTCATGCAGGCATAGCTACTAACATTTTGATGACATTACCGACTTTGGAAGCAGCTAGTTTTGACGAATTAATTGATTTGAAGAGAGAACATAATATCGAATTACAGATGTTTAGAAAAGCAGTTTATGAATTTTCAGAAAAGATTGCTTCACTGCCATGGGATAATAATTTCCAATATGACTGTTTAAAATTGTATCAAACAGAGGTTTTTCCAAAAGTACAGGAAATTAATGAGGTGCTGACTGATACTAGCATTCTAAAAAATATGGGACGTAAAGTGCTGGCGGATGAAGAAGTTAGAAAGAAAATGAGGTTTGCAGTTGGTGGACTTATATCAGCTATAACAACCTCATCAACAATGTTGAATGCATTAGGTGCTTTGAAAAATATGATTCTGAGTGCTGCGTTGATTGGAATATCGCCAGCAATGGCAACTGCATTCTTAAAGACTGTGAATCTTGGAGTTGAAGCTAAAATGGAATGTCAAGAAAAAAGAAGGGAAGCTAATAAAAATGTCATGTATTATTATTACCTGGCATCAAAATAAAATAAATGAGGTGAGAATGCTGATGGAATTACAAGACATTCAAAATAAATTAAATATTTTACTTTCTGGAACAGATCGGAAAATTGTCTTCTGGTATGATGATGATGCGGCTTATGAAGAGGATATAGAACAGTTGGAACTGGCTCCTGGAAATAAGAAGTGGATACTTACTACAGATAATTGGTTCGAGACAAAACTACTTTTAGAAGTGCAGGACACAACCTCCAACTACTTAGTTTATGCTCCGTTTTCAAGACCGGAAGACAAAGAAAATTTTTTGGCAGACATTTATTATTATTCGGAACATTTTTATTCGGATAAGATGATTCAGTTATGTGGTGATCTTGGAATACCAGTGGATTGTCAAGATGAAGTAAAGCGATTTAAGAAGTTTTGGACAGCAACAAATACTGGAAAATTCCAGAAATTACAGATTGCAGAGTATACGATTACTAGTATAGATCTTGGTGTTATGTGTGTACTTGCAGGTGTAAAGAGCTGCAATTTTGAAGAACTTATGCGAAAAATTCTGCTTGGTGGTGTAGAAGATAATCCGATCATAAAGAAGTTTAAGACGAATAAGATAGATATGGTGTTCTGGCAGATGTGTGAGAAACAATATGGGTATAAAGATCCATCACCATCTATTCAGAAATTCTTGGTTACGATGATTATGACATATACCGATACTGTGGCAGAGGGAAATATACCAAAAGCATGGAAGATTTTCCTTTCCGGTAAACAAAATGATGTAATCGTATTTGTAAAGAACCTGATGAATAATGAGGAAACAAAGGCGTTCTATGACATTACTGCATCTAATATAGCTAAAGAGCTAGAATTGGAGAAGCACATTATACAGATACCACTTGATAATATCGTAGCAAGTGATGCCTTCGAAGATTTTGACAAAAACATTATTTCATGGATCATTGCCAAACTTGAAGATGGAATGTTGGATGAAAAAATCGGTGGAATGACAATCCCTGAAATATGTGAGAATCGACGGAAGAGTTGTTATCATTTTGCATTGCAATTTGATATGACATATCAGATGCTTTACAATGGGTATAAGATTTTGAAGGAAGTTCCGGCTCACCAGTACCAGCCAACACTGGAAGAAGTTATACGAGATTATACCGAGAATACTTATCAGATTGATACCTGGTATCGAAAGTTTTATTATTGTCTGGACAGAGTTGGCATGTCCGAAAATGTAGAGAAAATCCGTGATTTAGTTGAGAATATGTATACCAATAAATATCTTGGAAGTTATGCGTATAAGTGGAATCAAAGTCTTACACCGGATATATATCAAAATTATACAGGAACACGTCAGGAAGATTTTTATAGTCGATTTGTAACACCGTTTCTGCGGGAAGGCGGCAGGGAAGGACGAGTTATTGTAATCATCTCAGACGCATTTCGTTATGAATGTGCAAAAGAATTACAGAGGAATCTGGATCTGGATGAAAAATGTGATGCTAAAATGAATCATATGCTTAGTGTACTTCCTTCAGAAACAACATTAGGAATGGCTTCGTTATTACCGCACCGGGAAATAGTAGTTCAATCTGGGTTGGATGTAGTGGTTGACGATATGAAATGTGGAAATAGTATGGCAGATCGTCGGAAAATTCTGCAAAATTCAGTGAAGAGAGCGGATTGCTATGATTTTGATATTATAAAAAATGCAAAACAAGCTGAAGTTCGGGAAATGCTGCAGGATAAAGATGTGGTTTATATTTATCAGAATCAGATTGATGACCGTGGAGAAAGTAAAAAATCAGAGAATGAAGTATTTAATGCATGCCAGGAGGCTATAGATGAGATCCAGAAGTTGATTCGTAAGCTGACAGGATATGTATCTGCTACAAGATTTCTAATTACAGCGGATCATGGATTCATATATAAGAGAGATAGATTGCAGGAATATGATAAGATTTCCATGGATAAAGCGCAGATTTCACTTGTAAATAAAAGATATTTGTTGTCATTGGAACCAGTGAAAAACGAAGCATTGGTAAGTAGAGCAATGACATATCTTGGAAAACTTAATCAGTTTTATGTGACAACACCTATGGGCGTGGATATTATTAAGGCTCCAGGCGGTGGACAGAACTATGTACATGGCGGATCATCGTTGCAGGAAATGATTATTCCAGTTGTGAAGGTAATCACTTACAAGGGAAAACAGGATACCAGTGCTGTTAATGTTGAATTATCATATAGTTCAAACCGCATTACAGATATTATGATATATCTGGATTTCATGCAGATGGAAGCAGTGACTGATACAATGAAACCTAGAAAACTGATTGCATTTTTTGTAGATGAGAATGGAACTAGGATATCATATGATGTGCCGATCATAGCAGATAGTACGGAAACAGATCCAAGAAAACGTATGATGAGAGAAAAATTCATTCTTAAGAGTGGCAAACTTGTAGTAGAGGCAAAAATTATTATCTGGTTTTAGCAGATATGGAGAATGAGGAGAAAGAACATCAGAGATACAAATTTGAGATTGATATTGCAGGAACCTGTAATAAATGAGGGAACAAGAGATGAATGATAGCTATGTTATAAGCAAAATGAATGAATATATGTTCCAGTTAAATCAGAAAATGGGGAAATGGCTTGATAAGAGCCTTCCCCAGATTACAAATAACTGGTGGCAGGAGCTTGTATTGAACAATCTAAGTTCGCTGCAAAAGGACAAGGTTGAAAAGAGTAATATTCGTAATGTTGCTGGTCTTGATCTTGCTTCTCTTTTGCGTGTTTTTGAACGTAACTGGTTTGTGATTACAAGCTCTTTTTTCGTGAATAATAAGGAACGAGAAAAAATCAGAAGAATGCAGGAAATCAGAAATGATTGGGCGCACATCACACCGCAGGATATTAATAAGAAAAAAGTAATTGATGATGTAAATGTTATTATTGAATTGATGCAGACCTTTGATGCAACGATGAAAGAAACCAGAGATATGGAAAATTTTATTTTCGACATTGAAGATGATAAAGAACTTAAAATTGAACCAGAAAAGAAAACTGAACATAAAAGACAGGAAAAGGCAATAGGGGGAAGCAATATTATTCAGGTTGGAAGCCCTGTTACTCTTGCAAATGATGATACTGCAATCGGTGCAGTAATAGCAAAAGATGGAAATAAGTATACCGTCCTGATTAATAATAAATTTGAAACATATTATGAGGAACAGATTAAGCTTGTACAGGAAAAAAAGAAAAACTCACATGTATCTCTTTCAAGGGTAAGAACTGCATTGACAGCTTATCAGATCAGTAATCCTGGTTCCAGCAATTTGTACTCTTTGAATTCAGCAAGAATTGATTTTGTTCCATACCAGTTTCGACCGGCATTGAAGATGATTAAGGCTGACAGTCCAAGACTCCTGGTAGCGGATGATGTAGGTGTAGGTAAAACTATTGAAGCTGGATTGATTCTGAAAGAATTGGAAGCACGTTCCAGTATTAATTCAGTTCTGATCATTTGTCCTAGACCATTGGTTGCCGAACGAAAATGGGAATTGGAGATGAAACGATTCGATGAGAATTTCACACAGATGGATGGAAAAGCTTTAATAGAAGCTATTTCAGAAACTGATCGAGACGGAGCATGGCCTGAGCGACATAGCAAGACGATTATTCCATATTCTTTGTTTAGCGAAGATATGATTATGGGCACTCAGTCAAAATCTGCAAAAAGGAAAAAAGCAATGGGATTGAGTGAACTGGATCCGATTCCACACTTTGACCTTGTGATCGTAGACGAGGCACATAATATTAGAAATTCTAATACATGGATGTATAAGGGAGTTGAAATTTTCTGCCGAAATGCAGATGCAGTTATATTCCTGACAGCAACACCATTACAGAACAGTAATAATGACTTATATACGTTGTTAAACCTTTTGCGTCCGGATATTGTTATTGACAAGGATATTTTCAAGACTATGGCAGAACCGAATGCGTATATTAATAGCTTGTTGCGCATTGTCAGGAACCAAGAGGAAGGCTGGCAGGAGGCAGGAAGAGAAGCTGTCGGTAATATATTGAATACAACGTGGGGACGTAGTGTTATTCAACATAATCCAGACTTTGAGAAAATATATGATTTTTTGGAAAAAGAAAAAGTATCCAGGGATGAGAAGATAGAAATGATGGGAAAAATAGAAGCCCTTCATACTTTCCAATTCTATCATTAACCGAACCAGAAGAAAGGATATTGAAGACTTCTGTATTCGGCGTAATCTTACATTAAAAGCACCATATAATTCGGCTCAAAAAGACCTGTACGATGCATTGATGGAGTTTGAATCTACTTCTCTTGCCATGCTGCATGGAAGTCGCAGCGTTCGTTTTATGATGTGTACGATTATGAGACAGGCGGCAAGTTGTATTTATGGGCTGCAGCCATTTTTGAAAGATATTGTAGCCAGAAGAATGGATCAGGTACAGGAAGATGGAGAGTTATATGAATATGATTTTGAACTGAATAGTGATGAAGAGAATTCACTGTATGAACTGGCAGATGAAATCGCAGAGCTGTCGGAAAAATTACCAGAGGATGATCCGAAGTTTGAAAAAATGTATGAGATTATTCAGCAGAAACAGGGCGAGGAGAATAATAGGGTAATTATATTTAGTTCCTTCCGTCACACACTGGCATATATAAGAAACAAATTACAAAAGCGAGGAATCCGTGTAGGTCAGGTCGATGGCACTGTCCCGGATGATGAGAGATATGCATTACGCCAGAGATTTCTGAAGGATCGGGATGATGAACAGGCAATAGATGTACTTTTATTCAGTGAAGTCGGCTGTGAAGGTTTGGACTATCAGTTCTGTGATACAATGATAAACTATGACCTGCCATGGAATCCAATGAGAATTGAGCAGAGAATTGGACGTATTGACCGTCGTGGGCAGAAGTCTGATACCGTTAAGATTTATAATATGATTACAGATGGAACTATAGATGCGACGGTATATGAAAGATGCCTGAGTAAGATTGGTGTATTTGAATCCAGTATTGGCGATTGCTCAGAAATATTGGGTGATATCAGCGATCAGATTCTGAAAATAATGTTTGATCCAGAATTGTCAGAAACTGAACGTACATCAAAAATTGAGCAGATGGCAGATAATGAGGTAAAAAAAGTACAGGAAATGAGAAACCTGGAGCAGGAAGAAAAATCTCTGTATGGTTTTGATTTATCTAATTATATCCAGAATAAAGATGTGCAGGACGCTGAAAACATATGGATTTCACCTACCAGTATCCAGGAAATGGTAGATACTTTTATGAACGATTTACTGGGTGAAGGCGAATATATTCGTGGAAAAAATGATTTGAAGAGTTTACGATTGGCAAGTGACAAACGACGTATGCTCTTAGATAATCTGAAAAATGTAAAGATTGTGAATAGTAACAATGCTTCCAGATTATGGACGGCATATTTGAAGTCAGATAAGCCAACCTTACCGGTTACATTTGACAGCGTATGTGCAAAGGATAACAGAAATGCTGCATTTCTCACACAAAATGCATCCCCTGGTAATTCAAGCGGCAGATTATGAAGCCAATGAACTTCCATGTGAAGTTGGAGTAACAGTTAGTACGGATGAAGTGCCTGCGGGAGACTATGAATTTCTAATTTATGTTTGGCGATTTGTAGGACTTCGACCAGATGTTAAGCTGATTTCAGTCAGCGATAATGAAATTGTTCAGAAGAACATCCTAAATTATATTCAGTATAGCTCGGAATATGATTATGGTGATGTGGGACATGAAGCAATATGGGATGCAATGGATAAGCTTCATTATGCAAAATGGCAAAAAGAAAAAGAACAATATACTACAGATGTAAAAAATGAGTGTGAATACCGTTTGGAGCAGCTTGCTCACTCGTTCCATCAGCGAGAAGCTATTTTCAAAAATATGCTGAAAAATGCAGAAGATGATCGAATTAAACGAATGCGACAGTCACAGTTGGATAAACTGACAGCAGATTTTGAACAGCAGAAGAAAAAAAAATTGATGAAACGATACATAGTGTAGATATTTATACTAACCTTCAGGTTAAAGGAATTCTTCATGTAGAAGGATAAGGTAGCAAATATGGGGAAAATCAATTATCAAAAGATTTATACAACAAATAAAGATGAATGGAAAGCATTGACCAGAGAGCCTCAGAAATATGAGGCTCTCCTTGCGGGACATTATTCAGAAAGTAATCATTTTGTATATGAATTATTGCAGAATGCCGAAGATGAAAAAGCGATCGGGTTGTAATAGAATACTATGATGACAAGCTTGTGTTTTATCATAACGGAATACCATTTGATGAAAATGATGTCCGAGGTGTATCCTCTATGCTTATGGGAACAAAAGACAGAAATTCAGCACAGACAATTGGTCGATTTGGTATGGGATTTAAGTCTGTGTTTAAGTATACTTATCAGCCAGAGATATATTCAGATGAGGAAGCATTTCGAATTGAGAATTATCTTTTGCCGGTGGAAATACAGAATGGCTGGGATTATCGAAGGGTAATGAAAGAACTGGAATATGGATTGAGTAGTGGTGGAAAGTACTATCCATTTTCTGAGCAGAAACATCTGACGAAAATTGTTATTCCATTTGCTAAGCGTAAAAATGATGGAACAGTCGTTCCGGTGTCTGGAAAAGAAGTTTTACAAAAATTGCAAGAATTGAATGGTGAAATTCTTCTGTTTTTAAATCATATCAAAAAATTATTTTGGATAAATCAAACAAATGGAAAGTATGCGATGATTACATTGGATGTCGATTCAACGGACTGTAATCTGAATAGCTGTCGGATTGAAGGTAGTGCATATCAACAAAAAGAAGAAATTACACGATATTTGAAATTTAAGAAAACCTTTGATCATCCGGAGATGAAAGATGCAGAAGTTAGTGTCGCATATAAGGTGAATAATAAAGCAAATGTGGTTTATGAATTAAAGGGAGAGCCTGTATGGGTGTATTTCCCTACTCGTGATATGACAAAATTGCCATTTCTGATTCATGGATCTTTTGAAACAGCTGTGTCCAGAGAAAAATTGATGACACCTTCTGAATTTAATTCGGCGTTGTTTCAGCTACTAGGGGACTTAATAGCAGATTCAATGGAAGAATTGAAAAAACGTAAATTGATTACGCAAAATTTTATCCGAAAGGTGTTAATTGCTGCCTTTAAGGATGAAACAGATAATAACACAATACCGGGCCTCCGAAATAAAATAACAGAATGTCTAAAAAAAGGAAGCTTGATTCCAGATAAAGATGGTGACTATTATTCAGTAGATGAGCTAGTAATTCCGGTACCTTTTGGTATTGCTGATTTCTTTGATAGTAAGCTATTTCAAACGACATTTGAAGATGTTGGACATTTTGTAGCATACAATAATGAACGAGAGGCGAATTTTAACGAATATCTTGCTTGGATGGTAGACGAGGTGGGAGTTCAAACATTTACACTTTTCGATTGGGCAAAGAGAATGGGAACCTTAAAAGGCAGATGCGTTCCAACAAAAAGTGTTGAATATGAAAAATTAGAAGATTTTTATGATTTTCTTTCGGATAATAGAGAAAGTATCTATACAACGGGACTTCGTTATTCAAGAAGCGGACGTTATGAGCAGACAATTCGCAATAATGTAAGTACAGCGTGGAAAATATTAAAAACATCACCGATAATCTTAAATGCACAAGAAGAACTGACGGCACCTTATCAAGGAGAAACAGAAAAGTTGTATCTGAGTGCAACCAGCGATTATCAGCAGATGGTTTTATCGTCTATTGTACATAAAAATGTGTCTGCGAAATTTGGGCAGCTGTTAAAAGATGGATTTGCTTTAACAGACTTTGATAATTTTCAGTATGTAAAAGAAAAAGTTCTAAAAAAATATATTAAAGGTGAGACAATCAACTTTGATAACAGTGAGAATTATGAAGACGAGTATATAGAAGACTTAAATCAGATTTTATTACTGTTTGCAAAGAATCATAATGTCGATGAAATCCAGAACCTCATTGCAAAAGCAAGTATAATAAAAATTATGACAGATGATAATACAGTAACTTTTGCAAAACCTGCACTTACATATGTGGCTAATTCGGTAGAGGGAGTAGACCTGCGAATTTATTATGAGACGCCTGTAGTAGAAGAAGATGATGAAGAAGATGATGAGTCTTATTATAGAGAATTTGATGATTCCGGTAAATATCTGATTGACGAAGCATTTTATCATAATCATGGGATATCTGTAAAAAAATTGCAGCAGTTTGGAATTATTACAACGCCTATTACTGAGGGACGAAGATATTTCTCAGGTGGTTCTGGAAAAGAATCGTGGAATGCACTTGGCGATTTTTGCCCGGAAATGACAATGGACCACCTTGATGATAATTTATATATTATTGAATACATACCCAAGTCGGAATTAGCAAGGAAAAAATCATCAGAGATATTTAAACTAGTATTATCTGTTCGACAAAAGTTGGCCGGTAGACTGTCAAAGAGAAAGACAAATCCATATGAAGTCGAGGAAGAATCACGAATTCTACGCCGTTTAAAATCTTACCATAGCTGGTTGTATGATAAGAGTGGAAATCTGAGAGAGCCAAGAGAAATATCAAAATATGATTTGGACACATCTTTGTATGGTGAGGTTATACCTGATAAGAATTTTTATTCAATGCTTGGATTTATTGAAACTGAGGATGATAATACTGCCGAGGCATTTGAACATGTAGATAAGTTAGACACCAGAAACAAAAAGCTACTTTTACGACAGCTGGCAAGAGAACTGGGAATGAAAGTTTCTGATGGAGCGGAAGATGATACAAACAATGATGAGGAAGAAAAAGATGATATCTTCTCTGCTGATACTTATGTGTCGGAAGCATTTCCGGTATCAAGGGTTCGTAATATAGAGAGCCTGATTGAGCATGTAAGACAACAATTTTTCTGTGCTGATCCGGTAACATATCATAAAGTACTGAGACAGATCAGAACAAGTAAGTCAAAGAAAGCAGATAGAGCATATGTAACAGGAATGTATTTGAATGATAGCCATGTGAAAATTTGTCAGATGTGCAAAAAACCTTCAACACAGGTTTATGTGACAGAAGTTGCAAACTATGGAATTGAGCTTCCACAGATGAATCTTTGCTTATGTCCTAATTGTTCCGGACATTATAAGTCATTAAGAGACAATAATAAGGAAGCATTTAAAGAGGCAATGAAAGTTGCAATACTTAGCTTAAATATCGAGGAAAACTCCGATGAATATGAGATTCAGCTAGATTCTGATACATCTTTGTACTTTACAGAAACTCATGTGGCTGAAATACAGACGATACTAGGACTTATTTCTGAGTATGGCGTTCCAGATGGAAATCAGGATGAGCGTTTAGAAAAAGCATTGATGGAAACTGAGATGTTACAAGAAGAAATAGGATCAGAGCAGGTTGCAGCTACTTTTGAGTCAGGTAAAATGTTATCTGAACCAGAGATAGAAGAAAAATTAAAAGATGGCAATCAAGAAGAAAAAAATGAGCCAACAATAAATGAGTCAGATTTAACCTCAGCAACAGAAACAGAATTTGATTTTCTCACAAATACGGAACCAATACAGGATGGCAACCTTGTATCTTATAAGAAAATGCAAACATTGGAGATTGTTGATGCCGTAATGGATTCGACAAAATATCCTTTACATAAAGCTTTTCTTGGTAAGAAAGTAGGGGATTTAGTTGTTTTAAATGGACGCAGATATTTGATTATTAGCATCCTGTAAAGAAGCAAGGGGGATTACGTTGTATAGTTATTTTATGAAATGTCCTGTGCATAAAACGGACATGAAAGTGAAGGACAGTGAAAAAGTAACAGTGAATACAAACGGTGTAAAAAAGAAGGAGCCGTTGTTTCACTGTAGGGAATGTAAAAGATATTATCTGTACGATTCAAACATTCTTCCAGCACAAGCGAAGGGAACGAAAGCAACCTATCATGAAGAACCTGTTTATAAGTGCAGTATAAAATATCGTACAACTGTTGATGATACTGATAGTATCTGGAAGAAAAAAACAAGACCGGCAGCTGAAAAAAATAAAGTTCAGAAAAAAACAAAAGACGCACGAAATGCAGTTGCGAAAAGAGAACCTGTTAAAGAAAAGGTAGCTAGAATTCATGTCTTGAAAGAAAATGATTTGGATTCTAAGCTTAAAGCAAATATTGTAAGTTTGAAAAAGGCATATCCGCAGGTAATGCCTGAGCAGATGAAAATTCATGACCTTATAACGAAGGTCTTTCCGGCAAAATTAAAACAACAGATAGTTGTGCGAAATGAGAGTTTTACTGGAAATAACGGAAATGTTATCAGACGAGTATCATTATATAGTAAGAGTAGTTCGTACCTTTCCAGGCGTTTGCCAGAAGATATGTATCTGTCTTTTGGTGGAAGATTTATACTTGGCGAATTTGTGATAGATGAGATGCGTCTTTTGGAGCATCCGATGATAAAAGAAGATGATATTGAAACGGATATGACCTTTTATTATGATGGTCAAAATCTTGCAAACTGGCTTTACAATGTGACTGAAGATGCAGCAGAGCAAGAGCAGCATTTGACAGGAGAAATTGCATCATGGAATGAATATCTGGACTGGAAGAGACAATTAGCAGAGCTTCGAATTCGGGGGTTAAAGTATATAGGATACAAATTTGATGTTGAAAACAGAGAATTGATATTTCTGACAGTCGCCGAGGGAAAAGAAAACTTGATGAATTTCGTAAATATTACGACGGAATGAGGTATCGGCTTTTTCAAACAATTATTCTAATGATAGATGGAGTTTTGAGTTTAACCGAGATTATCAGAATGGTCAGAATAATGATGATGGTGTCTCTTTGACATTCGTCCGTTATGGAAGACAATATGGATCTCTAAGCGAGATTGAAACATATGAATGGGATACATTAAAGGATTATGCAAAGAAATATGAGAACGATCGAGATTCAGGTACAAGATCTCTGATTTCCGGAATTAATCGGAATTATTTTGAACCTTATGTGATGGAATTAGTTTTTGAATTCACAGCGAATGCGAATACAATGATTGAACGTCAGATACGCCGAATGGGAAGCATTCAGGATGATGTAGAGGAAACAATGGCTGGAGAGCTTTATGCAGATGGCTATATTGCAACATCACAAATTGGAGATTTTGCCTTGCTTCATCGTTTAAAAGGTGCAGTCAACAATCTTGTTATGGGAAAGGCGGCTTCACAGGGACTGGATCAATGGCTTTTTGACATTAATAAAGCAAGAACGCCACAGGAAATCAAAAAAATAAGTACTTGGCAGAATTCGAATATCAACGAAAAACAAAAAGAAGCAGTAGAAAAAATATTGTCTGTTCCCGATGTGTGTTTAATTCAGGGACCTCCCGGAACAGGAAAAACAACTGTTATTGCAGAGGCAATTTATCAATTGGTTATACGAAATAAGCGTGTTTTAGTTGCATCTCAAGCTAATTTGGCAGTTGATAATGCGCTGGAGCGATTGATTTCTAATCCTAAGATACGTGCAATCAGACTTGGAAGTGCAAAAAAGATCGATTCATCGGTAAGCAATATTACAGAGGGAAATGTATTGGAATCTTTTTATGATTCAATTGTTCAATATGTTGATGGAAATTTTGTATCCAAGTGGAATCAAATCGATGCTCGTTTACAGGGTGGTGAAGTAGACTATCATAGATTTCAAAATGTGGATGGCGAAGTAGATGCTTTAAAGAAGAAAATTGATGATAGAGAGCAGAAAATTGCACAGATTGATGCAAGGGGGAATTCTAACGAGGAATTTGAACTGCAAAATAAGCTCAGAACAGAAAAAATAAGTCTCATTATGCTTCAATCTTATTGCCAGGGAAATACAAAAGATCTGGAACTGATGTTGAATAAAGAAGGCATTATCAAGATTTGGAATGTGATACAGCCGATTTTAAAATCTTTACAGAACACAGGACTTTGGTTAACACATGTAGGTGTTGATGTAGATGATCTTGATTCTGCAGTTCGTATCAACAGAACAAATGATAATTTAAAGTATATCATTACTGGTGCAAGAAATGCTATAACTCTGCTAGATAGATTGAAAGTCAGTGCTGATTTTGGCGGAGATACAAAAGAGTTGGAAGAACTCAAAATACAAGAAACATTGTTGACTGAAGAAATGATGAACAATCCAACAACAGAAGTGCTTGAAAAATGGAGGAATGTAAAGAAGAAAATTGCAGACTTTAATTCGGCTGGAGTTGGTTTGACAGATGCAGAATTAAAACAGTTTGACATGGATGTGCTGTCAACTATGTCAGATGATCAAAAGATAAAGTATATAGAGGATGTTTTGGAAAAAGCACTGCCATTTATAAATACTCTGTTTCACAGATTAGAAGAAGTTGTTCAGGAGTTATTGAAATCAATTAGTGATCAGCAGGCCGCTTTTGAAGAAGACAGACAGAGCCAGGAGTTACAGAAACAAGAGCTTAGCAAAGAAATTGCAGACTTCCAGCAAGAGATTGGATTAAAATATAAAATCCGAGATGCTGTATTGCACAAGTATAAAGCAACACCAGATAATTTACGGGAAAAGATTGCACAAGTATATGAGCAGGCGAAAAGACAATATCGGACATCTATTGAAAGAGATGACTGGGAGGAGATTTTCAGAGGTTTGGAGAACTGGGTTCAGGATATACCGGATTATCAGCAAGAAAAAGATATCTATTTAAAAGATTTTATTAACGGCTGTAATGTGGTAGGAGTGTCTTGTACTGAAAATGCAAAAACATTGACGGAAAATGGATTTGATGATTTTGATGTTGTTATTATTGACGAGGTTAGTAAAGCAACGCCTCCAGAATTGCTGATTCCAATGCTCCGTGGCAGAAAAATTGTTCTTGTAGGCGATCATAGACAGTTGCCACCATTGTTTAATGAGCATGAAAAGACATATCTGGAAGTGGCAGAACAGCAAGAAGATATGGAAGACGTGATTGTACCGTTGACAATGGAAGATTTTAACAAGTATAAAGATATGGTAACTGCATCCTTATTTGAAAGATATTTTGAAAATGCCAATGATTCAATTAAAGAAACATTAAATTACCAGTATCGAATGCATACAGATATCATGGATATCATAAATATTTTCTACGATGAGTATCTTAGGGATGGCAATGAAGATAACTATACATATGACACAAAAGCACATTATCTGAGTATTCCAAGTACTTCTGGAACAGAGATGATTATTCCTGAACGACATGCTTATTGGTTTGATTCTTCAGAATTAGCAGGAGAAAAGATTTATGAACAAAGACGCCAGGGTAGTTCTTCAGCAGAGAATCTTGTAGAAGCAGAGATGATAATGGCGATGCTGAAAAAGATGGAACTGCAGTATGCGAATATGAAGGGAAGAGAAACACCGGTCAGTATTGGTGTAATCAGTTTTTATTATGATCAAGTTGCACTAATTCGTCAGATGCTCAGACAGGAATCTTTTTATGCAATAGATGTTGAAGTCAATACCGTTGACCGTTTCAGGGAAAAGAAAAAGAAATCGTATTTGTCAGTTTGGTACGTAATGTAAAGAATTTCCGACATAGTGTTGATTCTCATATAGCAGCATTTCAGCGTATTAATGTTGCTTTTTCTAGGGCTCAGAATCTGCTTATAATCGTAGGTGCTAAGGATATGTATGTGGATCAGCCGGTTAAACTGACAGACATGAACGATGGTACAGAAAAAACGATTATGGCATATAAGCAGATCGTCGAGATGATGGATCAAAGAGGAACCTATTTTACAGGAGATGAAGTAATTACTGATGTCCGTGCAGAGGAAATCCTTCAAGAATTGAAACAGCGTCAGGGAGGTAACGAAGTATGATTCTTTCTGAAAATCAGTTGAAAATACCGGGAAAGATGTATAAAGTACGTGTAAAATGCGTATCAACAAGAAGGCTTACAACAATTGAGTGGTTGAATTCTTAGTTGTACGCAAAAGTTCAATTAAGTCCAAACTCAATGTCTGGAAAGACATTAAAATATGCATTCGAAGAGGTCCTTCAATTTCAAAACAGTGAACTTCTGATTAAACCATGCTTGAGGAATCTTAGTGGATTGAAAGTTATCCGTATTTCAGGAGATGGAAATTTTGATTATAACAAACTGAAATTCGAAGATATTGAGGTGACTGAACTTGGACAGTATATGGTGAAAGAAGGTCTTTTGCCAGGTGAGGCAAGAGAAATGCCACTTGATATATACTATAATCCATTAACCGGTAAAATGAATAATTATTTTAACGGAAATTCTGACTCTAAAGATGCCATAGAGTTTGGTACAGAATCTGATTATAATACAAATTTTCCAGAGGAACGTGTGATTAATGAATTGCAGGCAGGTTCTGTAGGCGGTGGAAGGTTTACGGCTTCTAAATTCAGAATAGAGGAAATTGAGAGTTTAACATCTACTGACTGGGAGAGTAATATCAATATGACAGTGGATGTCAACGAGGAAGGTGTAATAACTACAAATCCAGAAATAATTGAAGAAAATGTAAAAAATAAAATCAGTTCATTGCTTTTGACCAAGGAAATCAATCAGCAAATCATCAGCAGATTGCCTGTAATTGACACGGATGAAGTGCAGAATATAGTTGGATCAGGAAAAAATATAAAACAATCAATCTTGGATATTTGTAAAAATGGAAAACTATTATTTATGGATGCTGCTGTGTACGGATTATACAAGAGAAACACAGCATCATTTAAAGATACTACTGTCATTTTATTCAATGATGAAGACGGATTTTCTATTGAAAATGAAAAAGGGCTTATTATACATATACCGGAAGATTTTCCAATTAAAGGTTGTGTTGTCATTAATGAAAAAGGCAAACATATCTGTCTGGGAAAAACAGAATATCTGTATGAAGAAAAAACAGTAACGGTTCCGCTTGTATATGAAAATAGGGTGTTAAGTAAAAAGAACAAAATTGCTGTGGAGTGGCTCCAGGATGTTGTAAGGAAAAATAGTGCAGAAAATATACAGTATATAGCATTATATACATTGCCAATATTAGCCGGTAATCAAAGGAACTGTAAAGAGGCTTTGCTTCAACATTGGGAGACTGCAGAACTTACAGAAATTATAGCAGAACTTGAAAAAATTCATCTTGGCTGTATTTGGATGAAAACTGAAATGTTTCAACTTGACATATTTACAGAAGCCTTGATCAAAAAGATTGATTTTGAAAATTATGAAAGTGCATTAAAAAGTATAAAAGCAATCATGGATACAAATTGTATTCAAAAAAATTCTGAATCTCATCGAAAAATGGTAGAGGTTTTAATTGAATATGTGAAGGTACCAACGTCTTATCGTGATTTATTCATTTTATTACAGTCATTTGGAATCACTACACACGAAGATGCACTACGATTTGATGATTTGATTTCCAGTCTTTATACTAAAACTGTTATGGTTGATATTTTGACGGCAATAGCAGATGGGATTTATACAAAGATACCAGAGTTATTTGAATATGATGTATTTTTCAATGAATATCAAGAGTGTATATCGGCTATAGAACTTCACGTGTCAGGATTGCATTTATTTGAACAAAGTAGTGAAAATGAATTAAAGTCCGCTGTGCTTTCTTGTCCAGATATAGCAGCACTGCAATCATACGTTTCAGAATTGCGTTCTAAGAACGAATATTTATTGAAAAAACAAAAAATAAATATCGATGAAGTTTTGAAAAAGACAATGCCATTAAAAGCAACAGCTTTCGTAGAGAACATTCGACTAGTAGAAAAATATGCAAAGCAGGCTGTAAATGAAATGTATGAACAGACAACTACAGTAGTTTCTGAAGCGGAATACAAGAAGAATAATGGCAAAAAAATATACATAGTAGATACCTGTGCATTGATGCATCACCCAGATTTGTTTTTATATTTTGAAGATGAAGAATATGTGCGAATTCCAACAAAAGTGATAGATGAGCTTGGCAAAATCAAGGATAAGCGTAATAAAAAGTATGGAGCAGAGCTTTCCGAAATAGCAAGGATGTTAGCAAGAGAAATTGAACGTACATACCTGAAAGTGTATAACAAAAATAATAAAGTACGTTTAATGATAGAAAATGCTGCACCGGAGCTACTTCCAAGAGAACTTGATCCGGACGTACCAGATAATCAGATATTATCGGTGGCATTAAAATATAAAAACTGGGACGTATTCATTATCAGCGATGATGGTGTTTTCCGCTTAGCAGCCATGGCACAAAGAATTGTTGCTATGAATTCAGAAGATTTTATTAATCAGCATAAAGAACACTATAAATCGTTAGAAGAAAGGATAAAGGAATGTAATTCCGAAACAAATACTGAAATAACAAGTAAAGATATTGCTTCGGATACGGAGCCAGAAGAGGCATCTGAGCGGTTGGCAGATAAAATAGCAAAGGCTGTAGGAAACATTATCCTTGAACCTTCTGTGCAATCGGAAGAGGAAGATGGTTCACAAGAATTAGCCATAGATGATTTACCGATTCGAGAATTGAAAAAATACATTCCTGATTTTAATGAACCAGTATTTTCTTACTTACAATCAAATCAAGTAAAAACAGTAGGTGCTTTCCGCCACTTGACAGAGAGCAAAGTCCGTAATATGCCGGCAAAAGGCAAGCAAATGGTTTATAAAACACGGTTATGCGGGCCGTTAAACAATTGGATTCCATTATTGCTAAAATTAAACTGAAGTAAAACGTAAACGGTAAATTCCGAGTACCTTTTTATCCCCCTACATTTATGCCATAATCATACTGACCAAATTAACATAGTCCAAAAAGTTCAGCACTCAACTTTTTAGACTGACTATAATTCAGGGAGGAAGGATATGGCTACGCAAACCAGTCTTGTAACGCAGCAGGTCAGGATCCGGCAGTGGGCAGAACAAATTCGTGATTGTCAGAACCGTCCGGCGGGGATGGATGTTGAAACCTGGTGTGCACAGAACAATCTCACAAAATCTAATTATTATTACCGGCTCCGGCGTGTACGTAAAGCATGTCTGGATCAGATACCGGCTGCAGAAACCCCAGCCTTTATAGAGCTGCCTGCCCCGGTGTCAAAAGAGCATGACCTATGCAGACAAACACTTGCCAGCCCTGCGACCGGCATGGAACCTGTCGTCCGCATTCAAAACACAAAAGGGCTGTCAGCGGAAATATTTCCCGGTGCATCACCGGAGATCATCTGTCAGCTTGTCGAGATATTCCATCATGCTGAATGATGCAGATGCTTCCGGTTTTAAAAAAGTTTATCTGGCGATGGGATTTACGGATCTCCGGATCTCCGGCGTGGGATTAATGGTCTTGCAAACATCGTCCGGTTTCAGTTTCAACTGGATCCTTATGATAAAAATACGCTGTTTCTCTTTTGTGGGCGAAAATGCGACCGGATCAAGGCATTACTTTGGGAAGGAGACGGGTTTCTCCTTATGTACAAAAGACTCGACATGGTGCATTCCGATGGCCACGCTCTGCGGACGAGGCAATGGCCATCACAGAAGAACAGTACACATGCTGATGCAGGGTCTGGAGATTGTTGCGCGCCATCCGATTTCTGAATTAAAAGAAACACCCACTATCCTGTAGTTTGTGCAAAATGCTGAAAATAAAAATGCGAAAAAGAGTAAACGGTGTAAAGTGGTGGTTAAAAATCTATAAACAAAAAAGCAGCCTATGCGGGCTGCTTTTTGTTACAAAAGATAAACTGTCCCAACATTGACAAAATTGTCCCAACATGATATAAAAAGGACAGCGAATAAAAATGGGGTGCATAGTATGAAGAAGAAAAGTGTTATAAGTTTAATTAAGTATTATACCGAAAAAAATGATGTTGGTTTTCGCAGTGAAGCTTATGAAATAGCAAAGGATTTTGATGCATCCGGCGATTATCAACTGGCTGAGTATATTATGTCATTATTATCAAATGCTAATACGTTTGTGCCGCAGGTATCAGAGAATGTTTCTCCTTTTTTTGAAAAAATAGAAGCGAATACGGATATGTTATTACTTCCGGATGAAATTACAGGTGATTTAATAGGGATAGTTAATGCAATTGAGCATCACATTTGGAATTAATAAGTTTCCTTTTTCAGGGAGCGCCTGGAACAGGAAAAACGGAAGCAGTAAAACAATTGGCAAGAATCTTAAACAGAGAGATTTTTATGGTGGATTTTTCTTCTGTTATAGATAGTAAGCTTGGTCAGACACAGAAGAATCTGTCTATGTTATTTAAAGAAATCAACCAATTTGCTCAACCGGATAAGGCGATTGTTCTATTTGACGAAATCGATGCATTGGCATTGGATCGCACGAACCAAAACGATTTAAGAGAAATGGGGCGGGCTACATCAACAATGTTAAAAGAGTTTGACCGAATGAATGAAGATGTTGTTTTGATTGCAACAACAAATCTTTACCAGTATTTTGACAGGGCATTGATAAGAAGGTTTGATTCTGTGATTGATTTTAACCGTTATTCGCAGGAAGATCTTCTTTCTATTGCTGAGCAGATGCTGGATCGTTATCTGGATAAGCTGAAACTTGCAAATAGAGATATTCGCCTGTTTCGGAAAATTATGAAATTGATGTCCAAATTACCATATCCAGGCGAAACTGAAAAATTTGATCAGGACGTCGGTTGCCTTTAGTAATCCGAAAGACGGCATGGATTATTTTAGACGGTTATACTATGCCGTATGTAATGAAAAACCAGACGATCTGAAAAAACTGCAGAGTCAGAAATTCACAGTGAGAGAAATGGAAATATTGGTTGGACGTTCCAAAAGCAGCGTGGCTCGTGATTTAAAAGAAGGTGTAAGGGATGAATAGTATTTTACAGTTAAAAGGAAGATTCGAACAAAGATCAAATCGTTCCAGACCGGGATCACCTAAGCTTCCAAAAGGGAAAAGTGTTTCTGCATCACATTTACGTGAGTTGGAAAAGCAGCTGGAAAGAATACTTGTATATTGGACGGAAAACAAGGATATTCGTGGTGCCCTGGTAAGTGTACATTATAAGCATATTGTTGCCAAAAGCAACCGGTTGAAAATTCTACTGTCAGAAAATGGAAAATCACCGACAGAATCAATTCGAGGGGCCAAATTTGTCTGGGAGCCAGATCAAAAAGGAAATGAAGTGCAAAAACATGTTTTTACGCATTTTGTTTCCTTGCAGGCAATTGAAAAATCTATCGATGTTTTAAAAAAGACAGCGTCTATCATAGAACAGTATTATAAAGGTTCTGTTCCTAGTGAAGTAATAGAAGAATTAGGTGAAAAATATCATTTTAATGAAGTACCCAAAACCAGTTTTCTGAAAACCGTGGTTGACGGCTTTTATGTGGAACGATTTGATATCGACAGAGCAACGGAGGAAATAACAGAAGAAGCAATCATTACCATCTATCAGACAGGGGTGGATACAAAAAGACTTCTTTCAAAATTCGGAATTGATATTGTAGATGATCGCATCATAGACGGAACTACTTTAAGACTGAATCCAGACGAAGTTAAATTGCTATATAACAATGCGTCGTATCTGATCGCTATGGGAGTTACAGACTTCTCTGAGATTTCAAGAGACGATGTGTTAGATGCGTATGAGGATATGGAAGAGGATGCCGGATTATTAATCCCACATCCACAGAACGAACCGGTCATAGGTGTGATAGATACACAGTTCAATGAAAAAGTGTATTTTCACGAGTGGGTTGAATATAAAAATCTATTGGACCCTAATATTCCTCTGTCCAGGAAAGATTATGAACACGGAACAGCTGTCAGCTATATTATCGTAGATGGCCCACAGGGAAACCCGGAGCTTGCGGATGGCTGCGGCAGATTTCGCGTAAGACATTTTGGAGTGGCAACAAATAACGGATTTAGTTCTTTTACTGTTCTGAAAATGATCCGAAATATTGTTGCGTCCAATCGAGATATTAAAGTCTGGAATTTATCGCTGGGATCAAAACTTGAAATCAAACCAAATTTTATTTCGCCGGAGGCTGCAGAGCTGGATCGTATTCAGAGTGAATATGACGTTATTTTTGTGGTAGCAGGTACAAGTATTCCAGCAGGAGTTACCAAAAAGAATATGAGAATTGGATCTCCGGCAGATTCCCTGAATTCTATGGTGGTTAATGCTGTGGATTTTGCAGGAAACTCTGCTTCTTATACCAGGATTGGACCTGTTCTGTCGTTTTTTCATAAACCGGATGTCAGTTATTATGGTGGTGATGGAACGGTCTATACAGATAAAATGGTGGTATGCAAAGACGATATGGGAGCAGCATACGTAGCGGGAATTTCATTTGCAGCGCCATGGATTTCACGTAAACTGGCATATTTGATTCATATTATGGGATTAAGCCGGGAAGTGGCGAAAGCATTGCTGATTGATGCAGCTTCCGGATGGAATCGAAGAGATGATATTTCACATAGAATCGGATATGGTGTTGTGCCAAAGCATATTAATGAGGTTTTAAAAACACCGGATGATGAAATACGTTTCATTATGACAGGGGCATCGGAGGAATATGAAACTTATACTTATAATCTGCCAGTGCCTGTTGTAGATCATGCGCACCCGTTTTATGCAAGAGCTACCCTGGCATATTTTCCACAGTGCGATCGCAAACAGGGTGTTGACTATACGAGTACAGAAATGGATATTCAGTTTGGCAGAGTTGTTGCCAAAAGAGGGTCAACCATGATTAAAGCAATTGATGACAATCGACAGTCTGAAGAGAAACAGATTACTTTGTACGAAGAAGATGCAAGAAAAATGTATCGCAAATGGGATAATGTGAAACATATCAGTGAAAAAATAAAAGAAAAAAGGGTTCCCCGAAAGGCTTATGATTCTGGGTTATGGGGACTTAAGATTAATACGAAAGAATGCTTGCAGAAAAGAAAAGATTCTCTTCCGTTTGGTGTGGTTGTAACGTTAAAAGAGATGAATGGAGTAAATCGTATAGACGATTTTGTGAAGATGTGTCTTGCAAGAGGTTGGCTGGTTCAGAGACTTGATATTGAAAATCAGCTGGATTTGTATGCTAAGGCGGAGGAAGAGATTGAATTTGAATGAGGCGCAAGCGAAAGGATTTAACTTATGAAAATCACATCAGGCCTCGGCTCCATTGATGACTATCCCCGTTACGTCCGCGCCGGTGCAGACGAGCTGTTCTGCGGTTACGTTCCATTTTCCTGGTCAGAAAAATACGGAACGGTTCTGCCGCTGAATCGGAGAGAGGTTTTAAACTATAACGTACAAATTGGATCGTTCAGTGAACTGGAAATTCTGGCCAATATGGTGCAGAAATACCAGAAGCCAGTGCATCTGGCGTTCAATTCGCTGTATTACCGGCCGGAACAGTATGAAGAAATTGCACAGATCATCCAACAGTGCCGCAGCATAGGGTTTGACAGTTATATTCTTGCGGATCCCGCGCTGCTTGTGTACCTGCGAAAAGAAAAGATCGACTGTGAGGTGCATCTGAGCGGGGATTTGGGAACAGTGAATTCTGCGATGACAGAGGTTTTTGCGAAAGAATACCCGAAGAGGATCATTTTCCAGCGCAAAAATACGATCTCGGAAATGCGTGCAGTGATTCGGCATATAACTGCGCAGAAAGAAGCCGCTCGAAAAGAATGGACTTATCCAACGGAGTTCGAGGCATTTGCTTTGAATGAACTGTGCCAGTTCAGTGGTGCTTTCTGCAATTCCCTGCACTGCGATGAAATGGGATATCTTTGCCGGGTTCCTTACTGGAAGAAACCGATGTCGCTTTCAGAATCTAAATTAGAAAAACAAGAAAAAAATCGTCCGGGAGAAAATATTTCTATATCCGAATGGGATTCTGCATCAGAACTGATGAATCCTGTATCGGAAGATGGTTACCTCTGCGGCGCAACCGGCTGCGGCCTGTGTACATTAAAACAGCTTTCCGATGCTGGAATCACTCATCTGAAGCTGGTAGGCCGGGGAAATTATACCGATTTTATGGAGCGTGATATCCGAAATCTGCGCCGCACGCTGGAGATTCTGGAGGATTCTTCTACGGAAGAAGAATATATCCGAGCGATGAAAGCAGAGCTTTTTCCAAATGGATGCAGTCACATGTGCTATGCCAGATAAAATATGTCAATTCTTTCTGAATCTAAAGAGATAGTGGAGAACGTAATGAGAAATGTTTTCCCAGCACGCTTTAATAATTGACATAATGATGAATCGTCTTCTGCGTGATTATTTATAATAATTACGAAATGCGACGAAAATCAACCAGACGCTGCTGAAACGGATCGTGGCCGTAGCTTCGATTGCGATCGCGTGCAGCAAACTCTTTTTCTGATTGAAAAACCATTTCCGCAGCCTGCACGCCCCACTTTGCGGTATATTTTGCCCTCATTCAGTCGCCGTAGCCCGCTACGCCTCCTTCATTCAGACAAAATCTCCCACAAATTGGAACATGCAGACTACGAAAAGCCTTTTTCAAACACACTCTAGCGCTTTGCACACAAACTTTAGTTAGAAGCGTATCCCAATTGTTCTTATTGACTAAATATTTCCTTAGGGAATACAATATAGAAAAAGTAAAAAGGAGGGATACCATGCAGGCACTTTCAAAGAAAAAACCGGTGATATCTGTACCATCAAATGGATGTTTGGAATCCCTGATGTTCTGGATTTCCTCCGAAGCCGTAAAATCAAAGAAGGCAGCACCGTACAGGTCATCCAGAGAATAAACGGTGGATTGATCCTTGGCATGGATGGAAAACGGATTGCAATGTGTGATGCAGCTGCAGACCGGATTCAGGTATGAAAGGAAGAAAAATCAAAATGAGCGGAACCTTGGAAGAGGAGCCGCTCATTTTGATTTTCCAAATACCCACAAAAGAATTTTCGTAGATAAGTGTGCAGACTGCGGAAATGATTTTTAATAAATACGCGCCAGGAAATTTTCAAGCTTTTCTTTACATAGAACCGTTGCGAAACAGCCGCCAGATAGAGTAAAATAGAGCAGATCTTAAGAAAAAGGAAGTTGGACTTTTATGATATTATTAGAACAGATACAAAAAGAACATGCCGCTGCTTTTACGCACGGCGGAAAATTTCATGCGGATGATGTGTTCTCTGCGGCACTGCTTCTGCATTTTAATCCGCAGCTTACCATCCAGCGCGGAAATCGTGTGCCGGAGGATTTTGACGGGATTGTTTTTGATATTGGAAGAGGAGAATACGACCATCACCAGAAAGACAGCCGGATCCGGGAAAACCAGGTTCCGTACGCGGCGTTTGGCCTTTTATGGGAGGCACTTGGCACAGAAATTTTAAGTCCGGAGATGGCCGCGCGGTTTGACGAGAAGTTTGTACAGCCGCTCGATCTCAATGATAATACAGGAGAAAAGAATGAACTCGCCAGTATGATCGGCATGTTCAATCCGGTATGGGATGATAACAGCGGAAGCGATGCTGCTTTCCTGGAAGCGGTGGCAGTGGCCGGACGGATTTTGGAACATAAATGGGAGCGTTTTCGTGCGGATGAGCGGGCGGAGCAGCAGTTTGCAGCTCTTCTTGCCGAACACAGGAAGCGGATCGCAGCGGAGAAAAAGGCAGGAACAATGGATGAAAAGATTCTGATTCTGTCGGAATTTTTTCCATGTCAGAAACAGCTTTCCGCGACTGAAATTGCATTTCTGATATTCCCATCGAACCGCGGCGGTTACTGCGTGCAGCCGGTTCGAAAAGAAAATTCATTCAATTACAAGTATGATTTTCCGGAAACATGGCTTGGTCTGGAAAAAGAAGCACTGCAGGAAGCGACGGGGCTTTCCGATGTGTCTTTCTGCCACAAAGGAGGATTTCTTCTCACCGCAGAAACGCTTGACGATGCCGTCGCTGCCTGTCGCATCAGCCTTACGGGAATGCCAAAAGCACCGGTTCTGATCCACATCGGTACCGATGCGATTGATGCGGATGACGCGCTTTTGCGGCAGATGCCGGGCATGGAGCATGCAGTTATTCTTCATAAACCGCTGCTGGAGGCCCCGGAACTGAACATCTGTGGCAGTTATGCCGTGTCATCACTTGAAAAAGCAGAATGGAAGATACGCCTGCGGGAATACCTGTCGGACCTGTTAAAAGAAAAGCCGGAGGTGTCTGTGTCAGCGGTGATCTCTTTGCGGCCTATCCGGTCATGCACCAGCTCCGCAAAAACATATTCCGGTTCTGACGGTATCAGAGCAGAATGGAAAACGGCTGCTGGTCCGCATTCCGTCCGGTTCCTGAGAATTTACAGAGAATCTCTCTCAATTTCACGCGTTAAACAGAAAAATTCCTCAATATGTGATTTGTTTCTTTGCATCTGCTGTTGTCTGTGATACAATATAGAAAATACGTGAAATTTTTGCACAATGAAAATAAATGATATCATTTTTGGTTTATCTTCAAAAAAAGAGGCCAGACTTACAGGAACGATACGTTTTTGTGATTTCATCCGAACGGCCTCAAAAGCAGAAAATGGCAGGCAGAAATCGACAAACAGCAGAGAGGAGAGCAAAACATATATGATTTCAAAGAAAAAATTTGGCACAACGGTAACAGCGTTCGGCGTGGCAGCCGGAATGCTTCTCGGTTCGGCTGCACCGGCGCATGCAGAGGAGACAGCGAAAACGGTGCAGGAAACGCAGAAAGATCAGGCGGATGCACCGGCCATGCAAAGTGAAACGGAAAACGGAAACACAGAAGAAGCCGTTGTTCCGGCTGTAGAAACACAGGAAACCGAGACACCAGCAGAAGAACCGTCCGTACCATCTCAGGATGAAAATGCCGCTTCCACAGAGGAGCCAGAAGTACCGGAAACGCCAGAACCGACAGAGGATCCGACTCCAACGGAGACACCGGAAGACCCGAATCCAGGCGAGATGCCGGAGCCATCTCCAAGTGAAACCCCGGAACCAACTCCAGGCGAAACTCCAGAACCGTCGGTAACGCCATCCCCAAGTGAAACGCCGACTCCAGCCCCGTCCGAAACCCCGGAACCAACTGAAACCCCGGTGCCAACCGAGACGCCTGCACCAGCACCGACAGAAACACCGAAAAATGATGAGACACAGGCGGATGACTGGATTCAGACGATTGATTACGGAAAATATATCAGCTCCATGAAAAAAGATCTCCGCGCAGGTTTCGCACAGGTCGACAAAGCGTACGCCTACGCAAAGGTCGATACCAGATTAAACGTCCGCGAAAGCGGTTCCACCAGCGCACGGATCGTGGGAACACTTCCGGCAAAGGCACTCTGCTTTGTGATCGCCGATGCGGATCAGGAGTGGGTTTATATTGAATCGGGCGACGTCCGCGGTTTTGTCCGTACGGATTATCTGCAGCAGGGAAAAGAGGCGCTGGAATATGTAACCGGCACCGGAGAGGATCAGATGAAACTGGCGGATCAGGTGATCGATCCGTCTGAAAATGAAGCTTTTCCCTATAAAAAAGAAACGGTTTATGAAGTAAAAACCTCAACCGGAAACGGTATTATCACATTTGCAAAACAGTTCGTTGGCAGACCATACGTCTGGGGTGGAAACTCCCTGACGGACGGTATTGACTGCTCTCATTTTGTATGGCAGATTCTGACCCGTTGCGGTGCGTACGACGGTGAATATACGATCTCCGGCGGATGGCGCAGCCTTGGAACGGAGGTTGCAAGCCTGGATGAGGCACGCGCAGGCGATGTTATTTGCTATAATGGCCATGTGGCGCTGTATGACGGAGAAGGAAAAATCGTAGAAGCGCTGAACGAAAACGCCGGTATCACCTGCGACCGCCCAGTGGACTGTGACACGATTCTGACGATCCGTCGTTTTGCAGCCGACGATGAAATCGGTGGAACGAACGCAGAAAAGATCTGGAATTACTTCCTGATGCACGGATTTACAAAAGAAGGAGCCGCCGGTATTATGGGAAATATTGCAAACGAGGCATCCACAGACCTCAATCCGACACTGCTTGAGTATGGCTCTACCAGCCGCACAAGCCTGAGCGGAGAGCAGTACACGAACCTTGTTGATGCCGGAATCATTTCCCGTGACGAAGTGATCCGAAGTTCCCGTTTTGGCCTTTACAGTGGCGGAAGATATGGATATGGTCTCTGTGGTTTTACAGATCCAACGATCAAAGAGTATCTGTGCCGATATACCATTGATCTTGGAAAGAGCCTTGGAAGCCTGTCCGGCCAGCTCGACAGTCTGATGGCCTACCTTTCCGACTACAATCCGAATCTGCTGGACAGACTGAAAAATGCCGAAGATGTTGACACCGCAGCAACTGCCTTCATGCGTGAATACGAAAAATGCGCAAACCAGAGCACACAGCAGAAACTGCGTACAACAGCAGCAGAACAGATCTACAATGTTATGGAATTGTATGATTCGCCGGTAGATGTAGAATAAACGAACAGATGATGAAAACGTGTTAAGGAAAGTCCTCCGCAGCAGAAAGATTCTGTGTGGAGGACTTTCTTACAGTAAAATAATTGAAAACGGCGCGTCGCATTCTCGTTACTTTAGCCTGCAAATAAAAAGTCAATACTAAAATTGAAGAAAGTTAAAAAACTTTACAGGTTAAAAATTAGGCATTAAAATAAAGGCCACCACAACCAGTGCTGGTCTGAAAGTAAAAGTTTTGAATTAGCTTGGATCAGGAAGAACAGAAAGATATTCTTTCACTCGTCCATAGTATATTCTGAGAAATTTATTAGCACCTGCAGTCA
>ENA-OQHY01000322-OQHY01000322.1-human-gut-metagenome-genome-assembly--contig:-NODE-322-length-27959-cov-4.938344_pt1 | contig 27959 bp, 35 predicted proteins | sample MGYA00242570_ERZ504733 | MGnify/ENA primary metagenome ERZ504733 (study PRJEB26092, sample SAMD00036219) | human gut metagenome | host: Homo sapiens | study: EMG produced TPA metagenomics assembly of... | reverse complement strand
AATTTCTTAAATCCTCCTTCCAAATATCCGTGTGACATATCGTGCCGAACAAGAGCATCGTAGTAGGTGTCTATTGTCGTCGGCGCATTGTATATCGTAGTCAGCATATACTGACGGATATTTCTACACGTTTTTTCCGCCTATTTAAAGGTTTCTTGTCATTTGCGACTGGCTTATGGTATCATGAAACCATAATTAAAGTCAAGAAAAAAAAGCAAATAATAAGGAGATGTTTTTACATGGATATAAAATTATTTCAGCAGAAGCTTAATGACATCTGTGCCATCGCTGAGGAAAACAATAAGCAGCTCTCCCAGCAGCAGATCCGTGACCATTTCGATGAATCGGATCTGAGCACTTCACAGCTTGTAAAGATCCTGCAGTATCTCAAATTAAAAGGGATCACCATCGAAGGCGCCGATGAAGGCACCGGTGCTGCCAGAGCAGATGCTGTTTCATCCGAATCCAGCGACAAAGAAGAGCTTCCGGGTACCCGTGCTGCTCTTACTGCCGAGGAACAGGCTTATCTCAGTGACTATATGGAAAGCTTTTCCCCGGAAGGACTTGATCCGGATGATCTTGCGTCCCTCTTTCAGGCCTTTGCAAAGGGTGACACTGCTGCTGAAGGTGCACTGACACAGTTCTACATGGCTCAGGCAGCCAGATGGCCGCTGAACTGAACTGTGAGGAAATCCACCTGGCCGATCTCATTCAGGAGGCAAATCTGGCCCTTCTGGCGTCTCTCAAAGAGACTGACCCACAGGAGAAAAACGATGCCTGGATGCGTGGTCGTATCCGCAGTGGGATCCTTCATGCCATTGAGGAACAGACACAACAGAAATTCCGTGACGACTATCTGGTATCCAAGGTAGAAAACCTGGAGGCTGCGGTTAAAGAACTCACAGACGATGATGACGCCACCAAATTCACCATTGATGAGCTTGCCGTGATCCTGGATATGAATGTGGATGAGATCCGGGATGTACTTCGCCTTACTGGAGATGATAAATAAAGTTTTCTTCATATTCTTCACAAAAACGGGTCTGACATAGCTTGTCAGACCCGTAATCTTAATATTCTTTATGCTTTTTCTTCCCGTTTCAGCTCCGCCGGTTCTGCCAGATGGATCTTCCTTCCCGAAATATGTGGATAAATACCTCCGCCATATCCGGATCGAACTGTTTTCCTTCCTCTTCTCTTATGATCCGAAGAGCTTTTTCCACTGGCATCAGTTCCTTATAACAACGTTTGGATGTCATGGCATCAAAGGAATCTGCGATGCAGAGGATCCTTGCAGATGCCGGGATATCTTCTCCCGCGATCCTCCTTGGATAGCCGTTTCCGTCATAACGTTCGTGATGACCGATAACCGCAGGGATAACATAATCCAGCGACGGAAGGTGACGGATGATCCCGATGGACGCCTCCACATGACCTTTCATGATCTCATACTCTTCATCCGTAAGCTTGCCTTCCTTGTTCAGGATATGCTCCGGGATCCCGATCTTTCCAACATCATGAAGAAGCGCCGCCTGACGGATGATCTCCACCATTTCCGTTGTATAGTTCAGCGCCTTCGCAAGACTTGTTGCGTAATAAGCCACATTGTTGGAATGTCCGAAGGTATAATGATCTTTGGTATCAATGGCTGCAGTCAGCGCATAGATCGTGGATTCATAGGACTGATAAATATGTTCATGATCGGATTTCTTACCCGCATTTTCTTCATCCAGGCTTTCCTTCAGCATGGTGTCAAAAATCTCGATGCCATTTTTACCGCTGCGCTTTACATGATATACTGCCAGGTCCGCATTATCCAAGAGCTCCTTTGCTGAGCGTGCCGCATAAGGCGCCGCACTGATCCCCACGCTTACCGTAAGGATCTTCAGCTTGTAGTCTGCAGAATCGTTGCGCATATGCAGGATCTGCTTCTGTATGGATTCTGCCAGATTTCTGGCGGAAAAAATATCGTAATTTGGCATCAGGACCGCAAATTCCTTGGCACTGTGACGTGCCACATATCCCTGTTCTCCCACACTTGCCTGGATGATATCTGCCACCTTTCGAAGTGCAACATCTCCCTGCTGATTTCCGTACAGCTGATTGTACAGCTTGAAATCATCAATATTGAACAGGATCAGTGCAAGCGAACCCTCTTTATTTTTTTCGTATTCCTCATCCAGGATCTCATAAAAATATTTCCGGTTCAGAAGGCCCGTCAGTTCATCGGTCCTTGCCTCAGTCCATGCCGCCTCATAAAGTCTGGCATTTTTGATGGCAATGGAAGCTACCGAACTGACCGAAGACAGCATGGCCAGATCATTATGGTTCAGATTTCTGTGTCCGTCACCGGAAATCGCAATAATCCCGGCCAGATCATCATTCTGGCGAAGACCTGCACAGTATTCGATACCCAGCTCTGAAAACATATGTTTTTCCGACTCCCACATGGATTTGTAGGCTGTGGAAGAACGAAAATCCCGGATCACCACACAGTCCTCATTTCTGGTAAGCCAGGTGACCACCGGATTATCCGCTTTCAGTGAAAAGGTCAGATCGTTCAACGGACGGTTGCTGTAAACAGCCTGATATTCCCCTGATTTTTTGTCTCTCAGACAAATATAGATCCGTCCTGCATTGGTAGTTTCCTTCAACACATTTACCGTATTGCGCAGGATCTCTCCTACCGGAGTGTCCTGGATACTGACTGGCTAAAATCTTTCAGCTCCTGAGACTGCTGGATCTCTTTTTTGATAAAAACATTGTTCATCAGACATTTCCACAGCACTGTGACCAGCCATGCAGATATAAGAAAAACGAAAGAAAAGATCAGCACATGATACTCACTGGCTGCAGGGAGCAGCATTCGGATATAACTCATCAGGTACGGTGAAAGATTGATAAACAGTACTACCGTCAGGACCACGCCCACACCAAAGCAAACCCCATCTGACGCAAGACGGCGCATCTGGAACAGCCGTCTTCTGGTCAGTGCATAAAGCATCAGGACAGCATTGATCAGACCGCTGACAATATCGATGGGGAATCCGGAAAATACCGGCACTGCCAGCGCAAGGTTTCCCACAAAAATGATCAGTATCCCCACAAGGATCGGTTCGATCTGTTTGCGGTATCCGGGATGTCTCCGGCATCCGCGGTACATGGTGATAAAGATCTGAATAATGGTGATTCCTGCCACCACAAAGAACAGAAGGAACCAGGGTGTGATCTTATAAACAAAATGCGCACCACCGTTTTTACGGATCAGATCCGGCCAGCGCAGGATGATCCCGCCCGGGATGTTGATTGCAAAAAGCAGCAGCATCAAAAGCAATGGGATCTTGCTTTTTCTGCCCATACGCACTCCCATGAATTCACTGATGAACACATAGTAAAAATATGGCAGAAACAGGATTCCGGCCAGAGACACATAATACCACAGGATGTAAGAGGTCCTGCTCCATACGCATCAGAAAAGAGCCCAACGTCCAGCAGAGCATTCCTCCCAGCACACACATGAAACTGTTGATGATCCGGCTGCGCTTACCAGCCAGAAGAGTCAGTATCATAAATGTATAGAAAAAAACTGAAATGATTGAAAATGATATATAGCTTTCCATAGTTACTTCCTCATATTCCCGAATCCGATTTCATCCTGCAGTCTCAAAAGTTCCGCCACCTCATAATAAGGAGTGCTCATATGCCGTGGTTTCCGTCCTTTTCTGGACTCATACAGATGAAAGGTACCACAGCGCAGGATGGTCACCACAAGGGGATCCATTCCCAGGATTTTCTTCAGATCCCGGTAATCCTGATCGATATATTTGAAATACGTGGTCAGAAGTTCTTTCAGAATATCCGTGCTCATAGCCTGATACATCAGCGCTTCTTTTTTTACTTCTATATAAAGATGCAGATATGGGCGTTTTTTCTCATTATATTCTTTCACTGCGATCCAATCCGTAACCGGCTGCCCGGACAGCTGGATCACACTTTTGATACCATTTTCCGAAATCCTGGTAAAGCCTGCGATATCAATGATCCACGGAACACGGTCTATGTACTCAAATCTTGGGATCTGTGTCCGATCCTCCTGGTTGGTAAGACCCACGCATCGATACATATCTCCCACACGGTACCTGGCAAAGGCTCCGCCCTTCAACACAGTGATCACAAGCTCATATTTCTCCCCGGGAACAACCTCATCCATAAGATAGGTCGGAGGAGTGAACGTGGGATCCTCATAATTATGGAGCATATCCTTTTCGGTGATAAATTCATAAAAGCAGGTATCCGGGAAAAAGTACATTCCGTTCCTGGTCCAGGTCTCGGTTCCTATAATGGAAGGTTCCGTTCCTGCAAAAAGCTCCATGGGCCGAACTCCCCACATTTCCTCCAGATCATCCTTATAGCACTGGTTGTCGGTTCCTGCCACCATAAATCCCTTCAGGTGAAAAAGGTCTTTCGGAAGAAGCTCCCGTTTCTCCTTCTTACAGATCTTTTTGGCATTCAGGATCCTTTTCAGCATCTTTGGTTTATACTGCAGAAGTTCCGAAAAGGAGGTTTTGCTTTTTCCTGATGATACGCTTCCGGTGAGGCTCTGGCTTACTGCATAGGCCACACTTCCAAGTCCGAAGAAAAATTCCACGTCCTGTTTCATGGCCATCTTGAAGCCTCTTTGTTCCGCTCACCAAAGCTCATATTTACCGCATCTTCCACTTCCGGAAGAAAACGGATGTCGATATCTTCTTTCAGCGCCAGTGGAAAAAGCCGGTAGCAAAAGGCAACGGTGCCAGTCCGTAAAGGATCTTGTCCGTTTCCTCCACATCAAATTTGCCCTTTTCACGGCTTGTAGCTAATATGAGGCAGGCAACTACATTGTTCCTGTAGGTATCCAGCATACTTCTTGTGTATGGTGCTACCTTTATCGGATGGCGTCCGCTTCCCAGGTCGTCTGTATCCAGATGATCGGATTCCCCGGAAGAGTTTCACTTCTCTTCTGGAGGAGCATATCCGCATAATCCTCATAAGTGGTAAGAGGTACCAGCCGACGGAACTCGTCGATCCCGGACGGTCTCCTGCCCTTCAGAATGCTTTTGCCCAGTTCACAGTCTGACCAGAGCTGGATCTGCTCTTCCATCAGACGATTCTGGATCTTCATGTAATCCTGCATTGTCAGATCAAGAAATCCGCAATATTCTTTCCAGATAGCATCATACTGCTGTTTTCGAAGCTTTTCGCCAAGACTCACCGCCTTTTCCCCCCTTTTCGCCATGTTTTTATGCAGGCAGCTGTACTGTTTCGGTCTGGGATCAGAAAGGGAGTTGTCTGCTGATACGCTCCGTAATTACTGAATGTTTCCGGAAACACGATCCTGTCCTGGTAAAAAATGTACAATATGTTCCACACAATAAGGACCCCAAAAGCCCCCATTGCCTTCCCGGATCCCAGAAATCCGGCCAGGCAAAAATAAAATCCGGCGAACCACAGAACGCCAGGATGTCGGCAGAGTGCATAAACACCCTCTGTATAGGCCAGCCTTTCATGATTTTCTTTGACATATGTCTCATCAAAGGGCAGCGCAAAAAACAATGTATAGATCAACAGTCCCAGAAACAGGATCGCTGCTGTCAGAAAAACAGCAGAAATAAAAAAAGAACTTCCCCGCCGCGGCCAGCAGCTCCGGATCACCAGACCTGTTGACACTGCGATCAGGAAACATCCTATGCTAAAAAACGGATGAAGAAAGCTTTTTTTCAATCGGATACTGTTATGATCATACAGGAAGCAGCATAAAAAGCCGATACTCCCTATAATAACCGCAGTCATGCGTATTTTCCCCCTTCATTTATGTAAAGCGGACCTTCTCATTCCGCTCTGCTGCATTCTCAGGAACGAGACCCATTCATGGTCAGTACCCTAAAGAATGCTCTATATTACTAGAAAACAACTACTTGTTCATTATATAGCACATAGCTGACTTTCGCAATCGTTTTTGACTAATATATGCTGAATATTGGCACAAATTTTATCAATTATGACAGTTTATTTGTTTTTTCTGCCGGAATCAGAGGTAACGGATCTCTACGTGCATTTCGCCCTTTCCATCTGTCTCCATTACTGCATAGCTTGGACGGCGTCCCCGTTGTCTGGGATAAGCCAGACTTCCGGGATTTACCAGAAGCACACCTGCTTCCTTTTCAACAACCGGTACGTGGATATGTCCGAAAAAAGCCGCATTGCATCCCCTTGAGCGGGCAGCTTCTGCCAGCTGATCAAAGGCCATGGATACACCGTAGTAATGACCGTGAGTTACCAGGATCTTATTTCCCTCGACCTCGATCACATCTTCTCTCGGAAGATCCGAGAAAAAATCATTATTTCCGGACACAATACTGCAGGGACATTCTGCAAGGGCTTCGATATAAAATTCTCTGCCTTCCACATCTCCGCAATGTACCAGCATGTCAAAAGGAGCCTCCCGATTTATCGCGATCTCCAGGTTTTCATCTCTTCCGTGAGTATCGCTTACGATCAGCACCTTCATACAAGCTCTTCCTTTATAAGGCAAAGAGCTTTTCCACGATGGCTGATCCTGTTCTTTTCTTCCATGGAAAGCTCTGCGGAAGTACAGCCATATTCCGGAAGATAAAAGATCGGGTCATAGCCAAAGCCATTCTCCCCTTTTTCCTCGTAGCCGATGCGGCCTTCCATGGCAGCACGGACTGTCTTTCTTCTGCCATCCGGGAAAACTGCCGCAATAGCACATACAAAACGTGCAGTACGTTTCTCATCAGGTACACCTTCCAGACGCTGGATCAGGTTTGCGTTTTTAATATGATAAGAAGTATCCTCACCCATATAGCGTGCGGAATAGATTCCCGGCTCTTTGTTCAGATAGTCGATCTCCAGACCGGAATCATCTGCCAGAACGATCTCGCCGGTCATTTTACTGATTGCTTCTGCCTTGATCATGGCATTTTCTTCAAAGCTTTTTCCATTTTCATCAATATCCGCATGGATCCCGGCATCCTTCAGGGAAAGGATCTCCAGAGAAGGATCCGCAAGTATCCTTCGGATCTCCTTCATTTTATCCTCATTTCCGGTAGCAAAAATGATCTTTTTCATTCTTTAATACTTCCTTTCTTCGGCGGACGTGGTCCAAGAAACTGGTAATAATAGGTTTTCATCATTCCATTATAGATCTTACGGTTTTTATCTGCCTTTCGGCCGATGTCATTCTCTGCCTTGTCATAGGCAGTGATCAGATACATGGACCAGCGATCCAGCCCCTTATAGCTTTCACCGATCTCACGGTACAATGCAGGGAGATTGGATTTTTCTTCGATCCGCTCACCATATGGCGGATTTGTCACGATAAAACCAAAGGGTTTGGAATGCGGAGTTCACTGACCGGGCGCTGCTGGAAATGGATCAGTCTGTCCACTCCTGCCATTTTTGCGTTGGCGCGTGCTGCCTTGATGGCAGCTGCATCGATATCAAAGCCCTGGATATCGGTTTCAATATCAAGATTTACACGTTCTCTGGCTTCTTCTCTTGCATCCTCCAGCATTCCTTCGGGATCAGATGCTCCCAGCTCTCGGCCAGAAAATGACGGTTCAGTCCCGGCGCCATATCCGCTGCCATCATTGCCGCCTCAATAGGAAAGGTACCGCTTCCGCAGAACGGATCGACAAGAATACGGTCCTTTTTCCAGGGAGTGAGCATCAAAAGAGCACTGGCAACGTCTCGGTGATAGTGCCTTGACAGTCATCTGGCGATACCCTCTCTTATGGAGGGATACTCCTGAAGTGTCGATTCCGATCAGAGCTACGTCTTTCATAAAGGCCACACGGATAGGAAATTCCGGACCATCTTCCGGAAACCAGGAAATCCCGTAAATGCCTTTGAGACGCTCTACAATGGCTTTTTTCATAATGGACTGGATATCAGATGGACTAAAAAGCTTACTTTTGATGGAGTTTGCCTTGGCTACCCAGAATTTACCGTTTTTCGGTATGTAATTCTCCCATGGAAGGGCCTTGGTCTTTTCAAAAAGCTCATCAAAAGTCTCGGCCTTTACTTCGCCTACTTTCAGAAGCACACGTTCTGTGGTACGAAGGAACAGATTGGCGTCTGCCACACCCTGGGCATCAGCCTCAAAGGTTACTCTTCCGTCCTCCACCCTGGTCACTTCATAGCCAAGATCCAGTATTTCACGCTTCAGCACCGCCTCTGTTCCAAAATGACAGGGCGCCGTTAATTCCCACAGATTCATAAAGTGATCTCCCGTACTGTATTTCCTTCAAAATCTTTAATGGTAAAAATTCCGTTCTCAAGGATTGCATAGGTCGGCGGGTTACCTTCCTTTGGAATGGATACGGAACCTGGGTTCAGAAGGATATAATTCCCCATATTTTCTGCCTTCAACACATGTGTATGACCGTGGATCAGAATGTCTCCGTCCATCATCGGCGGAAGATTATCCTTATTATAGATATGACCGTGTGTGGCGTACATCGTTTTTCCTTCGATGGCAAGGATACAGTAATCTGCCATAACCGGGAAGTCCAGGACCATCTGATCCACCTCTGCCTCACAGTTTCCGCGTACTGCATAGATCTGGTTTTTTCTCTCATTTAAAAGGCGGATGACTTCCTTTGGTGCGTATTCCTTCGGAAGGTCATTTCTTGGTCCGTGATAAAGCAGGTCTCCCAGAAGCACCAGTCTCTCCGCCTTCTCCGCGTCATATGCTTCCAGCATTTTCCGGCAGTAATATGCCGAACCATGTACATCGGATGCAAACATATATTTCATAAGCTTTTCTCCTTGTAATTTGTGTTGTTTTTTATCTCTGTTCTTTACATTATCATGATTTCCTTTAAAATACAAGATTTGTTACAGATATGCATTCGCAATCTATTTTGATATCGTCCGCTTTTTTTTATCCGCGCACAAGATTTCTCCCTCTGTAGGCTGCAAATCCACCAATCACGGACCTGGTACGACAGCCCTGTCTTGCCAGGCTCCGGGCAGCCTGCATGCTGGCGCCGCCGCGGTCGCAGTAAAATATCAGCAGCTTATCTTTGGGAAAACGATATTTCTGATCCTGTTTTTTCTCAAGATATTCCTCCAGCTCTCTGTATGGAATATTTACCGCGTTCCGGACATGTCCCTTCTGTAGGCGGCAGAATCCCGGAGATCTATGATAACAGCGTCGCTGCGCTCCACATAATAATCCAGCATTTTTGCAGAGATAGTTTCGATCTGAAACATGGAAAAAATCTCCTCTTTTTGGTATATTATATGGAAGCTTCCGGGTGAATGTTCCCTTATATGTATTTAAGCGGGAAAAGCCATCTCTGACTTTTCCCGCTTTTCTTATCCTTTAATATCTGTCAGAGCCTCTGTCCTTCTCAGAATCATATTCATCGGAAATTTTGTTTCCGTAGCTGCTTTTGGAACTGTTTCTGGAAGAATTTCCCGCACTGTTCTTAGAGCTGTTTTTCCCGCAGTTTCTGGAAGCACTTTCCCCGTGATTTTTTCCTGCATAATTAGACTCATTTCTGTCTGTTTCGTAATTTTTCGCCATTTGAATTACCTCCTGATGAAGTTGATTTTACGGCTTTCCGAAGCTTTCTGCCGCTTTTTATTACAGGAAATAGTATCCCAAAAAGTTTGGAGATTATTCGCCAAAATCATATTGCTTTTTTTCCAGTTTATATTATAATCATTCTTGTAAAAAGAATTTACCCTTCAAAAATTTTTTTTACATAACCCCTTATTTAATTATTTATACTCCCCTCGAAACACCCGGTAGCTCCCCTACCGGGTGTTTCTCTATACAAAAACAAGCCGCCGAATGACGATCACAGTCGCTCCGGCAGCTTGTTTTTTATCCGTTGATCGGATTTACATGCACCATACAGTGCTTTACATCTTTGAATTTATTCTCGATCGTATGATGTACATTTTCCGCAATATCATGTGCATCAAAAAGGGAAATATTTCCATCTGCTGCGATTTCGATATCCACATACATCTTGGATCCGAAAAGACGGGTTTTAAGAAGGTCTACTCTTCTGACGCCCGGTACCTTGAGGATTTCTCTCTTCATAGATTCCTCAGTTTTTGCATCACAGGAATGATCTACCATCTTGTCAATGGCATCCCTGAAAATGTCGATCGATGCCTTGGCGATCATAACGCAGATCACGATACTGGCGATCGGGTCCAGGATCGGGTATCCCAGTCTTGCTCCTAAAATACCGACAAACGCTCCGATAGAGGAAAGTGCATCTGAACGATGGTGCCATGCATCTGCCATCAGGCTCCTGAATTGATCTTCTTTGCGGCACCTCTTGTATACCAGAACATCCACTCTTTTACCACAATGGATACCACTGCTGCAATCAGTGCAAGTGTTCCCGGAATGGCAATGGTTCCGCCGGATGTGCTTTTTACGATATCACGGGCACCGGTAATTCCGATCCCGAGACCAGTGACAAGCAGCATTCCTGCAAGGACAATGGAAGAAACACACTCCATTCTTTCATGTCCGTACTGGTGCTCTTTGTCTGATTTCTTTGTAGAAAGACGGACACCGATGATTACGATGAAGGTGCTTCCCACATCTGATGCAGAATGAATGGCATCCGAGATCATCGCTCCTGAATGTGCCACAATACCTGCGATCAGTTTAAATACAGATAATAAAAGGTTTACCAGAATACTGATCCCGGATACCTTCATTGCTGTCTGCTGTTCCCATGAAGCTGTTTTTTCTGTATCATGTATAATTGTTTTGTTTTCTGTGTGTTCCATAAACAGAATCTCCTTTTAAATATATGATCAGGTTCTTCTTATGGCACAACATTTTCCGTGAAAAAACCGGCGGTTCCTTCACTACTCGCTGCAGTGCGATTTTCCGCCGGTGTTCTTTCTTTTCTGTATAGGGATATCCCAGCTTCTACCTTCTGTTCCATCCATATTTTGCAGTAAAAAAGACATACCTGCGAAACATACACTGTCCCGCAGATATGTCTGAAAGCAAAGTCACATTCTGCTTCACCTCATATTCTGTGAATGCAGGTTCTTTGCAATTACGTTTAAATCCATATCCGCTGCCGCTTCCTGCGGCCCGGCCCCATGCCTTCGATAAATATTTTCGATTCCGAAAAGCATCGCCTGCTCAGTTTGTACTGTTGATCTCGCATCCTGTTCGAATGTAATGCAGTGCAAAGAGAATTTTTACAGTCTTACGGGTCTCCCGCTTAACTTCTCAGAAAGGATACACCATATGTCCTCTGTTAGTCAAGCCAAAGTTTTTTATTTTACAGGTAGATATCTTCAACTTTCTGTTTATTCCATGTCTGGAAACATGCTTCGCACTGCACAGTTCTATATCAAATAATAGATCCTCAGTTGTTTGTCAAAAAACCGGGAGCGGATAAATCCGCTCCCGGTTAAGTCTACGATCTGTATTCAGTTGGAATGACTGATTATGCCTGCGGGCCGGCTGCAACGAGTGCTTTACCAGCTGCATTTCCTTCATATTTAGCAAAGTTCTTAACGAATCTTGCAGCAAGATCTTTAGCCTTTGTCTCCCACTCTGCAGCATCTGCATATGTGTCACGTGGGTCAAGGATTGCAGGATCTACGCCCGGAAGCTCTGTCGGAACCTCGAAGTTGAAGAATGGGATCTTCTTTGTCGGAGCTTTAAGGATAGATCCGTCAAGGATAGCATCGATGATACCACGAGTATCTTTGATGGAGATACGTTTTCCAGTTCCATTCCATCCTGTGTTAACGAGGTATGCTTTCGCACCGCTCTTCTCCATTCTCTTAACGAGCTCCTCAGCATATTTTGTCGGATGAAGCTCAAGGAATGCCTGTCCGAAGCATGCGGAGAATGTAGGAGTAGGCTCTGTGATTCCACGCTCTGTACCAGCAAGTTTAGCTGTGAATCCGGAAAGGAAGTAGTACTGTGTCTGCTCCGGTGTCAGGATAGATACTGGAGGAAGTACGCCGAATGCATCTGCGGACAGGAAGATAACCTCTTTCGCTGCCGGTGCAGAAGATACAGGGCGAACAATGTTCTCGATGTGGTTGATCGGGTAGGAAACACGTGTGTTCTCTGTTACGCTCTTGTCAGCGAAGTCGATCTTGCCTCAGCATCAAGTGTTACGTTCTCAAGAAGAGCGTTTCTCTTGATCGCATTGTAGATGTCCGGCTCAGACTCTTTGTCAAGGTTGATAACCTTAGCGTAGCATCCACCCTCGAAGTTGAATACTCCGTTGTCATCCCAGCCATGCTCGTCATCACCGATCAGGAGACGCTTAGGATCTGTGGAAAGTGTTGTCTTACCTGTTCCGGAAAGACCGAAGAAGATTGCTGTGTTCTCTCCGTTAAGGTCTGTGTTTGCAGAGCAGTGCATGGAAGCGATGCCCTTCAGCGGCAGATAGTAGTTCATCATGGAGAACATACCTTTCTTCATCTCTCCGCCGTACCATGTATTAACGATAACCTGCTCACGGCTTGTAATGTTGAACATTACAGCTGTCTCAGAGTTAAGTCCTAATTCTTTGTAGTTCTCAACTTTAGCCTTGGATGCGTTGTAAACAACGAAATCCGGCTCAAAGTTCTCAAGCTCCTCAGCTGTCGGCTGAATGAACATGTTTGTTACGAAGTGTGCCTGCCATGCAACCTCAACGATGAAACGGATAGCCATACGTGTGTCTTTGTTAGCTCCGCAGAATGCATCTACTACGAAAAGTTTCTTGTTGGAAAGCTCCTTCTTGGCAAGATCTTTAACTGCATTCCATGCTTCCTGAGTTGCCGGATGGTTATCGTTCTTGTACTCATCGGATGTCCACCAAACTGTGTCCTTGGAGTTCTCATCCATAACGATATATTTGTCTTTAGGGGAACGTCCTGTGTAGATACCTGTCATTACATTGACAGCACCAAGCTCACTGACCTGACCCTTCTCAAATCCTTCAAGCTCCGGTTTGGTCTCTTCCTCAAATAATGTCTCGTAGGAAGGATTGTACACGATCTCAGTTGTTCCGGTAATACCATACTTTGTTAAATCGATTTTTGCCATCTTAACATTTACCTCTCTTCTTTAATAGTAATTATGATAGCCACCTACTGCTGCAGGTTTTTGTCATCCTGCCATAGGAATTGGTCATTCCAACATCCCTATCCACAATTATACATAAATTGTACGTAAAAGCAACCAAAAAAATTCATTTTCCGCAAAAAAATGATAAATCTTTAACAGTGACGTTTTGGTACTGTCAGATTTTACTCCATCTATACTTGACTTTTTCAGAATAATGGCTACAATATATCTGATTATAGTTATTATATATATTTATAATAGTAACTATATGATTTTAATATATAGAAAGAAGTGATTTCTATGTCAGATATTCCGGTTAAACATAATCATATGGAAATCCCCTGGCACAACTACGTAAGTACCAGGAACAGCCAGCCCATCACCGAGGCTTCTCTTTCCGAAAAAGCTTCCCTGATCGGCCGTACAGGCATGATGCTTCTCTCCTGTGGGACCGGTGCCTGGCGGGTACGGAGTTCCATGAATACATTGTCAGAAGCACTTGGTATCACCTGTTCCGCAGATATCGGACTGATGTCCATAAGCTACACCTGCTTTGACGGTGAGAGCAGTTTTTCCCATGCACTTAGTCTGACTACCACCGGCGTAAATACTTCCAGACTGAACAGGCTGGAACATTTTGTCAGTGATTTTCCTGCGGAGGGTATCCATATGAGCGGTGAAGCACTGCACAGTCAGTTAGATGAGATCGAGCGGATCCACGGGCTTTATTCCCCTGCCGCCCTGGGACTGGCTTCTGCACTGGCCTGTGTGCATTTACTTTTCTTCTGGGCGGTGGCCCGCTGGAAATGATCCTGGCTTTTGCAGGCGCAGGCATCGGAAACGCCATCCGCTGCAAGCTTGGCAAGCATCATTTTACTCTGTTTATGTGCATTGCAGTTTCTGTTTCCTCCGCCTGTCTTGTATATGCAGGCTTCCTGAAGCTGGCAGAGCTTCTGTTCCACATTTCCGTCCAGCATGAGGCCGGGTACATCTGTTCCATGCTGTTTATCATTCCGGGCTTTCCGTTTATCACAAGCGGGATCGACCTTGCCAAGCTGGATATGCGTTCCGGTCTGGAACGACTGGCCTACGCCATTATTGTTGTAATGGTGGCTGCTGTCTCTGCCTGGCTGATGGCACTGCTTCTTCATCTGAAGCCTGTGGATTTCCTGCCTCTGGAGCTTTCGGCAGCTCAGAGGATCCTGTTCCGGCTTCTGGCAAGCTTCTGCGGGGTATTCGGCTTTTCGGTCATGTTCAACAGCCCTGTCCGTCTAGCCGCAGCTGCCGCATTCATCGGCGCACTGTCCAACACTTTACGTCTGGAGCTTGTTGATCTTGCCGGTTTCCCACCTGCTGCCGCGGCTTTTTTCGGAGCACTGACAGCCGGACTTCTGGCCTCCCTCATTAAAACCAAAGTGGGATATCCCAGGATTTCCATTACCGTACCATCCATTGTGATCATGGTTCCCGGACTTTATCTCTACCGGGCAATCTACAATCTGGGAATCATGTCCCTGAATGTTTCCGCCTCCTGGTTTGCAGCTGCGATTCTGATCATCGTTGCTCTTCCCCTGGCCTTATTTTCGCCAGGATCCTTACGGACAAAATGTTCCGCTACTGCACCTAATTGGCATACAAAAAGGACTGCTTTCTGTAGCTTCCGGTCATCAGCTATCCTTCTGATAACCGGAGCAATACAAAAGCAGTCCTTTTTTGTACATTCTATTTCATTACGATCTCATCCGCGATCCCGATCATTTTTCCAAGCGGTCCGCAAATTTATGGATGGGGAGAAAAACGCCCAGTCCGTCATAACGTTTTCCACCATCCTCCACAGAATCCTGCCCATAATATACAAAGGCTCTTGGAAGCTTCTTCTGAATTGCCATCATGATATCCCATACAGCCGCATAGGCCTGTGCCTCCGTTTCCTTTTCCCTTACGCTGTCCGGAAGCTCATACACCAGCAGCACACCGATATGTTCGCCCATTTTGTACTCTTCTACTTCCATGGTATCTTCATCATAGGCATGGCGCTTCCGGTAGCCATACGCCAGATACATCTTTACGCCCTGCTTCTCCCTGTATATCCTGCGGAACCGGTCGTAATCCCTATCACTTACATGAATTCCCTTTTCCCGCAGAAAATTTCCTTTTTCATCTGTGAGAAACACCGGATTCTCCTGTCCATCTGCATTGAACCTGAACGGTGCCAGAAAAGAATTTCGCAGAAGATCAAACATACTGTTCTGGCAGATCGCCATAAGGAGAGCTGTCAGATCACGGTTTTTATATGCGTCCAGCAATGCATAGGCGAATTTTTCCGGAGGAAGATATCCGCATTCTATGTCTGTATCCGCATCCATGGATTCATAGAAGGTCTCCGTCAGCCGTCTGCACGCCTCCGGATCCTTCAGGATCTTTTCAAATAAAAGCTCCGCCTTTTCCTCTCTTGGGAATAATGTGCTGTTTTCCACAATTCCTCACCCTTTCTAATCTCTATGTTTACTGGAAAACATCAGAATAAAGCTGATCAGAAGCAAAACATCCGATACCCAGATTGCCGGGATCCCCAGCCTCATGGACAGATTTCCTCCGCCACCGGCTCCAATGGCAAAAAAAGAAAATTATTCCGAAATAATAAAGAGCCTGCTTCAGCTGTTCCGGACGTTTTTCACGACAATACACGGACAACGCCGCCGTGCCGCTTCGTAAATTTCCGATGCACATAGTGCTTGCATAGGAATAACCGCCCACCTTCCGGAAGGTCTGTACCTGCATGGCGCAGGAAAAGGATACCAGTACGGTTGCCAGCATATCCAATTCTCCCGGCATAAATCCCACCACAAAAAGGATCAGGATCTCGATCAGCAGGATCATCTGCCTCCAGTGAAGTTTTTTTGCATATTTAAAGGTACTCTGGATCCGCTCCGCCGCTACAACACCAATGGCAAAGGCTAAAACAGGAAACAGATACCTTAAACCGTCTCCCCACTGTCCTGTCATAAAATTATGGCTCATCAGAACCACGTTGCCTGTCTGGGCGTTGGAAAACACCTCATCTCTTGTAAAGTATGTGTAGGCATCCTGAAATCCGCCGGACATTGCCAGAAATACACTTGTGATAAAAGCTTCTGACATCTGCCGGTCCGCATTTTGCAGCTTTCCGCCTCCTGAAACCACTCTAAATCACTCCTGTCATTGATTTTTTTCCTCGGGTGTATTATAGTTTGCTCAGAAGCAAATGTAAAAAGTATTATTAATATCGTAAACATATTAAAATCATATCACAGGATGGAGACTATACATGATCACTTACGACTACTACCGGATCTTTTATTATGTAGCCCAGTATAAGAGTTTCACCAAGGCAGCACGGGCTCTTCACAACAACCAGCCAAATATCACCCGCTGTATGAACAACCTGGAGCAGGAGCTGAAATGTACGCTCTTTCTCCGCTCCAACAAGGGAATCGCACTTACACCGGAAGGCCGCCAGCTTTATGAACACGTTGCCCTGGCTTTTGAGCAGCTGTCCATCGGCGAGGAGGAAATCCGCCAGAACGGAGAGCTGGAGCATGGTCTGGTTTCCATCGGCGCCAGCGAAAATGCCCTGCGTCTGATCCTTCTGGAAAAGCTGGAGCTGTTCCGCGAGCAATATCCCCATGTTCGCCTGCGCCTCTTTAACCATTCTATCCTCAGGCAGTACAGGCACTGAAAAATTATGCGGTGGATTTCGCTATTGTCACTACTCCGATCTCCATCCGCAAGCCTTTACAGAAAAAAAGTCTCCTGCGTTACCGGGAAATTCTTGTATGCGGAAGCAAATATAAGGATCTGACCACTGCCCCTATCAGCATCCATGAGCTTCAGGATCTGCCTTTGTAGGTCTTGCGGAAGGGACCAGCACTAGAGAAATGTATATGAATTACTTTATGGAAAACCGTGTTTCTTTTCATCCTGACATCGAGGCAGCAACTACAGACCAGGTCCTTCCCATGATCGTCCACAATCTGGGAATCGGCTTTTACCCCGAGCCCCTTGCCCGGGAAGTGATCAATGACGGGAAGATTTTTGCCCTTCAGCTTAAGGAGCCGCTCCCTCAGAGAGAGGTCTGCTTAGTCACAAACAGCAGTACTGCCATGAGTACTGCTGTCAAAAAAGCTATTGAATTTATTGTGTAAATCCCTGAGGCGGATCAGCCATTTACATTTATTGTTCCACTGTCCGCTCAATATGCATGGCAAGATAACCAATTTCAATAGGATCCAGCTCTTTACCCAGGCTTTTGCCCAGGCTCTCACAGACATCCTCCGCGATCCTGTAGGATTCCGGATATTTTTCTTCTATATATTCATTCATATCCAGCTTCAGTGTCTCCCCTGTGGAGACACGGGCTACCATATATTTGATATGGTTCATCATACGGTTGTAGGACAGGGAGATCACATCGATCTTTCTTCCTGTGGCCATCTCGATCATGGCGATGCATTCCCGTACCGTTCTTGCTGTCTGCATGGCAACAGACACCTTTTCATCTCCAAGTGCTGAGTGAATATGAAGTGCCACATATCCCACCTCATGCTCGTCGATTTCAATATCCATCCGCTCCTTCAGGATCTTCTTCAATACCTCCGCCACCTTGAATTCGCTGTAAAAAAGCACCTTGATATCATCCGTCAGAGGATTGCTGATCTGCTCATGATTCCGGATACGTCCCACTGCAAAGGAAATATGATCAGCAAGGGGAAACAGGATCCTTCTGTCTATGGTATCCCCAAAGGTCTTCTCAGCTTCTCTCAATATCTCATCTGCGATCTCCAGAAATTCCGGTGCTATGCTCTTTGCCAGTTCTTTTGCTGAGCCACGTTCTGTCTCCTGAGCCAGCCTGTAAATAGTACAGTCTGCCGGAGCCTCAAAACGCTGGCTGACCTTCTTTCCAAATCCCACACCTTTTCCCAGAAGTACATATTCCTGGTTTTCTTCCATATTTATGGCAATGATGCCGTTATTGTTCAATACCTTGCTCACTCTGTACATCTTTTTCCCCACCATTTTTATATATCCTGCTGCTTTTCCACATTCCACCACTGTCTGCCCCGGATTTTCAGTCGACATTTTTGTCTGCAGCTGTTGATTTTCTTTATCGTAACAGAATCTTTCTTTTGTGTAAAGCCCTTCTGACAGACAGTTATTTTCTTTGCCACAGGAAAAGCGCGCCCGGGCATTAGGCGCGCTTTTCACAAAACCAATCTTCTATATTATTGCTGAAAAATTTCCTATTCTTCCACAGTCTCTACTGCGAACAGCGGCTCTCCTGCTTGATCTCTCCATTGGCAAGAAGGCGTACTCTCTGATTATCCTCGATCTCTGTGCAAAGGATCGGAGAACATAAGGACGGAGCGTTTTCTATAAGATACGGGATGTCAATCTTCATCAACGGCTCGCCTTTTTTTACATGCTGTCCCTGCTCTACCAGGATCTCGAAGCCTTTTCCTTCCAGCTTTACAGTATCAATGCCGATATGGAGGAGCATAGGAAGATCTGTATCTGTCTGGAATCCGATGGCATGCTTTGTGTCAAAAATAAACTCTACCTCGCCGTCTTCCGGAGCACAGATCACCGGGTCCTTCGGTGTGACTACAGCACCCTCTCCCATCATTCCTTCCGCAAAGCCTTCATCCGGCGCTGTGGAAAGGTCTGCGGCGATACCGGTTACCGGGCTGTAGACAATCGCTGTTCTGAGAACCTTTTTCTCTGGCTGCGTGCTGGCTTCGGATGTCGGAGCTGTGTTCTGAGTAGCCTCACCTGTACTTTCTGCTGTACGCTCTGTATCAGACTGAGCCTGATTTTCCGCATTGTCTGTTTCTTTCTCATTTGCACCTTCAAAATATTCATTCGGCGCTGTCTCCAGATAATCCTCCAGCTTGGATTTGATCACAGTTACCTGCGGACCGTAGATGATCTGGACACCCTGGCCTTTTTTCACGATTCCTCTGGAACCTGTTGTTTTCAAAATATCGTCGTTGACTCTTGCTGCGTCATGGACGGTGATACGGAGTCTTGTTGCACAGCAGTCCACATCACTGATGTTTTTCTTTCCTCCAAGGCCGGCTGTGATGGCTTCGCTTACCGGGTCTGCAGATGTACTTCCTGCTGCTTCACCGGCTTTTCCGGCTTCTTTTCTTGCGTTTACATCTGCTTTTGTATAAAGCTTTGTTTCTGTGTCGTCATCCTCACGTCCCGGAGTCTTAAAGTTGAACTTTTTGATCAGGAAGGTGAAAATCACATAATAGAGAATAAAGTAAATGATACCTACCGGGATAATCCTGAACCAGCTTGTCTTTGCATTTCCCTGAAGGATTCCGAACAGGAACAGATCCAGGAAACCGCCGGAGAAGGTAAGTCCTACTGCAATGTTCAGCATATGTGCGATCATATAAGCCGCGCCTGCAAGAACAACCTGTACTGCAAACAATGCAGGAGCTACAAACAGGAAGGAGAACTCCAGTGGCTCTGTGATTCCTGTAAGCATACATGCAAGGGCTGCTGAAAGAAGAAGTCCGCCTGCTGCTTTTTTCTTCTCAGGCTTTGCACAGCGGTACATGGCAAGAGCAGCTCCCGGAAGACCGAAGATCATGAAAATGAACTCTCCGGAAAAATATCTTGTTGCATCAGCACTGAAATGCGCTACATTTGCGGAATCTGCAAGCTGGGCGAAAAAGATGTTCTGTCCGCCCTGTACCATCTGGCCTGCAACCTCCATAGTCCCGCCAACGGCTGTCTGCCAGAATGGCATATAAAATACGTGATGAAGTCCGAATGGGATCAGCGCGCGTTTGATAATACCGAAGATCAGGGTTCCGACATAGCCGCTGCCTGTTACAAGACCGCCCAGAGCATAAATACCGTTCTGGACTGCCGGCCATACGAAATACATCAGGATTCCCACAAACATATATACAATGGTGGAAATGATGGGCACAAATCTGGAACCACCGAAGAAGGAAAGTGCGTTTGGAAGCACGATCTTATGAAAACGGTTGTGCAGAGCCGCAACACCAAGGCCGACGATAATACCGCCAAACACACCCATCTGCAAAGACTGAATGCCGCAGACAGAAGTTACAGTACCTTCCAGAACGCTTTTTGCGATCTGTCCGTCTGCTGTGATCTTGTCATTTACTACCAGCATACCGTTGATGGCTACGTTCATAACGAAGTAAGCGATCAGTGCGGAAAGAGCTGCTACCTCTTTCTCTTTTTTTGCCATACCGATGGCCACACCTACTGCAAAGATCAAAGGCAGGTTATCAAATACCGCACTTCCGACTTTGTTCATGATGACTAGGAGTGCATTTAAGATGGTTCCGTCTCCCAGAATCTTCTGAAGTCCATAGGTTGCAATGGTCGTTTCATTTGTGAAGGAACTGCCGAATCCAAGAAGCAGGCCTGCCACAGGAAGGATTGCGATGGGGAGCATAAAGGAACGTCCCACACGCTGCAAAACTCCGAAAATTTTGTCTTTCATGTTCTCTCTCCTTTTCTTTCGACGTTTTGGAGCGGGAATCTTTTAAGTGGGCAACAAAAAAAGACACCACCCCCCATAAACGTCAAATAAAAATAATAACATTTATGACTGGTTAATGCCTGCTTATCAGTTACACACCAAATCTGAAATACACTATACGGGTTTTGTTCTTCTGTGTCAAGGAGTAATTTGATTTTTTCCAAAAAATATCTCCTCATATCACTATCCGCTCCGTTGCCAACAATCTCTTGCGGAATATTTCCTGTGAACAGCAGCCATATAGTTCCTGTTCTCAGAAAGTATACAGAAACGAAACAGGCCAGAAATTCACTTATCTTGACTTTATTCTCACTTATGATAAGATGAACATAGAATGTCCGGCAGCAATATTTTTTGCTCAGACAACACTATACATTTCATAAAAACGGAGGTACTTTTCCGATGAATACCATCAAGAAATTCATCCACTACTACGGCCCGTACAAAGCGGTCTTTTTTATTGACCTGATCTGTGCAGCCGTTATCAGTCTGGTAGATCTTGCTTATCCCCAGATTCTTCGTACTATGACAAAAACTCTCTTTACACAGGATAAGGATATTATTCTTCATGCCCTCCCTGTGATTGCAGCTTCTCTTTTTGTTATGTACATTGTGCAGAGTCTCTGCAAATATTATGTAACCTATCAGGGACATATGATGGGTGCAAAGATGGAACGTGATATGCGCCGGGAGCTTTTTGACCATTACCAGGAGCTGTCTTTTTCCTATTACAGCAGGAATAATTCCGGTCAGATGATGAGCAAGCTGGTCAGTGACCTTTTTGACATTTCCGAGTTTGCACATCATGGTCCTGAGAATCTTTTTATCTCTCTGGTAAAGATCGTCGGTGCTTTTATCTTCCTGTTCTTTATCAACAAAAAACTTGCACTGCCGCTGATCCTCCTGGTGATCGTGATGTTTGTGTTTTCCTTCCGCCAGAATGCAAAAATGCAGGAAACCTTCATGGAAAACCGGCGTAAGATCGGAGATGTAAATGCCAGTCTTCAGGATACGCTTTCCGGAATCCGCGTGGTGCAATCCTTCGCAAACGAGGACATCGAACGTGCCAAATTTAAGAAAAGCAATGAAGCGTTCCTTGTTTCCAAAAGAGATAATTATCACTGTATGGGAAGCTTCATGAGTTCCAATCTTTTCTTCCAGGGCATGATGTACCTGGTAACTCTTGTTTACGGCGGCTATCTGATCGCTCAGGGTGAAATGCAGACTGCAGATCTTGCCATGTATGCCCTGTATATCGGAATCTTTATCAGCCCCATCCAGATCCTGGTGGAACTTGTGGAAATGATGCAGAAGGGTCTTTCCGGTTTCCGCCGTTTCCTGGATGTGATGGAAACAGAATCCGAGATCAGGGATGCAGACAACGCTGCAGAGCTTACGGACGTGAAAGGACATGTGCGTTACGACCATGTTTCTTTTCATTACAGCGATGATGAAACTCCTGTGCTTTCCGATATCTCTATTGATATCCCGGCAGGAAAATCCATTGCCCTAGTGGGACCTTCCGGAAGCGGAAAAACCACGATCTGCTCTCTCCTGCCCAGATTTTATGATGTGACCAGCGGTTCCATTACTGTAGACGGAAAGGATATCCGCGGGCTGACTCTTAAGAGCCTTCGAAGCCAGATCGGTATGGTACAGCAGGATGTCTATCTTTTTGATGGAACCATCAAGGATAATATTGCCTACGGAAAGCCCGGAGCTTCCGATGAAGAGATCATCAAAGCCGCCAAATGTGCGAGTATCCATGACTTTATCATGGAGCTTCCGGATAAATACGACACTTATGTCGGAGAACGTGGCACACGCCTTTCCGGCGGACAGAAGCAGCGGATTTCCATTGCACGTGTATTCCTTAAGAATCCTCCGATCCTGATCCTGGATGAGGCCACCAGCGCTCTGGATAACGAAAGCGAACGTTGGATCCAGAAGAGTCTGGAGGAGCTTTCAAAAAATCGTACTACCATTACGATCGCGCACCGGCTTTCTACGATCCGTGATGCGGATGAGATCATTGTGATCACGGAGGAGGGTATCGCCGAAAGAGGCACTCATGCTGAACTGCTTGAGAAGAATGGATTGTATGCTGCATATTACAATATGTAGAAAGATACGAGGGAGGCGCTTCGCTGTCCCACTGAGATTTTTATAGGGCAAAATAAAAGGCTGCTGTATACCTTATCAATAGTGATATAGATATATAGCAGTCTTTTTATTTGTCAATTACTATCTTTTCAAAAAATTCAATCAAAGATTACAGCAGATAAACCGGAAGCTCGTCTTTAATTCCTACTGGCTGGTTGTTGTCCGGCTCATCTTTCTTTGGGGTGAGGAATTTGGCCTGGAGTTCGTCGGCGTTTCCTCCGCTGATCACGTTCTGGGCTACAGTTCCTGTTGTTTCTGCTGCAGCTGTTTTCTTTGCTGCGGTTTTACGTGCTGTTGTTTTTCTGGTAGTGGTTTTCTTTGCTGTTGTTTTTGTTGCGGCTGCTTTCTTTGCTGTGGTCTTCTTTGCAGGAGCTTTGGCTGCTGTTTTCTTTGCTGTAGTTTTTTCTGCCGCTTTTTCAGCTGTTTCAGCTTTTACCTCTGACGGCTTCTCTGCTGCTTTAACCTCAGCCTCTTTTACCTCTGTTTTTGTTTCTGTTTTGGATGCTTTTTCTGCATTTACTGCTCTTGCGATGCTTGCTTTACCTACTGACACGATTCATTACCTCCTCTGCCAATGCTATGTACTCTTTTGCGCTGCGGCTGCTTTTTTTGAACTCCACAACTGGTTCACTGCTGTCCTGGGACCATTCGATGGAGCTGTCTACACGGATAAAAGATTCGAAAAGATAGATTCCTTCCATTTCTTTCAGTGTTTCCATAGTCTGTTTGAAATAATTCTTTCTGGCATCTGCCTTGGTTACTACGATTCCCAAAACCTTTAAATCCGGAGCGATCTCCCTGACTTCATTGAGGAAATCAAACATATTTGCAAGACCAAACATACCCCACGGACTTGCCTCTACCGGAACAAGAACATAATCGGATGCACATAAAATATTCATCACCCAGCCGCCAAGAGTAGGCGGTGCATCAATGAGAATGTAATCGTACACTCCGGAATCTTTAACCTTCTGCAGACATTTCCGCAGGATAAACTCTCTCTGCCATTTTGTAAAAAGCTCATATTCCACGGAGCTCATCAGCGTAGACGACGGAACCAGATCCAGATTCTCATACTTCGTATGCACGATAAAATCGCTGAGATCCGACTGATGACCGATAGCATAGTAGAGATTCTTTTCCCCTGCTGCCATCTCAAGCACTTCTTCCTCCGAAAAAAAAGAAAGGGAAAGATTCAGCTGCATATCACCGTCTACCATCAGTACCTTCTTACCCATGCCGGCCAGTGCCGCTCCCACATTGGAACAGCTGGTGGACTTTCCGCTGCCGCCCTTATTATTTGCAAAACAGATCGTTACTGTATTTCCCATTACAGCCTCCCGACAACATAATTTCGTATTTTCTGTCACTTGCCCTTATTATAATATAACGTTCTCCTAAAAACAAGCACATCCCCCATAAAACCACGAAAACCGACAAAATAACCTCACATAAAACAACAGTATATACACCCAAAAACAGCAGGTTCCGGATCACTCCGAAAACCTGCTGTCCTGATTCGCTGACTATTATTATTTTACGATAAAAGATTTTCTCTTGCTGACAACATCGAAGATAACCGCTGCCAGAAGAACCATACCTTTAACAACCTTCTGGATATTCTGGTCAATACCCATGATACTCATGCCAAGATTCAGAACACCCATCAGAAGTGCACCAATGATAACACCAGGAACTGTACCGGTACCACCATAAGCAGAAGCACCACCAATAAGTCAATCACAGTCCTTCTCCTGTATGTTTTTCCTTACTGCTCGAATCTGCCCTTCATCTTCACTTCCTGCTCCCACACAGCGACCTTGCCGCGGGCAAACAGGCTGTTGATGTTGAGATTCTCATCCAGTACCAGAAGGTCTGCGTCTGCGCCTTCCGCTACACAGCCCTTGATTCCTTCTTTGCCAAGGAGTACGGCCGGAGTGCTGGTCAGAAGCTGTAAGGCATCCTCCAGCGGCATGCCCTCTCTTACCAGGATCTGGATGGTACGGTGCAGATACTTCGGGGACGCGTAGGTCAGGCCAATGCACTCGCCCTCTTCGTTGAAGCGCGGCTGGCTTCCGAACGCGTCACTGGACATGGTTACATGATCCAGGCTCACATCTTCGCGGTGCAACAGCTCATAGAGCTTCAGAGCATCGGATTCGACCTCCACATCATCGGCGCCGGCGGTGCAGTCAATGTAGCCGCCACGGCGCACCAGATCCGCGCCGGCATCAATCAGTCCAGGATTGCGTAAGATGTGGGTCGGCAGCAGGTTCTTGGCTGGAACGTCGGAATGATCCAGCACATAGAAAATCGGATCCAGTCTTCCCTCTCCGTCACCCATGTGCATGGTTACCAGGCCAGGGGTATTGCTGAGTAAGCCGGCTCTGCGCGCTGCAGTAGCCAGCGCGATCAGCTCTTCTCCGCCTGGGTTGGAGCTTCTGTGGTCCGATACCGCTACCTTCACACCGATCATCGGTGGAACCAGGATGATATCGCGCTCTACACTTCCGGTCAGGGTGGTCGGCGGGTAACCATAGGAACTGGTCAGAGTGTACACGGTCATGCCCTCTTCGGTCAGGGCGCGAGCTTTTGCGACCAGATTTTCCACACTGCGGGTTACGCCATCGGTTCCCAGAAGTCCGACTACGTGGTAATACCATTTTTGAAGAATTCACTGAGCTGGGATTCCGGTACACGGGATGCCGGCCCCTGCTCTCCGCCGCCGCCTGTGATATGCACGTGCATGTCAATGTAAGCCGGAACAACGGTCTTTCCCTCCAGATCATAGGTTTCCACTCCCGGAAGTCCCTCATATCCCTCAATAGTATCCTGCATCAGAAGGATTTTTTCCCCCTCAATAAGGATATCTTTCTTTCCCAGTTTCTCCGGTGCGTACACATTCGCGTTTTTCAGTAACTTGATCATAATGTCAATTCTCCTGTCTCTTTCTTTTCCGCTTTTCTATTTCAAAGCTTCTGTCAGTCTGTCTCAAAGGTGCCTTTTACCAGTGCTTTTCCATACTCCACCATTTTCTGTCCACGGACAAATACCGTATCTACCAGAAATTCCTCATCCAGGATCACAAGATCCGCGTCGCTGCCCGGACGGATGCAGCCCTTTTTCGGGAATAATCCGTTGGCTCTGGCCGGGTTCTCCCCGCAGATGCGGATGGCTTTTTCCACCGGAACCCCTGCCTTTACAGCATCACGCACTTCCTCATGCAGGGAAGAAAGCCGTGTAACCAGAAGCTTTGCGCCGCCCCCGCCAATCACATGAACATGCTGGTCCACATAACCAGGAATTACCATTTTTCCATCTGCAGAAACAACTTCCACCGGAGCAGAAAGTTCCGGTGGATCGATGTGTTCTGCCACAGAAAATACTTTTTCATCTACGATCAGGATATCACGGATTCCTTTTGGATCCGGATCATACAGATTCGCGTTTTTAATCAAAAGCACTCTGGACATCGTATTTAGTTCTCCTTTTTCTTCTCATCATCGAGCTTGGCAATACCAAATCCGGTAAAGCCCCAGATGATTGCAAAAATCCAGCCGGTGTAGCACAGGATTGCCCATGGAAGGTAATCCAAAGTCTCTACGCCAAGGGTGGAAGCCATGTAAGCACCTGCTGCGGACCACGGGATCAGCGGTACAACTACGGTACCGGCATCCTCAAGGGTTCTGGACAGGTTCTTTGCCGCAAGCCCGCGCTCTTTGTAAGCGTCACGGAACATCTCGCCCGGAATCAGAATGGCAAGGTAAGAGTTACCGGTGGTCAGTGCCATGGTAATGCAGGCTGCAACGGTTGCGGTGATCAGCGCACCGGTACTCTTTGCCACGCTTAAGATCTTCTGGAGTACCACATCCAGACAGCCAGCCCGGCTCATGATACCTGCGAAGCAGAATGCGCAGAATACCAGAAGTGTGGTGCTCATAATGCCGTTCATACCGCCGCGGTTTAACAGCTTGGTTACGGCCTCGGAACAGGTCTCGGTGTCAAATCCTGCACGGTGGATCATGGATACATCAAAACCGTTTACGGTTGCCTTTAACACATCTCCTAACGCTACGTGCTGAATGAAGACACTCTCCAAGCCTGCTACAAAAGTAGAAAGAAGCATAACCGGAATGGTTGGCTTCTGAAGCAGGGAGCCGCCCAGCACGATCACTACCGGAATGATGATCAGCAGGTTCCAGCTGTACATGGAAGAAAGCTGGCTTAATAAAGTAGTAACGGTGTCAGAAGTAATATCTGCGCTTACATCTGCGTTCATACCAACAATGGCATATACCACCAGGGAAACGATGGTTGCTGGGACAGTGGTGTAGAACATATGTCCGATATGCTCATACAGTGTGCTGCCTGCCGCGATCGGAGCCAGGTTTGTGGTATCGGACAGCGGAGACATCTTGTCACCAAAGTAGGAACCTGCGATGCAGCGCCTGCAGTAGCCGGAAGGGATACGCCAAGGGCGCTTGCGATTCCCATCAGGCAACACCCATGGTTGCAACGGAACCCCAGGATGTACCGGTAACAACCGAAACCACTGCCTCGATCAGGAACGCGGTAACCAGCATGAATTTCGGGTTTACGATCTGGACGCCGTAATAAATCATCATCGGAATGGTACCGGATGCCATCCAGGTACCAACCATAGCGCCAACACATACAAGAATCAGGATGGCAGGCATGCCCTTTGCAATCTTGGTGCAGATCTCATCCATCATCTCATCCCAGGTAATGCCTACACGGAACGCGATAAATGCTGCGATTGCAGCTACCATGATCAGAAGCGGCTCTGTGCTGTAGCCGAATACGCCTTTTCCGATGGTAAGGATCAGGAGCATTGCGACGATCGGTGTGATCGATTCCGCAAAAGTGGGCAGACGTTTGGCCCGTTCTTTCTTTCTTTCATTTGTAGTTTCTCCTTTTAGCCTCCTTCGTGACAGTTTCACATTTTATCACGGCAGAGTATTAAGATTTGGACTTATTATATCAGAAAAGATAACGGGCAACAACTAAAACTTTATATTTTTTTATTTTCTTGTTACACGGGAGTTTGACACATTGAAATTCAAAAAAAGTACCGCAAAG
>ENA-OQHY01000321-OQHY01000321.1-human-gut-metagenome-genome-assembly--contig:-NODE-321-length-27972-cov-3.088023_pt1 | contig 27972 bp, 36 predicted proteins | sample MGYA00242570_ERZ504733 | MGnify/ENA primary metagenome ERZ504733 (study PRJEB26092, sample SAMD00036219) | human gut metagenome | host: Homo sapiens | study: EMG produced TPA metagenomics assembly of... | reverse complement strand
TCGGTCAGGAGCATGTGCTGACGGCCCTGGCGAACGGCTTGTCGCTAGGTCGCATCCATCACGCTTATCTTTTCTCCGGCACCCGCGGCGTCGGTAAGACCTCTATTGCCCGTTTGCTGGCAAAAGGACCAGCTCACGGCCCAGCTCCGCCAGCTCCGCCTCTTCAACGGTTTTGGTGAATCCGGCTATCTGGTAATTACTGGTGTGGACCTTCATCAGCAGCCCGGTATTTTCATTCACTGCCGCGCGATAATCTTTTGCATGCGTGCGGTTGGTGGTGCCCACTTCATGCAGGGTACAGCCCGCCTGGCGCATAACATCCGGAATGCGAAACGCACCGCCAATCTCGACCAGCTCGCCACGGGAAACCACCACCTCTTTACCGCTGGCGGTCGCTGCCAGCATTAACAGTACCGCCGCCGCGTTGTTATTCACAATGCAGGCATCTTCTGCGCCGGTCAGCTCGCAGAGCAGGTCCGCCAGCGCCCGATCGCGATGTCCGCGCCCTGCGCCGTCCAGATCGTACTCAAGCGTCACGGGGGAACGCATGGCCTGCACGACCGCAGCGACGGCCTCTTCTGCCTGTTGAGCGCGACCAAGGTTGGTGTGCAGCACGGTTCCCGTCAGGTTGATGACCGGGCGTAACGCGCTTTGTGCTTTCTCCTCGAGCCTCAGTTCCACTTCCAGCCCCCACGCCGCACACCAGTCCGGCAATGCATTTTCTGTCTGAATATGGCTGCGGGCTTCGTCCTGAAGCAGACGTAATATTTCAACCGTCGCGGTATGGCCGAACCGCGCAACGGCAGCATGCACGCGCGGCTCGCGAAGAAGACGGTCGGTTGCAGGGATCTGGCTGTACAGGGAGTGATGAGTTGTCATGAAAGCGCCTGGCGAGTAAATATCATCCCCCCTCCCGACGGGAGAGGGAGTCAACATAAGAAGGGATTGTACCGCTCCTGCTGCGAAGTGTTATAACCCGCATCAAGCCTTTGGCGGTTCGGTACGGGCAAAGCTCTCGCGCTGAAAGAGCGTTTCTGCAAGCTTCACCAGCAATGGACGGTCGACGCACCAGCCGGGGGAAACGTGCCGGAAATTGAGATAACCGATGGCGCAGGCAATGGCTATCGTTGCCAGGTTCAGGCTATCGGGTTGAATTTTTCCCTCCCGGATAAGCTGTTCGCACCAGTCCAGCTGCGGCTGATTTTTCACGCTGGCGTAACAGTTCCGTTTCAGACTGCTGGGCGGCGGGTCTTGCCTGCTCGCGTACGGACGTTAACGCCGCATCCATAATACCGTCGGCCAGCGCTTCAATTTGCTTCATTGCCAGCGCCGCGTTTGGATCGGCCGGTAACATCGCCGGGGCCACGCCGAGCAGCTCGATGTACTCCGCAATAATGGGGGAATCAAACCAGTACTGGCCTTCGTCTGTTACCAGCGCCGGCACTTTTCCCAGCGGGTTGTACTGTGCCACACCGTTTTCAGCGTGATAAGGCTGTTCATTGACGAACTCGAATTCAATCCCTTTCTCCAGCAGGAGAATCGAGATTTTTCGCACGAAGGGACTGGTGTAGCTGCCGATAAGTTTCATTGCCTGATCCTTGATGCCGAAAAAGTCAGTATGGATCAAGCGATGAAAAAGGGCAGGTATGCGTGTCGCATTCCTGCCTGAAGGCTTAGTGATCGAGATAGAGGTAGTGCATCCAGCTGGTCATACGCAGCAGCACCTTACGCATTACCGAGACGTGAGCAAAGTGATCCGAATAGACCGCCACCTGAGCATAAATGCCGTCGGGCAGCGCATCGACATCAGCATTCGGCTCCAGCTCGATAGTGCCTAAAACACCATCGGTGCCAGGGATCACGGTCAGCGACTGCAGCGCACCCTGCGCCTGGTATGACCCCCCCGGCACCACCGGCAGAATACTGGTGAGCTTACCGGAGAAGACCTGGCCCGGCAGCGCGTTGAAGACCACTTCCGCTTCGTCGCCCGGCTTCAGACGCAGCAGCGAGTTCTGACGGAACTGGGCCACAATCTGGCGTTTCTGTTCAGGAATAAAGACCATGACCGGGCGCAGCGGCAGCGCGGCAGCATAGGTCCCCGGACGAATCAGCACCTGCGTGATATAGCCATTGCTCGGCGCACGCACCACGGTCTGATCCAGGTTGTATTTCGCTTCAGCAAGCTGAGCACGCAGGGAAGCAACCTGGGATTGCTCACCGTTGACCATACTGTCTAACTGACTTTGTATTTGCGTCTGTTCAGCCACCGAGCCTTTTACCAGCGCATCCTGCGCCAGATAGTTTTGCCGTGCGTTGTCGATATCGCTTTCAGAGAACGGGTTAACCTTTGCCCGGCTGCCTTTCAGGTAGCGCTGGTAATCTTTATACAGGCGATCACGTTCAGCGGACACGCGCGTGGTATTGGCGACCGCTTCCGCAAGCTGCGCTTTGAGATTGTCGATATTGTGCGTGGCGGTGACCAGGTCGGCCTGCAGTCTGTCGACGCGCGCCTGATAGCGGCCCGGATCAAGTTTAAATAACACTTCGCCTTTTTTAATTAGCTGGTTATTTTTATCGGTAACTTCACTCACTACCCCAGTAACCTGCGGCGTAATCGGAATGGAAATAACCGCTTTTTGCGCCGTAAAGGTATAGGGATGGTTATAGTTCATCAACAGGATAAGCCGGCGACAATAAACACCCCACCTAATGTTGCGGTCGCGAGGGTCCACTGGTTTACCGGAATACGGAATATTTTAAAAATGGCCCAGCAAAGGCCACATAGGTCAAAATAATCAGCAGATCCATGATTAGTGCTCCAGCGTGTTCTTGTCAGCCGTGGGAGGTACCGCTGCCAGTTTTTGTTCTAATTCGGCCACACGTTTAGTCAGAGCATCCATACCCGGGACCTCATCAGGTTTTGAGATGTGGTTCTGCATCCCCCAGCCGCGATCTTCGCGGTACAACGTGGCCCAAATCCACAGGAACGGCCAAATCGCATGGAGCGTAAACAGGCTAATCCATCCCGCCGTATGAATGGCATCCGCATGGGGATGATTCCGTTTTTTGGCCATATTATAAGGAATATCATGGATGGCGATGATTCCGTAAAAAAGAACCAGAAATACAAAAATCAATACGCCCAGCGCAAAATAGTTGAGAAACATATTCTCCTCACTTAAACAACGTCAACTCATTAAATTAATAAAACGGTACGCAACCTAATTAATTTTTTATAAATACGAGGTGTACTTATATTTCAGAGCCGGGGAGTATCGTTTTTTATAATATCTCCATGCAAGTTTATAAGCGTGTCAAAATATATCCTGAATAATAATAGACTTAACCTTACAATATGAGCGTAACGTACCTTATTGCTTTTCGCCATACCACACATGAAAAGTCATTTTTTAGCTTTATGTGTGACTTCATGACATCCTGGCGTTGGATCGCCAGGCAGAATTTGTCGCCGATCACATCCGGAGAATTCTGCATAAAAATTTTTTGTGAAATTAATCACAATCCAGAAACAAACTCACGACAATCAAGTGTGATTCATATCACAGAAGTGGGTGGTTTTTGCGTTATTTATCGCCATCGTATTTTTTTATCCACCGTTTTTGTGACGAAGATCACTTCATTCATGTCTGCACCCCCTACATTTACGTGATTCATATCACACAAATTTCCATCGTCTGGACAGTTGAACGATTCAGTGCCAGATTTCACAGCATCAGAACAGGGCCCGGCTACCTCTGCCGCCTCATTAACAATAAACCTCGGGCCGCAAGCCTAAGCGTAAACAGAAGAAGGGGTGTTTTATGTCATCCGATTTCAAGATCAAAGTTCAAAGCTTTGGTCGTTTCCTCAGCAATATGGTGATGCCAAATATCGGCGCGTTTATCGCGTGGGGTATCATCACTGCGTTGTTCATTCCGACAGGGTGGTTGCCTAACGAAACGCTGGCGAAACTTGTTGGCCCAATGATTACCTACCTGCTGCCGCTGCTTATCGGGTTTACCGGTGGTCGTCTGGTGGGTGGAGACCGTGGTGGCGTTGTGGGTGCCATCAGACGATGGGGGTTATCGTCGGTGCGGATATGCCGATGTTCCTCGGTGCAATGATTGCGGGCCCTCTGGGCGGCTGGGCAATTAAGAAATTCGACGTCTGGGTTGATGGCAAGATCAAATCCGGCTTCGAAATGCTGGTGAACAACTTCTCTGCGGGCATCATCGGTATGATCCTCGCGATTCTGGCGTTCCTCGGCATTGGCCCTGCGGTTGAAGTGCTGTCCAAAGTTCTGGCGGCAGGCGTTAACTTCATGGTTGCGCACGACATGCTGCCGCTGGCGTCTATCTTTGTTGAACCGGCGAAAATCCTGTTCCTCAACAACGCCATTAACCACGGTATCTTCTCACCGCTGGGTATTCAGCAGTCTCATGACCTCGGCAAGTCCATCTTCTTCCTGATTGAAGCCAACCGGGCCCGGGCATGGGTGTTCTGCTGGCGTACATGTTCTTTGGTCGCGGCAGTGCGAAACAGTCTGCGGGCGGTGCGGCTATCATCCACTTCCTGGGCGGTATCCACGAAATTTACTTCCCTTACGTGCTGATGAACCCACGTCTGATCCTGGCCGTTATCCTCGGCGGTATGACGGGCGTGTTCACCCTGAGCGTGCTGGGCGGTGGTCTGGTTTCTCCGGCCTCTCCAGGCTCCATCCTGGCGGTCCTGGCGATGACCCCGAAAGGTGCCTATTTCGCTAACATCGCAGCCATCTGTGCGGCAATGGCCGTCTCCTTCGTGGTCTCTTCTATCCTGCTGAAAACCAGCAAAGTGAAAGAAGATGACGATATCGAAGCGGCAACCCGTCGTATGCATGACATGAAAGCCGAATCAAAAGGCGCCACGCCGCTGGCGGCGGGCGATGTCTCTAACGACCTGAGCCACGTACGTAAAATCATCGTGGCCTGTGACGCGGGTATGGGTTCCAGCGCCATGGGTGCCGGCGTGCTGCGTAAGAAAGTGCAGGATGCGGGTCTGACCAACATCTCCGTCACCAACAGCGCCATCAACAGCCTGCCTGCCGATGTTGACCTGGTGATTACGCACCGCGATCTGACCGAACGTGCGATGCGTCAGGTTCCTCAGGCACAGCACATTTCGCTGACCAACTTCCTGGACAGCGGCCTGTACACCAACCTGACCGAACGTCTGGTGGCCGCGCAGCGTCATGAAGATAATGAAGTCAAAGTCCGCGACAGCCTGAAAGACAGCTTTGACGCGAACGACAGCCACCTGTTCCGCCTGGGCGCAGAAAACATCTTCCTGGGCCGCACGGCGTCCCACAAGGAAGAAGCGATTCGCTTTGCCGGTGAACAGCTGGTGAAAGGTGGCTACGTGCAGCCTGAATACGTTGATGCGATGCTGGAGCGTGAAAAGCTGACCCCAACCTATCTGGGTGAATCCATTGCGGTTCCACACGGTACGGTTGAAGCGAAAGACCGCGTACTGAAAACCGGCGTGGTGTTCTGTCAGTATCCGGATGGTGTACGCTTCGGTGAAGAAGAAGACGACATCGCCCGCCTGGTGATTGGTATCGCCGCTCGCAACAACGAGCACATCCAGGTGATTACCAGCCTGACTAACGCGCTGGATGACGACTCTGTCATTGAACGTCTGGCCAACACCACCAGCGTGGAAGAAGTGCTGGCGCTGTTGAACAAGTAACGAAACCTCTTCCCTCTCCCCCTGTGGGGAGAGGTTAGGGTGAGGGCAAGCCGTCAACCCCAGCCTCTCTCGGTCGAAAATAACATTTGATTAAGGTTTAATAACTATGAAAGCATTACATTTTTGGCGCAGGTAATAATCGGTCGTGGCTTTATCGGTAAACTGCTGGCAGACGCAGGCATTGCGCTGACATTCGCCGATGTGAATCAGGTAGTCCTGGATGCCTGAATGCCCGTCATAGCTATCAGGTACACGTGGTAGGCGAAAACGAGCAGGTTGAGACGGTGTCTGGCGTTAATGCGGTAAGCAGCATTGGCGAAGACGTTATCGACCTCATCGCCAGTGTCGATCTGGTGACCACAGCTGTTGGTCCGGTGGTGCTTGAGCGCATTGCCCCTGCGGTGGCGAAAGGCCTGGCAAAACGTAAAGCGCAGGGCATCGACACACCGCTGAACATCATCGCCTGTGAAAACATGGTGCGCGGCACCACGCAGCTGAAAGGCCATGTGCTCGCCGCCGTCGCGGACGAAGATAAAGCCTGGGTGGAAGCGCACGTCGCTTTGTGGATTCCGCCGTTGACCGTATCGTTCCGCCATCAGAATCCGCCACCCACGATCCGCTGGAAGTGACCGTGGAAACCTTCAGCGAGTGGATCGTCGATAAAACCCAGTTTAAAGGCGCGCTGCCAACCATTCCGGGGATGGAATTAACCGATAACCTGATGGCCTTTGTCGAACGTAAACTCTTCACGCTGAACACCGGGCATGCTATAACCGCGTACCTCGGAAAATTGGCCGGTCATCAGACCATTCGTGACGCGATCCTTGATGAGAGCATCCGTGCAGTGGTTAAAGGGGCAATGGAAGAGAGCGGCGCGGTGCTGATCAAACGCTACGGTTTTGATGCTGAGAAACATGCAGCATACATCCAGAAAATCCTCGGTCGTTTTGAAAACCCGTATCTGAAAGATGACGTTGAGCGCGTAGGCCGTCAGCCACTGCGTAAACTGAGCGCGGGCGATCGCCTGATTAAACCGCTGCTGGGCACGCTGGAGTATGGTCTTGCGCACGCCAACCTGGTGAAAGGGATTGCCGCCGCGATGCATTACCGCAGCGAACAGGATCCACAGGCGCAGGAGCTGGCTCAGCTGATTAACGATAAGGCCCGCAGGTGCGCTGGCGCAGATCTCGGGTCTGGATGCCAACAGCGACGTGGTTGTGGAGGCGGTGAACGCTTACAACGCAATCAAATGATGCAGAGTGCGGCGCAGGATAGCCTGCGCCCAAATAACAGATTGTCAGATATGCAGGCAATAATGGAACAAACCCAGGCCTTTGAAAATCGTGTGCTTGAGCGTCTGAATGCTGGCAAAACCGTACGAAGTTTCCTGATTGCCGCCGTCGAGTTGCTAACCGAGGCGGTGAATATTCTGGTACTTCAGGTGTTTCGCAAAGACGACTACGCGGTAAAATATGCTGTAGAACCGTTACTGGACGGAGACGGACCGCTGGGCGATTTATCGGTACGTCTGAAGCTGATTTATGGTCTTGGCGTGTTGAACCGACAAGAGTATGAAGATGCCGAGCTGCTGATGGCGCTGCGCGAAGAGTTAAATCATGACGGTAATGAGTACACCTTTACCGATGATGAGATCCTTGGCCCCTTCGGCGAGCTACACTGCGTCACCGCGCTTCCCCCTGCTCCCCATTTTGATAACAGTGACCCTGAGCTGTACGCGATGCAAAAGCTGCGTTATCAACAGGTTGTCCGTTCCACAATGGTCCTTTCCCTGACTGAGCTGATTTCCCGAATCAGCTTAAAAAAAGCGTTTCAGAAGTAAGCCTGCTCACATTGGTGTATCCTTCCCTGTAAATTCCCCGTTTTCAGAGTTATTTGTCATGAAAGAAGTCGAAAAGAACGAAATTAAACGCCTGAGCGACCGCCTGGATCTGATCCGCCACCAGATGCTGGTCTCTCGCTGGTTGAATCCGCCGAGAAGTATGCCGAGCTGGAGAAAGAGAGTGAGAAGCTTGAAGCGGAAATCGAGCGTCTGCGCGAAGTCAAAGGCCAGAAGCTGAGCAACGAAGCCCAAAAGCTGTTGAGCATGCCGCACCGTCGTGCCATCACTAAAAAAGAGCAGGCCGACATGGGCAAGCTGAAGAAAAGCGTCCGTGGCTGGTGGTGGTTCATCCCATGACCGAGCTTGGTCGCGAAATGGGTCTGAAAGAGATGACGGGTTTTTGTAAGACCGCGTTTTGATCGTCCCCCGCCCTCTCTCCCAGGCGAGAGGGCGAAAACCACACCGCATCGCCCCCCTCACCGCTTAAAATTGGCCCAACCAATATCCCGGTAATCACTTTCCTGGTTCACAATTCCACTAATTCCCCTCACAAAATCATTGCCGACTCATAACAACTGGTTAACCATTTATTGTCATTCACCCTACAACACAATATTGGCAGGACCACTTTTACACAGTTTGTGACGCAGAGATGAGCGGAGACTCACCCGCTACGCAGACTGTCTGGTCCTCAGGAGACCTGCATGAGCCTCTGGCAACAAAACTACGATCCGGCTGGCAATATCTGGCTGTCGAGCCTGATCGCATCGCTTCCGATCCTGTTCTTCTTCTTTGCGCTGATTAAGCTCAAGCTGAAGGGATACCTGGCCGCGACGTACACCGTTGCCATTGCGCTGATGGTGGCACTGTTCTTCTATAAAATGCCGGTCGATCGCGCGCTGGCCTCCGTCGTCTATGGTTTCTTCTACGGCCTGTGGCCGATTGCGTGGATTATCATCGCGGCGGTCTTTGTCTACAAAATCTCGGTGAAAACCGGGCAGTTCGACATTATCCGCTCATCGATACTTTCCATTACCCCGGACCAGCGTCTGCAGATGCTGATTGTCGGTTTCTCCTTCGGGGCCTTTCTGGAAGGGGCGGCCGGGTTTGGCGCACCGGTTGCCATCACCGCGGCGCTGTTAGTCGGGCTGGGGTTCAACCCGCTTTACGCTGCAGGTCTTTGTCTGATCGTTAACACCGCGCCGGTGGCGTTTGGTGCGATGGGGATCCCGATTCTGGTCGCCGGGCAGGTCACCGGTCTGGACAGCTTTGAAATTGGCAGATGGGTTGGCCGTCAGCTGCCGTTCCTGACCATCATCGTGCTGTTCTGGATCATGGCGATTATGGATGGCTGGCGCGGCGTGAAAGAGACATGGCCTGCGGTGGTCGTCGCTGGCGGCTCGTTTGCCATTGCCCAGTATCTCAGCTCGAATTTCCTCGGCCCCGAATTGCCGGACATTATCTCTTCACTGGTGTCGCTGGTCTGCCTGACGCTGTTCCTGAAACGCTGGCAGCCGGTACGCATCTTCCGTTTCGCCGATATGGGTGCTTCACACGTCGATCAAACCCTGGCACGTACCGGTTATACCGCGGGACAAATCATTCGCGCATGGTCTCCGTTCCTGTTCCTGACCGCCACGGTTACGCTCTGGAGTATTCCACCGTTTAAGGCCCTGTTCGCACCGGGTGGCGCACTGTATGAGATGGTCATTAACATCTCCGTGCCGTTCCTCGACAAGATGGTCGCCCGTATGCCGCCCGTGGTGCACGCCGCCACGCCGTATGCCGCGGTGTATAAATTTGACTGGTTCTCAGCAACCGGCACCGCAATACTGTTTGCCGCTATCCTGTCTGTGGTGTGGTTACGCATGAAGCCAGCGGCTGCAGTACAGACTTTTGCGGCTACCATTAAGGAGCTGATGCTGCCGATCTACTCCATCGGCATGGTGCTGGCGTTCGCGTTTATCTCGAACTATTCCGGCCTGTCATCGACACTGGCGCTTGCGCTGGCGCATACCGGCCACGCCTTCACGTTCTTCTCGCCGTTCCTCGGCTGGCTGGGGGTGTTCCTGACCGGTTCAGATACCTCATCTAACGCCCTGTTTGCGGCCCTGCAGGCGACGGCAGCCCAGCAGATTGGCGTGTCGGACATCCTTCTGGTGGCCGCCAATACTACCGGCGGCGTGACCGGCAAGATGATCTCACCGCAATCCATCGCCATTGCCTGTGCGGCGGTGGGACTGGTCGGTAAAGAGTCGGACCTGTTCCGCTTTACCGTGAAACACAGCCTGATATTCACCTGTATGGTCGGGGTGATCACGACCCTGCAGGCCTATGTCTTAACCTGGATGATCCCATGATAGTCATGCCCAGACGCCTGTCCGACGAGATTGCCTCTCGCGTACGGGCGCTGATTGAAGAACAACAGCTGGAAGCGGGCATGAAATTGCCCGCCGAGCGCCAGCTCGCCGCCCAACTGGGTGTATCTCGTAACTCCCTGCGTGAGGCGCTGGCGACGCTGGTCAGCGAAGGGGTACTGGTAAGCCGTCGGGGCGGCGGCACCTTTGTCCGCTGGCAGCACGATGACTGGTCCGAGCAAAACATCGTGCTGCCGCTTAAAACACTGATGGAAAACGACCCGGACTACAGCTTCGACATCATTGAAGCGCGGCACGCCATCGAAACCAGTACCGCCTGGCATGCGGCCATGCGGGCCACTGAAGCCGACAAAGAGAAGCTCAAAGCCTGCTTTGACGCCACCCAAAGCAGCGACCCGGACATCGCCTCGCAGGCGGACGTGCGGTTTCATCTGGCGATTGCCGAAGCATCGCACAACGTCGTTCTGCTCCAGACCATGCGCGGTTTCTTCGACCTGCTGCAATCCTCCGTGAAGCAGAGCCGCCAGCGTATGTATCTGGTCCCGCCGGTATTTGCCCAACTGACCGAACAGCACGAGGCGGTACTCAACGCCATTCTGGCCGGGATGCTGAGGCCGCGCGCAAAGCATGATGGCGCATCTGGGTTCGTGCACACCACCATAAAACGATTCGATGAAGATCAGGCCCGACAGGCGCGTATTACCCGTCTGCCTGGCGACAGTGATATTTCCAGGGAGAACAAAGCATGATTATTTCAGCAGCCAGTGACTATCGCGCCGCGGCGCAGCGCATTTTGCCGCCGTTCCTGTTCCACTATATTGACGGTGGGGCATATGCCGAATACACCCTGCGCCGCAACGTGGAAGATCTGTCGGAAGTGGCGCTGCGCCAGCGCGTGCTGAAAGATATGTCTGAGCTGAGCCTTGAGACAACGCTGTTTAACGAAACGCTTTCCATGCCGGTGGCCCTTGCACCAGTCGGTTTGTGCGGCATGTACGCCCGCCGGGGTGAAGTCCAGGCGCAGCGGCGGCGGATGCCAAAGGTATTCCGTTTACCCTCTCCACCGTCTCCGTCTGCCCGATTGAAGAAGTGGCCCCGACCCTCCAGCGTCCGATGTGGTTCCAGCTGTACGTCCTGCGCGATCGCGGCTTTATGCGCAACGCGCTGGAGCGTGCCAAAGCCGCGGGCTGTTCAACGCTGGTCTTTACCGTTGATATGCCGACGCCTGGCGCCCGTTACCGCGATGCCCACTCCGGGATGAGCGGCCCAATGCTGCCCTGCGTCGCTACTGGCAGGCAGTAACGCACCCGCAATGGGCCTGGGATGTCGGTGTGAATGGTCGCCCGCACGATCTGGGGAATATCTCGGCCTATCTCGGTAAACCCACCGGGCTGGAAGATTACATCGGCTGGCTGGCGAATAATTTCGATCCGTCCATCTCGTGGAAAGACCTGGAGTGGATCCGCGAATTCTGGGACGGCCCGATGGTGATCAAAGGGATCCTCGACCCGGAAGATGCCCGCGATGCCGTGCGCTTTGGCGCTGACGGTATTGTGGTCTCTAACCACGGCGGACGTCAGCTTGACGGGGTACTCTCTTCCGCACGCGCACTGCCGGCGATTGCCGATGCGGTGAAAGGTGATATCGCTATCCTCGCCGACAGCGGTATCCGCAACGGGCTTGACGTGGTGCGTATGATTGCCCTTGGCGCAGACAGCGTATTGCTCGGACGCGCATATCTTTATGCACTGGCTACGGCTGGTCAGGCAGGGGTGGCGAATCTGCTCAACCTGATCGAAAAAGAGATGAAAGTGGCGATGACGTTGACCGGCGCAAAAACGATTCGCGAAATCAGCAAGGACTCCCTGGTGCAGGAGTTGGGTAAATTACCCGCCGCACTGGCACCGCTTGCCCAGGGTGACGCAGCCTGACGCCCGTCTGATCCCCCTTCCCCTTCTCCTCGCGTCCGAACTCCCCTCGGGCGCTTTTTTTTTTTGTCAAAAATAACATCTAGGTAACATATTGGATAAGAAAATTTGACATACCTGTGCCGCACGCAATTGTATAGACAAGCAAATACAAGAACACAAAAACACCATCACATCAGAGGGGAGCGTATGAGATATTCAGGTCAGGTGGATATTCAGCAGGTGATCGACGACAGTCCCTTTTCCGGGTTTCACTGGGTGCTCATCGTGCTGGGCTTTTTGGTGCTGGCGATCGATGGTTTCGATACCGCAGCAATGGGCTACATTGCGCCCACGCTGTCGGCGGAATGGGGCATACACAAACAGGATCTGGGACCGGTACTGAGCGCAGCACTGCTCGGGCTGTCGCTGGGAGCGCTGGTCGCAGGCCCGGTATCGGACCGGATAGGCCGCAAGCGCGTACTGGTCTTTTCTTGTCTGTTCTTCGGCCTTTCAAGCTGGGGACGGCCTGGGCACAAAGCCTTAACACCCTGACGCTATGGCGGTTTCTGACGGGCCTGGGGCTGGGTGCCGCCATGCCGAACGCCATCACCCTCATCTCAGAGTTTGCCCCTCAGCGCTGTCGCGCCATGGCGATTAATACCATGTACTGCGGCTTCCCGCTGGGCGCGGCCGGCGGTGGGGCGATATCGTCCTGGCTTATCCCGCATCATGGCTGGCGAAGCGTACTGCTGACCGGCGCGATAGCACCGCTGATATTAACGCTGCTGCTGATGCTGTTTTTACCGGAATCGGTGAAATACCTGGTGCAGCGCGGGAAAGACATGTTGCAGATCCGCCGTATCGCCAGCCGTTTCGCCCGCACGACCCTCGATGGTGTCACCGGTTTCTTCCTTGCAGAGGATCGGGTCGCCGCCAAAAAAGGGAGCGTAGCACAGCTGTTTTCACAGCCCTGGCTGCCCGGCACCCTGATGCTATGGGTAACCTATTTTATGGGGCTGGTGATTTATTACGTCCTGCTTAGCTGGATGCCGACACTGATGCTGGGGATGGGCTATCCCCTCGCGGAATCCGCATGGCTCACCTCGCTGTTCACCTTCGGCGGTACCGCAGGCATCCTTCTCGCGGGCTGGATGATGGATCGCTGGGAGGCACACAAAGTGGTCGCAGGTGGCTTTATCCTGACCATGCTGCTCATTCTGGCGCTCGGCATTGAACATAACCATATCGCCCTGTTTGGCGGCTTGATTTTCCTGATGGGGATCGCGATGAACGGCGCGCAATCGGGAATGCAGACGCTGGCAGCCACCTTTTATCCTACCGAGTGTCGCGCAACGGGCATTGCCTGGATGCAGGGCATTGGCCGCTTTGGTGGCGTGGCGGGCACCATGACCAGCGCGCAGCTTCTCTCCATGCAGTGGCAGGCAGACAGTATTTTGATGATCCTTAGCCTGCCCGCTCTGCTGGCGGCCGCGGCAACCTTCTACAAAATGCTGCGTTGCCGCTCGCAGGATCTCGCGTCGCATAAGCGGCCCGGTTTCTGCTATTCTGCCCCCGCAATTAAGGGGGCAGCATGCTTAACATCGTTTTATTCGAACCAGAAATTCCGCCGAATACCGGCAATATTATCCGCCTGTGCGCCAACACCGGTTTTCGTCTGCATATCATCGAGCCGATGGGTTTTACGTGGGACGACAAACGTCTGCGCCGCGCGGGACTGGATTATCATGAATTTACGGCTGTGGTTCGCCATCATGATTACGCCGCGTTTCTGGAAAGCGAAAACCCACAGCGCATGTTCGCCCTGACCACCAAAGGTACGCCGGCACATAGCGCCGTGCGCTATCAGGACGGTGATTATCTGATGTTTGGCCCGGAAACGCGCGGCCTGCCGGCCACCATTCTTGATGCCCTGCCCGCTGAGCAGAAGATTCGTATTCCGATGATGCCGGACAGCCGCAGCATGAACCTGTCAAATGCGGTGTCGGTGGTGGTGTATGAAGCATGGCGCCAGCTGGGATACCCGGGCGCCATTCTCAGAAGTTAAATACCGTCACCATACTCAAACGTATGGTGAATACCGTTGAAGTGCTGATCCATATCCATCGACGGTTTGTCGCTGTCTGGTTTACCGACAATACGTGCCGGTACGCCAGCGGCAGTCGTGTGCGGCGGAACAGGCTGCAGAACAACCGAACCGGCGCCAATCTTCGCACCACGACCCACTTCTATGTTGCCGAGGATCTTGGCGCCCGCGCCAATCATCACCCTTCACGGATTTCGGATGGCGATCGCCGCTGGTTTTACCGGTACCGCCTAACGTGACCGACTGCAGAATCGAAACGTCATCTTCAATCACCGCGGTTTCACCGACGACAATGCCGGTGGCGTGGTCAAGCATGATCCCGCGGCCAATTTTCGCGGCCGGGTGAATATCCACCTGGAAGGTCACGGAAACCTGGTTTTGCAGGAAGATAGCCAGCGCGCGGCGGCCTTCATTCCACAGCCAGTGGCCGATGCGATACGCCTGCAAGGCATGAAAGCCCTTCAGATACAGCAACGGCGTAGAGTATTTGTCCACCGCCGGGTCACGCGTGCGCACGGCCTGGATATCACAGGCGGCAGAAGCGATCATTTCAGGGTCAGCGGCATAGGCCTCTTCCACCACTTCACGAATGGCGATGGCGGGCATAATCGAGGAAGCCAGTTTATTGGCGAGCATATAGCTCAGGCGCTGCCGAGGTTTTCGTGCTTGAGTAGCGTCGCATGATAGAAGCTGGCCAGCATTGGCTCGCAGTCAGCCAAAGCCCGGGCTTCAGCTTTAATATTGTTCCAGACGATATCCAGTTCTTCACACGGCATTGCTTACTCCAGACGACATGTTAATGACCGGCCAGTTCTGTGCTGGCCGGGTCATAGTGCTAACAAGAATCCCTGCGACTAGTTACTGCTGCGCTCATCCTTGCGCGAACGACCTAATAAGGTCAATGCTGCCTCGCGCGCATTTTTTCCGCAATACAATACCTGATAAATTTCCTCGGTTATTGGCATTTCGACACCAAAACGGTGCGCCAATTCGCGAACTTCTTTGGTATTGCGATAGCCTTCAACCACCTGACCAATCTTCTCCTGCGCGCCTTTCACATCCATGCCCTCACCGAGCATCATGCCAAAGCGGCGGTTACGGGACTGGTTGTCGGTACAGGTCAGCACCAGATCGCCCAGGCCCGCCATGCCCATGAAGGTGGTCGGATCGGCACCCAGTGCTGCGCCAAGGCGGGACATCTCGGTTAAGCCGCGCGTAATCAGTGCGGTACGTGCGTTGGCACCAAAGCCAATCCCGTCGGACATTCCGGCGCCGATCGCAATCACGTTCTTCACCGCACCGCCCAGCTGTACACCGATAAAATCGGGGTTGCTGTAAACGCGGAAGCTTTTACCGCAGTGCAGCAGATGCTGAAGATCGTCGGAGAAGGCCTGATCGGTTGATGCCAGCGAGATCGCCGTCGGCAGGCCAGCGGCCAGCTCTTTAGCAAACGTCGGCCCCGAGATAACCGCCAGCGGGATGTCATCACCCAGCGCTTCGCGGGCGACATCCTGCAACAGGCGTCCGGTTTCGGCTTCCAGCCCTTTGGTGGCCCATACAATGCGCGCATCAGGACGCATCAGCGGCTTGATCTGACGCAGCACTTCGCCAAACACATGGCTCGGCACCACAATCAGAATGTTGCGGCTGGCCGCCAGCGCGGTCGCAAGGTCACTTTCAAGGTGCAGTGAGTCTGGAAACGGAACGTCCGGGAGGAACGCCACGTTGCAACGGTCGCGTTGCAGCGTCGCGATATGTTTTGGGTCGTGGCCCCAGAGAACCACTTCGTGACCATTTCTTGCCAGCGTGATGGCAAGAGCGGTGCCGTATGAGCCGGCACCGATCACAGTCATTGACGCATTAAGATTGCTCATCAGGCATCCTGATGTTGTTCAGTACCTTCGCCAGCTTGCTGCTGCAGATAGTTCATGAACAGCGCATCAAAGTTAACTGGCGCAAGGTTCAGTTGCGGGAATGTACCGCGAGAAACCAGGCTGGTGATGCATTCGCGAGCATACGGGAACAGAATGTTCGGGCAGTATGCACCCAGGCAGTGCGCCATCTGGTTGCCTTCGATGCCGCCGATGGAGAAGATGCCGCCCTGCTGAACTTCACACAGGAATGCAGTCTCTTCGCCCAGAGAGGCAGTAACAGTCACACGCAGTACGACTTCATACACGTCATCCGCCAGTTGGTAGATGCGGTATCAAGATCAAGTTTAACCTCTGGCTGCCAATCTTTCTGGAAAACGTGTGGCGCATTTGGCGCTTCGAAAGAGACATCCTTGGTGTAGATACGCTGGATCTGGAAAGTCATTTCGGTGTTGTTTTGTTCTGACATGGAAAAACCCTTTTTAATTGTCCTAAAGTCTCTTAGCTCAGCAGCGGATCGAGTCCACCACGGGCATCGAGCGCATACAAGTCATCACAGCCGCCAATGTGCTGCGCATCAATAAAAATCTGCGGAACCGTCGTACGACCACTACGTTGGATCATCTCTTCGCGTTTAATCGCGTCACCGTCAATCGGCAGTTCTTTGAACGCTACGCCTTTGCTGTTCAGAAGCGCTTTTGCACGGTGGCAGAACGGGCACGTTGCTTTGGTGTAGATCTCGATATTGGCCATTACTGAACTCCTTATTTACCGCGAACCAAAGGAAGATTTTCCCCGCTCCAGCCGGAAATACCTTCTTTCAGAACCGTTACGTTTTCGAAGCCTGCTTTATGCAGCGCGCTGGCAGATTCCTGCGCCTGCATACCGGTCGCGTCAACAACGATAATCGGCTGGGCTTTATGTTTCTCAAGCTCACCAACGTTGTTTGCTTTGATTTCAGCAGGTAACAGGTTGATAGCACCAGCAATGTGACCTTTACGGAAATCGTCACGCTGACGCAGATCGACCACGACGGCATCTTCTTTGTTAATCAGACGCGTCGCTTCACCACGGGTGATAACCTTAATCTTAGACGTCAGGCCTTTAAATGTGGTGAACAGCACAGCAGCCAGCAGGCCAATCCACGCGATGCTCAGAACCGGATGGCGGCTAACGAATTGCATAATTTCTTGCATGGAGGGTAACTACTCCGACTTAGTGATTAAAAAAACCAGGACAGGAGTATACCTGTGCGTTGTGGCAAATACAGCCAGCGACCATAACCTAATCCATTTTCTGAGGCCTGCCACCTAAAAAATTGCCTCAAAAGCGTCCGCTAAGCACCTTGCCCCTGCGCTTTCTTTGATCTTCTGCGGCTATTTGATCGATTCAGCTGTAGTAAAATTACGCAAATTTTGACTCTTGAGCATGAGGTTGTCGCAATGTCGGTTTCTAAAAAACCTATGGTACTGGTGATTCTGGATGCTATGCTACCGTGAAGATCAACAGGATAACGCCATTTTCAACGCCAAAACGCCGGTGATGGACGCGCTGTGGGCAAAACGTCCCCACACCCTGATTGATGCGTCCGGGCTGGAAGTGGGTCTGCCAGATCGTCAGATGGGCAACTCCGAAGTTGGACACGTAAACCTGGGTGCAGGTCGTATCGTGTATCAGGACCTGACGCGTCTGGACGTTGAAATCAAAGAACGTACCTTCTTCAACAATCCAGTACTTTGCGGCGCGGTGGACAGAGCCGTGGCGGCCGGTAAAGCAGTTCATATCATGGGTCTGCTCTCCGCCGGTGGCGTACACAGTCACGAAGATCACATTATGGCGATGGTTGAACTGGCGGCTGAGCGCGGCGCAGAAAAAATCTATCTGCACGCTTTCCTGGACGGTCGTGATACACCACCACGCAGCGCAAAAGGTTCACTGGCCTCCTTCGAAAACAAATTCGCCGCACTTGGCAAAGGACGTGTGGCCTCTATCATCGGGCGCTACTACGCAATGGACCGCGACAACCGTTGGGATCGCGTTGAACAGGCCTATGACCTGATGACGCTGGCAAAAGGTGAATTCCAGTTCGCGACCGCGGTGGAAGGTCTGGAAGCCGCTTACGCGCGTGATGAAAACGATGAATTCGTGAAAGCAACCGTCATTCGTGCTGAAGGCCAGGCTGATGCCGCCATGGAAGACGGCGATGCGCTGATCTTCATGAACTTCCGTGCTGACCGCGCGCGTGAAATCACCCGTGCGTTCGTGAACAGTGATTTCGACGGTTTCACCCGTAAGAAAGTGGTGAAGATCGACTTTATTCAGCTGACCGAATACGCCGCTGACATCAATGCGCCATGCGCTTATCCACCCGCATCACTGGCCAATACCTTCGGCGAGTGGATGGCGAAGAACGACAAGACACAGCTGCGTATCTCCGAAACCGAGAAATATGCCCACGTCACCTTCTTCTTTAACGGCGGTGTTGAAGAGCCGTTCAAAGGCGAAGATCGCATTCTGATTAACTCACCCAAAGTGGCTACCTACGATCTGCAGCCAGAAATGAGCTCTGCCGAGCTGACTGAAAAACTGGTTGCGGCAATCGAAAGCGGCAAATACGACACCATCATCTGTAACTACCCGAACGGCGACATGGTGGGTCATACCGGCGTGATGGAAGCCGCCGTAAAAGCGGTTGAAGCGCTGGATCACTGTGTTGAGCAGGTCGCGAAAGCGGTTGAATCCGTTGGTGGCCAGCTGCTCATCACCGCTGACCACGGTAACGCAGAACAGATGCGCGACCCGGCAACCGGCCAGGCGCACACCGCTCACACCAACCTGCCTGTTCCGCTGATTTATGTGGGTGATAAATCACTGAAAGCAGTGGAAGGCGGCAAGCTTTCCGACATCGCGCCAACCATGTTGTCGCTGATGGGCATGGAGATCCCTGAAGAGATGACTGGTAAGCCGCTGTTCATCGTGGAATAATCGCTCCCCATGAGGGGAAAGGCGATTTTTTCAATCACATGGGTCGTGAAGCCGCTTAGGTTATCAGTCAGACCTCTGCTTTGCGCCAGCGCACTCAGCGCTGGCGTATTGCTGTGCGCCGCATCCGCCCACGCGGATGACCGTGACCAGCTGAAATCCATTCAGCCGATATCGCCGCGAAAGAGCGTGCGGTACGCCAGCAACAGCAGCAACGCTCTGCTCTGCTCGCTCAGCTTAAGCAGCAGGAAGAAGCCATCTCGCTGCCGCACGTAAATTACGTGAAACGCAAAACACCCTCGCCCAGTTGAATAAACAGATCGACGAAATGAACGCGTCGATTGCCAAACTGGAACGCCAGCGTGATGCCCAGGAACGCAACCTTGCCGCACAGCTTGATGCTGCTTTCCGCCAGGGTGAGCACACGGGCCTTCAGTTGATCCTCAGCGGTGAAGAGAGCCAGCGCGGTCAGCGTCTGCAGGCCTACTTTGGTTATCTGAACCAGGCGCGTCAGGAGACTATCGCGCAGCTGAAACAGACGCGCGAAGAGGTCACCACGCAAAAAGCCGAGCTCGAAGAGAAGCAGAGCCAGCAACAGACGCTGCTCTACGAACAGCAGGCGCAACAAGCGAAGCTCGAGCAGGCCCGCAACGAGCGCAAGAAAACCCTTTCCGGTCTCGAGTCCTCTATTCAGCAAGGCCAAAGCCAGCTGAGCGAAATGCGCGCCAACGAATCGAAACTGCGTAACAGTATCGCCCGCGCGGAAGCGGCGGCGAAAGCGCGCGCCGAAAAAGAGGCCCGCGAAGCGCAGGCCGTACGCGACAAGCAGCAGGAAGCCTCACGCAAAGGTACGACCTACAAGCCAAGCGAAAGCGAACGCTCCCTGATGTCACGTACCGGCGGTTTAGGCTCCCCTCGTGGTCAGGCTTACTGGCCCGTGCGCGGTACAATTCTGCATCGCTATGGCGAACAGCTGCAGGGTGAACTACGTTGGAAAGGGATAGTTATCGGTGCGTCTGAAGGTAGCGAAGTAAAAGCCATCGCCGATGGCCGTGTGATTCTGGCCGACTGGCTGCAGGGTTACGGGCTTGTGGTAGTGGTGGAACACGGTAAAGGCGATATGAGCCTTTACGGCTACAACCAGAGCGCACTGGTCAGCGTTGGTACTCAGGTGCGCGCCGGCCAACCCATCGCCCTCGTGGGCAGCAGTGGCGGTCAGGGCCGCCCGTCACTCTATTTCGAAATTCGTCGCCAGGGTCAGGCGGTCAATCCACAGCCGTGGTTGGGAAGATAAGTTTTGCTTCAATTTCGTCGAATTGTTCTCTCCTTCGCCAGTGCACTGGCGCTGGCAGCACCGGTCTACGCTGGCAAACTCGCGATAGTGATTGATGACTTCGGTTATCGTCCGCACACCGAGAATAAGGTGCTGGCTATGCCGGCCGCCATCTCTGTCGCCGTCCTCCCGAATGCGCCGCACGCGCGTGAAATGGCGATCAAAGCGCATAACAGCGGCCATCAGGTTCTCATCCATCTGCCGATGGCACCGCTCAGCAAGCAGCCGCTGGAAAAAGATACTTTGCGCCTGATATGAGCAGCGATGAGATCGATCGCATCATTCGCGATGCTTACAATAAAGTGCCGTACGCCGTCGGGCTGAACAACCACATGGGCAGCGCGATGACCTCCAGCCTGTACGGGATGCTCAAAGTGATGCAGTCGCTGGAGCGCTATAACCTCTATTTCCTCGACAGCATGACCATCGGCAACAGCCAGGCGATGCGTGCCGCGCAGGGTACAGGCGTGAAGGTAATAAAGCGCAAGGTGTTCCTCGATGACACCCAGAACGACGCGGATATCCGCGGGCAGTTCAATCGCGCCGTACAGCTAGCCCGACGCAATGGCTCGGCTATTGCTATCGGCCACCCGCACCCGTCTACCGTTCGCGTTCTGCAGCAGATGCTGCCGACATTGCCCTCTGATATTACGCTGGTTCGTCCAGGCGATCTGCTGAATGAGCCACAGGTTGATACGTCGCGTCCTGGCAATGCACAGCCACCGGTAACGCAGCCGCGCAATCCATTCAGGGGTGTGACGCTGTGTAAAACGAAACGCCCGCCGGAACCCGTCTACGCGACACGGTTCTTTGCCGTGCTTAGTGAGAGCGTGAGCCAGAGTACACTGGTGCAATATTTCCAGCACCAGTGGCAGGGCTGGAATATTACCCGGCAACAGACTGTGAGAGGCGATTAAGGTAGAACGATGCTGCAACGACACAAAATACTGCTCCTCGATACCGGCAAAGAGTGGGGCGGTGGCACCAACAGCATGCTCGAACTTCTGAAGCGGATTGACCGCAAGAAGTTCGATATCACCTGCTGTTTTTACAGTGATTACAGCCGTGCCGAAGGGCAAACAATCGGCCAGGTGCTGGACAGTATCGGCATTCCCTTAATTGTGATCCCTCAGCCACGGCAGCCCGTATGGGCGAAACTTGCGAAAGAGCTGGGCCGCAGTCTCCTTTTCTTCTCGCGCCGGGGGCGTAAGGCCTTTACGCGCCATATCGATACGCTCTGGCGTATTCGGCCCAATGTTCGCAGAATTGCAACGCTGCTCAGTGAAGGCGGATTCGATACGCTGTATATGAACAATCAGCCTGGCTCAAATGAAGAAGGTATTTAGCCGGTGCAAAACAGCATGTGCGGTTAATTCAGCACTGCCGCATCGAACCTGTCATGACGCCGCCGCTGGTCAGGCTGGTTAATGACCATGCCACAAAAATCATTGCAGTCTCCCACGGCGTTGAGCGTGTTTTACTTCAGAATGGGGTTCGCCCTGAGCTCTGCACAACCGTAAACAATGCAATCGACATCCACCAGCCCCTGCCAGACCGACGTGCAATGCGCAGCGGCTGAACATTGATGACGATACTTCGTTTTCGGTAGCGTGGGGTCACTGATCCCCCGCAAAGCAAACCATCATACTCTGGAGGCGCTGGCGCAGTTCAGTCAGAAGAACCCTGACGCAAAATGGAAGATGGTGTTAGTCGGTGAAGGTGGCGAACGCGACGCATTAATTGCCCAGGCCACCGCATTGGGTATTGAGAAGCAGGTCGTCTTCACGGGGTTCCAGAATACCCCCTTTGATTACCTTGCGACATTTGACGCTTTTATTTTAGCCTCACAGAGCGAAGGATTACCTCGCGTCGTGCTGGAAGCCATGTTGCTTAATATCCCTGTCATTGGCTCGCAGGTGACCGGGACAGCGGAATTAATTGACCCAGGGTCGACGGGACTCTTGTTCCCCTGGGGCGACGTTTCACAGCTTGCCGCGCATCTTGAGAGCATCTGGAAAGATGCCGATCTGCGCGCACACCTGGCTTTGGCTGCCCGTCAGAATGTCTGTCGAACCTATGCCATTGAACAGTATGTTAGCGGCGTCGAAGCGGTACTTGGCGCAAAATAATCACACGAGATGAACATGTTTAAATTCCTTAACGCTCGCTATCGTCATATTACCGGACGACATAACATTCCGTACCGTTCCCTGCCGGTAACGGGCAATCTTGTTGCCGTTGACTCCATCGTCATTCCTTGCACCGGCGCTGATTTTGTTGAAGAGGCGTTACTGTCGGCAACTTTTGCTGAGCGTTATGCCACCGGCGTCAGCGAGATCGTGATTGTCAGCGATCAGCCAGAATCTGCTTTCGGGGTGCTTCCCCCTAAAACTCGCGTAGTGACACTTACGCTTCCTAAACGAGAAGAGAGTTACCGCTACAAGCAGATCTATCTTAGCCGTCTGGTGAAGCTCAATGCGCCGCTACAGGCCCGGGGTGAAGGCGTTTTGATGATCGACTCCGATCTCAATCTGCTCAAAATGCCTGAGATCAACATGGCCGATATGCACATCTACTCCAGCTTCCGTCAGGGTAAGATGATCGCCAAACTCGATGGCGCTCCCGCGGAGAAAGTGCCCGCCTATTACAAAGAGACGGTGCGCCCTTATCTTGTCGATCACGTTAACGGCGCTTTCCTCGCAGCAACCCAAAAGACGTGGCGACGCATTTGCCCGCTGTGGTTGACCCTGTTCCAGGATACCTGGGAGCTAATGGAAGATAATCAGCCCCCAACCGATCAGCTTCCGCTCGCCGCACTTCTGGATATGCTGGATGTGAAAACGGTCAATCTGGGTGACTGGATGAACTGGCCGGTCTCTAAGAAAATTGGCGGACAAGAGGCTGTGGTACCGAAAGAGGTCATTGGCGCACACGGCGGTTTCCCGCTGTCCGAATGGCAGAAGTATCTTGAGTCACCAGACAATAAGCTGCAGTTCAAAGGTCAGGATTACACGCGAAAGGTGCGTTACCTGACAGACGAAGAGAAGAAGAACCAGTAAAAAAGGGGCCTGAGGCCCCTTTTTTTATGACTAATCCCAGCTCAGGATAACCTTTCCGGACTGGCCAGAGCGCATCGCGTCAAAGCCTTCCTGGAACTCATCGATAGAGAAGCGATGGGTGATAATCGGAGACAGGTCCAGACCAGACTGGATCAGTGCCGCCATCTTGTACCAGGTTTCGAACATCTCGCGGCCGTAGATACCTTTGATGAACAGCCCCTTGAAGATAACCTTGTTCCAGTCGATAGACATATCAGACGGTGGAATGCCCAGCATCGCAATACGTCCGCCGTGGTTCATGGTGTCCAGCATGGTGCGAAACGCCGGTGGTGCGCCGGACATCTCAAGACCCACGTCAAAACCTTCGGTCATGCCCAGCTCTTCCATCACTCGCTCAGGCTCTCTTTAGAGACATCCACCGCGCGGGTCACACCCATTTTGCGCGCCAGCGACAGGCGATACTCGTTCACATCGGTAATCACCACATTGCGGGCACCAACGTGCTTCGCCACCGCAGCCGCCATAATCCCGATGGGGCCCGCGCCGGAAACCAGCACATCTTCGCCGACCAGGTCGAAAGAGAGCGCCGTATGTACCGCGTTGCCGAAGGGATCAAAGATAGAGGCAGATCGTCAGAAATGTTGTCCGGGATTTTGAACGCGTTAAACGCCGGGATCACCAGATATTCTGCGAAGCAGCCCGGACGGTTCACGCCCACGCCGATTGTGTTACGGCACAGGTGCGTGCGTCCACCGCGGCAGTTACGGCAGTGACCACAGGTAATATGACCTTCACCCGAGACGCGGTCGCCAATGTTGAAGCCTTTTACTTCCTGACCCATGCCCACCACTTCGCCGACATATTCGTGGCCCACGACCATCGGTACCGGAATGGTTTTCTGCGACCACTGGTCCCAGTTGTAGATATGAACGTCAGTGCCGCAAATGGCGGTTTTACGAATTTTGATCAGCAGATCGTTATGACCGACTTCCGGCTCCGGCACGTCGGTCATCCAAATCCCTTCTTCCGCTTTCAGTTTGGATAACGCTTTCATCACACGTCCTCAGGCAATTACGCCCAGCTGTTTGCCGATGCGGGTAAAGGCTTCCACCGCACGTTCAATTTGTTCAGGCGAATGTGCCGCAGACATCTGGGTGCGGATACGCGCCTGGCCTTTTGGTACCACCGGGAAGAAGAACCCGGTAACGTAAATTCCTTCTTTCTGCAGCTCGCGGGCAAAATTCTGCGCCACAACCGCATCGCCCAGCATCACCGGGATAATGGCGTGATCGGCACCGGCGAGCGTAAACCCTGCGGCACCCATTTTTTCACGGAACAGGCGGGCGTTTGACCACAGACGGTCGCGCAGCTCAGCGCCAGACTCCACCATTTCCAGGACTTTAATGGATGCGGCAACGATCGCCGGCGCCAGCGAGTTGGAGAACAGGTACGGACGGGAACGCTGGCGCAGCCACTCAACCACCTCTTTACGCGCAGCAGTATAACCCCCTGACGCGCCGCCGAGCGCTTTACCCAGCGTACCGGTGATAATGTCCACGCGACCCATTACGTCACAGTATTCGTGAGATCCACGGCCGTTCTCACCAACAAAACCGACGGCGTGTGAATCATCAACCATCACCAGCGCATCGTATTTGTCTGCCAGGTCGCACACGCCTTCAGGTTGGCAATCACGCCATCCATAGAGAACACGCCGTCGGTGGCGATCAGCACATGGCGGGCGCCTGCTTCACGCGCTTCTTTCAGGCGCGCTTCCAGTTCAACCATGTCGTTGTTGGCGTAGCGGAAGCGCTTCGCTTTACACAGGCGCACACCGTCAATGATAGAAGCGTGGTTCAGGGCGTCGGAGATAATGGCATCTTCTGCGCCGAGCAGCGTCTCAAACAGACCACCGTTGGCGTCGAAGCACGAGGAGTACAGGATCGCATCTTCCATCCCCAGGAAGTCCGCCAGCTTTTTCTCAAGCTGCTTATGGCTGTCCTGCGTACCGCAGATAAAGCGTACGGAGGCCATACCGAAACCGTGGGTGTCCATGCCTTGTTTTGCCGCGGCAATCAGCTCAGGGTGATTCGCAAGACCTAAGTAGTTGTTCGCACAAAAGTTGATCACATGGCTGCCATCGGCAACGGTGATGTCCGCCTGCTGAGCAGACGTGATAATACGCTCTTCTTTGAACAACCCTTCCGCACGTGCGGTGTCGAGGTCGCTGTTTAACTGTTTGTAAAAATCACCACGCATTGCAATTCTCCAGACTCGGCAAATTTTGGCACATATTACCCAACCCTGGCCGCCATGACGAGATGACACATTATCTCTTCTCGTTTTGCAGCATAAATCACGTGTACCCTTGCGCTATGTCGGTGAATGGCTGAAGGGCAGCCATACTAATGATATGATAAGAACATTAGCGTCCGGGATTGTCCCCGGACTCCACACTTCAAAGGTTACAGTTATGATCATCGTTACCGGCGGCGCGGGCTTTATCGGCAGCAACATTGTTAAGGCCCTCAATGACAAAGGCATCACCGACATTCTGGTGGTGGACAACCTGAAAGACGGCACCAAGTTTGTAAACCTGGTGGATCTGAACATCGCTGACTATATGGATAAAGAAGACTTCCTTATCCAGATTATGGCAGGTGAAGAGTTCGGCGAGATCGAAGCCATCTTCCACGAAGGTGCATGCTCTTCCACCACCGAGTGGGACGGCAAGTACATGATGGACAATAACTATCAGTACTCCAAAGAGATCCTGCATTACTGCCTGGAGCGTGAAATTCCGTTCCTGTACGCCTCTTCTGCAGCAACCTACGGTGGCCGTACGTCAGACTTCATCGAATCCCGCGAATATGAGCAGCCGCTGAACGTCTATGGCTACTCCAAATTCCTGTTCGATGAATACGTGCGTCAGGTTCTGCCTGAAGCCAATTCCCAGATTGTGGGTTTCCGTTACTTCAACGTGTACGGACCGCGCGAAGGCCACAAAGGAGCATGGCGAGCGTCGCGTTCCACCTGAACACGCAGCTGAACAATGGCGAAAGCCCGAAACTGTTTGAAGGCAGTGACGGCTTCAAGCGTGACTTCGTCTACGTAGGCGACGTGGCGGCAGTGAACCTGTGGTTCTGGGAAAACGGCGTCTCCGGTATCTTTAACCTGGGGACAGGCCGTGCGGAATCCTTCCAGGCCGTGGCGGACGCACCCTGGCGTACCACAAAAAAGGCAGCATTGAATACATTCCGTTCCCGGACAAACTGAAAGGTCGTTACCAGGCCTTCACGCAGGCGGATTTGACCAACCTGCGTGCAGCGGGTTACGACAAACCGTTCAAGACCGTTGCCGAAGGCGTAACGGAATATATGGCCTGGCTGAACCGCGACGCGTAAGTATGAAAATTCTGGTGATCGGCCCGTCATGGGTGGGCGACATGATGATGTCGCAAAGTCTCTATCGCACGCTCAAGGCGCGTTATCCCCAGGCGATAATTGACGTGATGGCACCTGCCTGGTGCCGTCCGTTGTTATCGCGTATGCCGGAAGTTAACGAGGCGATCCCAATGCCGCTCGGCCACGGCGCGCTGGAAATTGGTGAACGTCGCAAGCTCGGCCATAGCCTGCGCGAAAAGCGCTATGACCGCGCCTATGTCCTGCCTAACTCCTTTAAATCAGCCCTTGTACCCTTCTTTGCGGGCGTCCCCCATCGCACCGGCTGGCGTGGAGAAATGCGCTACGGTCTGCTGAACGACGCGCGCGTGCTCGATAAAGACGCCTGGCACTTATGGTCGAGCGCTACGTCGCGCTGGCCTATGACAAAGGCGTGATGCGCAGCGCAAAAGATCTGCCGCAACCGCTGCTCTGGCCCCAGCTCCAGGTCAACGACGGTGAGAAATCCCACACCTGCAACGCGTTTGGAATTTCATCAGAACGCCCCATGATCGGTTTCTGCCCGGGAGCAGAGTTCGGCCCGGCAAAACGCTGGCCGCATTATCATTACGCTGAGCTGGCAAAACAGCTGATCGATGAAGGTAATCAGGTCGTGTTGTTTGGCTCGGCGAAAGACCACGAGGCGGGTAACGAAATTCTGGCTTCGCTGAATACAGAACAGCAGGCATGGTGCCGTAATCTGGCAGGGGAAACCCAGCTGGAACAGGCGGTAGTTTTACTTGCCGCCTGTAAAGCCGTCGTCACCAACGACTCAGGCCTGATGCACGTCGCCGCTGCGCTCAACCGGCCGCTGGTTGCTCTGTATGGCCCCAGCAGCCCTGACTTTACGCCACCGCTTTCTCATAAAGCGCGCGTCATACGTCTGATCAGCGGTTATCACAAGGTGCGAAAAGGCGATGCGGCTGAAGGCTATCACCAGAGCCTGATCGACATCACGCCCGAGTGTGTCCTTGAAGAGCTCAACGAGCTGCTGTTGAGTGAAGAAGGATAACGGATGCGGGTATTGATCGTTAAAACCTCTTCCATGGGCGATGTCCTGCATACTCTGCCGTCGCTCACCGACGCCATGCAGGCCATTCCCGGCATTCGTTTTGACTGGGTGGTGGAGGAGGGCTTCGCACAGATCCCCACCTGGCATGAAGCAGTAGACCGCGTGATCCCGGTTGCTATCCGCCGCTGGCGTAAAGCGTGGTTCTCAGCACCGATTAAGGCTGAACGCAAGCCTTCCGTGATGCGGTGCAAGCGCAGCGTTACGATGCCATCATTGACGCACAGGGTCTGGTCAAAAGCGCCGCGCTGGTCACGCG
>ENA-OQHY01000320-OQHY01000320.1-human-gut-metagenome-genome-assembly--contig:-NODE-320-length-27987-cov-3.164322_pt1 | contig 27987 bp, 36 predicted proteins | sample MGYA00242570_ERZ504733 | MGnify/ENA primary metagenome ERZ504733 (study PRJEB26092, sample SAMD00036219) | human gut metagenome | host: Homo sapiens | study: EMG produced TPA metagenomics assembly of... | reverse complement strand
CCCTATGCGGTATCCGGCTGTATCGGATTATCCCTGTTGTTGGCCATAGCTGGGTATCCCAGTGCAGTAGGAACCTGCATACCGCTGTTTTTCAAAAAAGGTTGGTGTGGACCCGGCAGTAGCTCAGGTCTCTGATCACTACGATGAATGACCTTGTAGCCGTGATAACATACTATGGAATGAGCTGGATATTCCTGATCGAGATGTTCCACCTGGCTGGCTGAGAGTAAAATGCAGCTATGCTTATAAAAACAGACAGATATCAGAAATCTGTCGAATAACAGAAAAGTTACCAATACAAAAAAATTCCGGATCGAAAGATTCGGGATTTTCTTTACATACAAACAGAAAGCTATTATAATGAAAGACACGCTTTGCCCGTTTAAAACGTTGCAGAAATAAATACAAACAAACGGGCAGAAAAAAGAGAACAAAACGATCACATGGGGTGATTGGGGAAAGGAAACAGTAACATGATAGTAACAATGATCGAAAAGGTCTATACATTTCTGTGGGGAGATCTGGTAAAGATTCCGCTTCCGGGAGGAAGTACGCTGGGAATCTCACTTCTGATCCTGCTTCTGATTCCGACCGGTATCTATTTTACCATCAGGACAAAGCTTCTGCCGATCCGTCTTTTTCCGGATATGGTACGAGCCCTGTCAGAAAAGAAAAGTGACAAAAATAATCTTTCAGCATTTCAGACGCTGATCGTATCTACAGCTACCCGTGTGGGAATGGGAAACCTGGTCGGTGTGGTAGCTGCGATCTCGGCAGGAGGTGCAGGAGCGGTATTCTGGATGTGGATCACGGCGCTGATCGGTTCCTCCACTGCTTTTATCGAAGCGACCCTGGCACAGCTCTATAAAGAAAAGGATCCTCTATATGGTGGCTACAGGGGCGGTCCTGCCTACTATATCCACCGCTACTGGGAAGAAAAACAGGGCAGAAAACGAAAAAAGGTTCTGCTTTCCGTTCTGTTTGCCATTTCCGGCCTGATCTGCTGGTGTGGGATCAGTCAGGTTATCAGCAATTCCGTCACGGCGTCTTTCAAAAATGCTTTTGATATTCCGCCGCTGTATACTACCATCGTGCTGGTAGTGATCGCAGCTGTGATCGTGCTTCGGAAGAATGCAACGGTTAAAGTTCTGGATCTTCTGGTGCCGGTGATGGCAGTGCTTTATTTTGTGATCACGCTGTTTATTATATTTACAAATCTTGGAAGTATGCCGGGAGTATTTAAACGGATTTTTGAAGAAGCTTTCGGATTTCGTCAGGCTGTTGCCGGCGGATTTGGCGTCGTGCTGATGAACGGAGTAAAAAGAGGCCTTTTTTCCAATGAGGCGGGAAGCGGCTCCGCTCCCTGTGCAGCAGCGGCAGCAGAATGTGACAGTCCGGTAAAAGCCGGATTTGTCCAGGCCCTGGGTGTATTTGTGGATACGATCGTGATCTGCAGCTGTACAGCTATGATCATGCTTCTGGCCCCGGAAGATCTGGTACAGGGACTTTCCGGAATGGAACTTCTTCAGACTGCCATGCATTATCATATGGGGCAGTTTGGAGTGATCTTTATTGCTGCAACACTGTTTATGTTCAGCTTTTCCACATTCCTGGGAATCCTGTTTTATGCAAGAGGCAATGTGGCTTATCTTTTTGGTGATAACTGGGGTTCACAGACAGGATATAAGGTGCTGGCACTGGTGATGCTGTTTATCGGTGGGATCGCGGCTTACACATTTGTATGGGATCTGGGAGATGTAGGAATCGGCCTGATGACGATCTTTAATATTTTCATGCTGTATCCTCTTGGGGAAAAAGCACTGAAAGAGCTGAAGATCTATGAATCGGAAAAGAAGAAAAAATAAAACTGTTTACAGACCTTGAGAGCATATGGTAATATCAGGGTAAAGCGCTAAAAGATTAAAGAGTTCTGACAGCCGAAAGGAGTCAGACTCTGTGAAATATCAACGGTAAGTTGGATCAAGAGGAGGATATGAAAGATGTATATTACATGTCTGGACGTAGAAGGTGTACTGGTACCGGAGATTTGGATCGCATTTGCAGAGGCAAGCGGAATCCCGGAGCTCAAGAGAACAACCCGTGATGAGCCGGATTATGATAAGCTGATGAACTGGAGACTTGGAATTCTGAAAGAACATGGTCTGGGACTGAAAGAGATCCAGGAGACTATTGCAAAGATCGATCCCCTTCCGGGAGCAAAGGAATTTCTGGATGAGCTGAGATCCTTTTCCCAGGTGATACTGATCAGTGATACCTTTACACAGTTTGCAACTCCACTGATGGAGAAGCTTGGACGTCCGACACTTTTCTGTAATTCCCTGGAAGTAGCAGAGAACGGAGAGATCACAGGCTTTAAGATGCGCTGTGAAAAATCTAAGCTGACAACTGTGAAGGCACTGCAGTCCATGGGATTTGAGACTATCGCAAGCGGAGATTCCTACAATGATCTCGGAATGATCCAGGCAAGCAAAGCAGGCTTCCTTTTCCGCAGTACAGAGCAGATCCGTGCAGATCATCCGGAAATTCCGGCTTACGAAGAGTACGATGAACTTCTTGCAGCGATCAGAGAAGCAATGAAATGAAGAAGGGAAAGTCGGAATGATCAACGAAAGAATTGTGATCGAAGAAAAAACAAAGGACTATAATGAGGCATGGATAGAGACCTATTTCTGGCAGGAGTCGGAAGAACTCTATCCGGGACAGAAGCGTCCGGTCATAGTGATCTGTCCGGGCGGAGCTTATGGCATGACTTCTGACAGAGAGGCAGAAGCCATTGCTGTCCGGTTTATGGGAATGGGCTATCACACAGTGGTACTTCGTTATAGTGTGGCACCTGCCAGATATCCGGTGGCTCTCCGTCAGCTGGCAAAAACAGTAGCTCTTCTCAGAGAGAACAGTGATAAGTGGCATATTGAAAAGAATAAGATCATTGTGTCAGGTTTTTCGGCAGGTGGCCATCTGGCAGCTTCTCTGGGAGTATTCTGGAATACGGAGGAGCTTGCTGGGATCACGGGAATGGAAAACGAGAGGATCCGTCCCAATGGCATGATCCTGAATTATCCGGTGATCACTTCAGGGGAAGCTGGTCATGAAGAAAGCTTTCGAAATCTTCTGGGAGATTGTTATGAGGAGCTGAAAGATCGGATGTCTCTGGAATTTCAGGTTACGGAAGATACACCCAGAACCTTTATCTGGCATACCTTTGAGGATCAGACGGTGCTGCTGGATAATACACTTCTCTTTGTTCAGGCACTCTATAAAAAGGGCATTCCAGTGGAGTATCATGTTTTTCCGCAGGGACCCATGGGATCGGCCTGGCAAATGAGCTGACTGCCAACGAAAACGGCAGAGGAATCGCAAGAGCCTGTGAACCATGGAGTGAGCTTGCAGGAAAATGGCTGAACCGAGAATTCCCATGGTGGAACGGGGCAAAGATCGAAAGATAATATGAGACTGCTGTGTTGGATAAAATATCCTTTTTATCGGGAAACCGGTAGAGAGGGTATTTTTTATGATTGTGATGCATGTGATGACTGCTGTATTTGTCGGCTGTTTTGTCTGGCTCATCTGATGATAAAAGCTTTGCAGGGCTTTGGTGTGGATCTGGATCAACATTCACATTGCAGAAAGAAAGGAATTTTGATAATTATGGATAAAAATCAGATTTTATTACCAGTGGTACGGAATATAAAAGAATGACAAAGGAGCTTCTGGAAAAAGCGGATCTTCAGTCTCATATCGGGGACAGAAAGAAAAAGATCGGGATCAAGCCGAATCTGGTTTCTCCTTCAGAGGCTTCCTGGGGTGCAACGACTCATCGGAAGTGGTTGCAGGAATTATCGAGTATCTGAAGGAGCATGGCTTCCGGGATATGGTGATGCTGGAGGGATCCTGGGTAGGAGATAAGACAAGGGAGGCTTTTGAGACCTGTGGCTTTGACAGGCTTGAGGAAGAGTATCAGGTGCCGTTCTGGGATATGCAGAAGGATAAGGGGATTTCTGTGGACTGCGGTGGAATGGAGCTGAATGTCTGTGAGCGGGTAAAGGAGATTGATTTTCTGATCAATGTGCCGGTTCTGAAAGGCCATTGTCAGACAAAGATCACCTGTGCCCTTAAGAATATGAAGGGGTTGATCCCAAATAAGGAAAAGAGACGGTTTCATTCTCTGGGGCTTCATAAACCCATTGCTCATCTGAATATGGGGATACAGCAGGACTTTATTGTTGTGGATAATATCTGCGGGGATCTGGATTTTGAGGATGGCGGAAATCCTGTCGTGATGAACCGGGTGATGGCTGCCTGTGATCCGGTTCTTGTGGATGCATATGTGTGTCAGATGATGCATTATGAGGTAGCTGAGGTTCCTTATGTGAAGCTGGCAGGTGATCTTGGCGTGGGCTGTTCAGATATTTCCAAAGCAGATGTCAGATTTCTGGAGGATGGTGCGGATCAGAGGATGCCGGTATCCAGAAAGGTTGTGGAGCTTGCAGATGCCGTGGAGGAGGTGGAATCCTGCAGTGCCTGCTACGGGTATCTGATCCCGGCATTGGAGATGCTGAAGGAAGAGGGGCTTTTTGAGAAGCTGGATGAAAAGATCTGCATCGGGCAGGGGTATCGTGGTAAGACGGGAGTGCTTGGTGTGGGACACTGTACCTGTAAGTTTCAGAATTATGTGGAGGGGTGTCCGCCGTTGGAGGGGGATATATATGAGTTTTTGAAAGAGTATATTGGTGAACGGACGCCGGGGAAGTGACAGTCCTCCGGGCCGGACTCCGTCGGGGGATGCTGCTAAGGTTCCGTGAGCCGGCTAAAACCATTGCGGAAGGGCCCAGAACTCGCCTTCGGCTCAAACAGCTGGGCCCTTCCGCAATAACGCCGTCTCCCGCAGCCTAACCATCATCACCCCTCCTCCGTAGCAGCCCGGAGGACTGTCACTTCCCCGGCTGACGTTTCAGCCGGAGAGGTGGAAGCGGACGCGTGGTGTCCTGTCCTTACGTTTTGATGAGTTGAGCGTCCGCAGTTGGAGGTGTGGAAAGAATAGCGTCTGGTCAATAAATATTTTGGTGTTGCTCAATGTGTTGGAATGGTGGGAAGGATACGTCTTCTTGTTGAAAGGTGTTATGCCGATGGGATCGGCACAGCCTGGTGTTTTAAACAAACGCAGAATCCATCACCCTGTTAACAAAGTAACATAACCAAAACGTACGGTTCATAGCGGGGCCTGAGGGAAGGGGTGCAGGGGAGGGGAAACGGCCTTTCGCAACTACGAGTGCTTCCCCTCCCCTGCGGTTTCACTTACGCTTCCAAAGCGTAAAAACATTTTTCAGAAAAAAAGAATCCTAAAGACATCTCTTTACAATCTCAATAATCTGCTCCATAGAAAACCGGCTGCTGTCAATACAGAGATCATACTGTGTCATATCCAGCCATTTGCTGTCTGTAAAGTATTCATAGTAAGCCTTTCTCTCTTTATCCATTTTTTTGACCAGCTTCCGTGCGCTGGCTTCTTCTCTGCCGGTACGGCGTATCACATTCTGAACTCTTTCCTCAAAAGGTGCATGGATAAAAAGTTTAAGTGATTTATCCTTCAGGATACTGGTCGCACAGCGGCCGACAATTACGCAATCCTCTCTCTGCGGAAGGGACAGGATGATCTTTCTCTGGAGATCATAGAGCACATCGTTCATTGGTACAAAAGAGAAATTATCTGTAAACTGCAGCTCACTGTCAACGGGAAATACCCACTGACTGGCTTTTTTCTCGTCTACCTTTGCCAGGGTGTCGAAGGGGATATTGTTTTTCTTGGCAGCCATGTCGATCAGTTCTTTATCATAAAAACCGATGTCCAGGTTTTCAGCCAGAGTCTTGCCGATAAGGCGTCCGTTGCTTCCAAACATACGATTGATGGTGATAATACGTTTTGCCATAAAGATACCTCCTTTATTTCGGACCGGAAGCAGGAATATCTGATTTCCGGTAGTTTTTCTTACTTCTTTTATAACATATTTCAGTAAAAAATACCAGAAAATAATATATAATTTTTAAAATAATATTTAATATATACAAAAAATAATGACAGCAGACAGAAAATATAATTAATTATTTGTATTTGTATATGAAAAACAGGATGCCTTTTTCACCGGGTTTTCACAGATCACACAAAGTCTTTATGCATTTTTCTTTTAAAGTATTTTTAAAACAGAGAGAACATACACAGCATATTTTGAGGTTAAGGAAAATGAAACGACGGCGTAAAAGGCTTATGGTGATCATCCCGGTGGCGACTGTCTGTGTGGCAGGTGCGGGAACTGTGGGATATTTTAAAGTGGCGCATACGAAGCCGGCGCAGAAAACAGTAGCGAAAACGTAATCGGCGGAGGCGAAAAAAGGGAACCTTTCCAAGACAATTGTGAGTACCGGTAATCTGGACCTGGCAGAAAATGCGCTTACAGAGCTCCTGATGGAACGCTTTGAGCAGGACGAAGACGCTTTTTCCATTGTGGATCAGTCAGAGATCATGGAAGCCATGTCCGGTGTCACCAACACCATGTCTCTGATGATCAGAACAAATCGCGTTTTTTTATCTGGAAATCCGCACATTGATAAGGTATAATCTATAACAGTTAGAGGAATATCTCTGCCGGGAGGACGGAACTGCCGGCAGGGAACTGCCGAGAAAGGGATGACAGTAAATTTGAACATCGTGGAGAAATGTGTTTCATGCCTGAATATAAAAGAATCTTATGATCTGGCCAGGTGCATGGAACAGGAAAAAACAAATCCGGTTCTGGGATACCGTACAGCAGGCTCCCTGGCAGAGCGAAAAACCGGAGATATGCTTTTGGAAGAAATGAAAAAAGCCGGTCTCACACAGGTAGAAAAAGACAAGATCCGTGTGGATGCATGGGAATTTAAAAAAGCGGTGATGCGCTGCCATGACAGAGAGGGAACCTGCCGGGAGATTCAGCTTGGCGCATATCAGACGGATTTTAAGACCAATGGCTTTCAGAGGTTTGATCTTGTATATCTTGGAAAGGGTACAGCTGACGAATATAAGGATATCGATGTGAAAGGAAAGCTGGTTCTTATCGAGATCAATCAGAGAGAAGAATGGTGGATCAACTACCCGGTGTATCAGGCACACCTGAAGGGTGCAGCAGCTCTGATCGCCGTACAGAGCAGAGGATACGCACAGATCGATGATACGGCTTTGAATGCACAGGATATCGCAGGACCTTCCTGTGCGCCTGCATTTTCCATGTCACGGGCAGATTTTCTTATGATCCGTCAGCTGATGGAGGAAAAAAATGAGAATGGGAATCGTGTTCCGGAGCTTTCCGTGGAATTTGATGCGGACACAGAGGTGATCAAAGACCAGTATACCTACAATATCGTTGGCAAAATCCCGGGAACTGATTCGGATTCCATGATTCTGTTAAGTGCTCACTATGATTCCTATTTTGAGGGATTTCAGGACGATAATGCGGCAGTGGCCATGATCATTGGAATTGCCAGGCGCTGCTCCGTGGTGGCTATAAACCTCGCCATACTATTGTGGTATGTGCTCTTGCAGCAGAAGAATGGGGGATTTCCGACACAAAATATGACTGGTCCACAGGTGCTTACCGCCAGGTATTTGAGGTGAGACCGGAGTGGCAGGGGCACGTGATCGCAGATCTGAATTTTGAGCTTCCGGCTCATGCACACAGTACCAGAGATGCAGTACGATGTACCTATGAGTATGCGGATTTTGTGCGCAGCTTCGTGGATGCTGTGCAGATGCCGGAGGGGATTTATCCGGAGGGCATGACCACGTTGTATCCCATTGAAACCTGGTCTGATGATTTTACCATGGCTATTTCCGGGATCTCCATGGTTAATGATTTCAGCGGTGGCCCGTTTATGGAAAATTATTATCATTCCCAATACGATAACCAGGATGTTTATGAGGAAGAGGTATACAGATTCCATCATGAATTTTATCTGAAACTTCTTCTGGCTATTGACAGCCTTGCTCTGCCGCCAATGGATTTCGGGCGGGTACTGGACCAAAGTATTAAGACCCTGGATACGGATCTGTGTATGCAGATCGGCGCCGACAGTACACTCCTTCTGAAAAAAACAGAAGAGGCAAAAAAAGCGGCTGCCATCCTTGCAGAGCAGGTACGGCACTTCAACAGCCTTCCGGAAGAAAAACGTGACTGGAAAAAAGCCGATGCCATTACCGAAAAGCTTCTCGGTGTATTCCGGAAATCCCAGGATTATCTGGTACGTCTGGACTGGGATGACAATGTGATCTTTCCGCAGCAGGCAGTGCAGAACAATCTTTATGCACTGAAGAAAGCGATGGGATATCTGGAAAAAGGAGAGATCGCACCTGCGCTGGAGGCTTTTTACAGTATTGACAACAACTGTTATGCCTTTCAGTTTGAGCGGGAAGTCTTTTATCATTTTACGGAATATATCTTGAAGCAGTCCCCGGATCGCCTGATGTGGGGGAAGGGCAGGATCATCCACCATGAGAACCTTTATGATCTTGTGGAAAGCCTGAAGGAAAAGAAGCCGGGTGACAGCCTGGAGGCAGAAAAGCAGAGCCTCAAGGAAGCCTGGGAAAGACAGAAGCGTTATTATGCGGATGATATTGAATATCTGATCCGTGCAGTGGAAAAGCTCAGGAATCTGATCTGCGAGGTCAGTGATATGTTTGAAAAAGGAACAGAATAAAACCATACCTGGAGGAAAGAATGGAAAGCCATAATTTATACCGAGTGAAAGAAGAAGATCTGGATAAGCTGATCCGGATATTGACCGTATGTTTTTCGGAGGATCCTCTGTATCATGCACTGATCCCGGACAGGGATACCAGAGAACGGCTGATGCCGGAGCTTTTTACCTGTGATCTTACGGAGTTTTTTGAGACCTGCGAGATCTATGCAGACAGCAGTGAGCTGAACAGTATCCTGGTAGTATCCGACGGAACGGAGCATGAAGCAGCCTTACATAATCTGATGGTGGATTTTTTTGCCCTTCTGAAAACAGATGGCTATCTGATCAAAGAGGATCCAATCTTGCGACCTGCGGAAACTTCAATCCAGGGAAAAGGAACTATCTGAATTCCAGCTGGACTTCCCAGCTTCATACAGCAGAAAGGCTTCATGTGATCTATCTGGCAGTGGCGCCGAAGATGCAGCATCACGGTCTTGCTGAAAAGCTGATGGATGAGGTGATCGATTATGCGGACAGGCATAAGCTGATGATCTCTCTGGAAACCCATAATCCGGCAAATGTTTCCATGTATGAGAAATTCGGATTTAAATTATACGGCATTGTACAGAAAAAAGGATTTGATCTGAAGCAGTACTGCATGATCAAACAGGCATAGGAGGAATTACGATGAAACGAAAATGGTGGCATGACAAAGTGGTATATCAGATATACCCCAAGAGCTTTTATGATTCCAACGGAGACGGGATCGGAGACATCCCGGGAATCATCAGCAAGCTTGATTATCTTAAGGAACTGGGAGCAGATATCCTCTGGCTTTCCCCAATCTATAAATCTCCCCTTGCAGACCAGGGATATGACATTGCAGATTATTATGCGATTGATCCGAGGTTTGGGACCATGGAGGATATGGATCGTCTGATCGCAGAAGCAAAAAAAAGAGAAATGTACATCCTTATGGATCTGGTGGTAAATCACTGCTCCGATGAGCATGAGTGGTTTCAGCAGGCCATTAAGGATCCGGACGGAAAGTATGGAAATTTCTTTTATATCCGGGACAAAAAGGATGATAAAGCTCCCTGCAACTGGAGAAGCTATTTCGGTGGTCCGGTATGGGAAGAGCTTCCGGGACATCCTGATAAACAGTATCTCCATGTATTCCACAAGAAGCAGCCGGATCTCAACTGGGAGAATCCTGAAGTAAGAGAGGAAGTCTACAAAAACATCCGCTGGTGGATGGAAAAAGGGCTTGGCGGATTCCGTATTGATGCCATTATCAATATCAAGAAGAAGCTTCCGTTTTCCGATTATCCTGCCGATCGTGCAGATGGGCTCTGCAGCGTCGGGAGGATGCTGGAGGAGGCAGAAGGGATTGGAGAATTTCTGGGAGAGATGGCTGAGAAGTGCTTTCATCCCTATGATGCTTTTACTGTAGGAGAGGTCTTCAATGAAAAGGAAGATGAGATCAAAGATTTTATCGGAGAAAACGGATATTTTTCATCCATGTTTGATTTTGAAGAAACCTGTTACGGAAAGAGCGAGGATGGCTGGTATGCATCCAAACCGTACCTGACTCCGGAAGAGTACAAGAAGTGTATTTTCCATACGCAGAAAAAGATTGGGGATACCGGCATGATCTCCAACATTATTGAGAATCATGATGAGCCAAGAGGTGTCTGTCACTATATTTCTCCGGAAGACCGCTGTCCGGATTCAAGGAAGCTCCTGGCAGGTGTTTATTTTCTGCTGAAGGGAATTCCGTTTATTTATCAGGGTCAGGAGATCGGTATGGAAAATATGGAGTTTACTTCTATGGATCAGATCGATGACATCAGTACCATCGATGAATACCAGGTAGCGCTCCGTGCCGGATGCAGTGAAAAAGAAGCGCTTGATGCTGCTTCCGCATTTTCCAGAGACAATGCCAGAACTCCGGTACAGTGGAGCGCAGAGAAAAATGCGGGATTTTCAGAAGGAGAGCCGTGGCTTGGGGTCAATCCCAATTATAAGGAGATCAATGTAAAGTCCCAGTTAACGGACAGTGATTCCCTCCTTTCTTTCTACAAAAAGCTGACTGCACTGAGAAAAGCTCCGGAATATAAAGAAACGCTTGTATACGGAACATTCGCTCCATATCAGGAAGAACAGAAGAATCTGATCGCATATACAAGAAACGGTGAGAAAAATCTTCTGATCCTGGGAAATATGCAGCACAGTCACAGAAGGTATCTTTGCCGGGAGAAGTAAAAGAGGTGCTTCTGAATAATCAGAAAGCTGTGGAGATCACAGAAAAAGAGATCATTTTGAAACCGTATCAGTTATCGTTCTGGAGACCGCTGTCTAATGCGGCGTCAGAACAGCAGAGAAAAAAACAATAGCTATTTAGCTGACAGTCTGTTAAAATAAATGTTCGGCTGAAAAAACAGCCGTAAAGAAAGAGAATGAGAATTCAGAAGGGAATAAAGTATGCTGAAGATAAAGAATTACGTAAAGGCAGAAAGCTTGAACAGGCATATGAACTGAACCAGAAAAGAACAGCCTGTGTGCTGGGCGGTATGGTCTGGCTGAAAATGGGAAACCGGAACATCATGACAGCCATTGATCTGTCAGGTCTTGGGCTGGATACTATTACAGAAACAGAAGAAGCATTTGTGATCGGCTGTATGACACCACTTCATGCGCTGGAAACCCACAAAGAGCTGAATGCCTATACAAACAGTGCTATCCGTGAAAGTGTACGGCACATTGTGGTGTGCAGTTTCGAAACTGTGCCACAGTGGGCGGAAGTATTTTCGGAAGATTCGGATTTTCCGATGTACTGACCATGTTTCTGGCACTGGATACCTGGGTGGAGCTGTACAATGGCGGAACCATTCCGCTGGCACAGTTTGCATCCATGGAAAAGGATAACGATATCCTGGTAAATATCATTGTAAAAAAACAGCCGCTGAACAGTGTGTACTTAAGTCAGCGGAACAATTCCACAGATTTTCCTGTGCTCACCTGTGCGGCCGCTCTTATTGACGGAAAAGCAAGAACTGTCATTGGGGCCAGACCCGGAAAAGCAATGATCGTGGAAGATGAAGAGGAAATCTTAAAAGATTTTGTACAGATGAATGCACAGCAGAAAAAGGATGCAGCAGCATCTTTTGCCGCATATGCAGCGGAACATGTTTCTACAGACAAGAACATGCGTGCTTCAAAAGAATACAGAAGTCTTCTTGTGAAAGTCCTTACAAGAAGAGCCTGGGAAGAGATCGGAGGGAGAGCAGAATGAATATCACTTTCTGGCTGAATGGTGTAAAACGGCAGGCAGAGGTACGTCCGGATGAACTGCTTCTGGATTTCCTGCGGAAAAACAGCTGTTACAGCGTAAAACGTGGCTGTGAGACTGCAAACTGTGGTCTCTGTACTGTGCTGATGGATGAACGTCCGGTACTGTCCTGCTCCATGCTGGCTGCCCGCGCAGACGGGAAACGGATCGTGACTCTGGAGGGAATGCAGGAGGAAGCAAAGGAATTCGGCGCTTTTATGGCAAATGAGGGAGCAGAGCAGTGTGGCTTCTGCAATCCGGGATTTATCATGAATGTATTTGCCATGTTAAAGGAACTGGAAGATCCCACAGAAGAGGATATCCTGGAGTATCTTTCCGGAATCTGTGCCGTTGCTCGGGATTTGTGGGACAGACCAGAAGTATCCTGAAATTTCTCGACTATAAAAAAGGACAGGAGGAAGGAAAATGAAATACGTAAACAAGCCGGTGCCAAAAACAGATGCAATGTCGCTGGTAACCGGAAAACCGGTCTATACCGATGATCTCGCACCTTCTGACTGCCTGATCGTCAAGATCTTAAGAAGTCCTCATGCCAATGCCTGGGTGGAAGAGATCAAGACAGATGCTGCAAAGAAGATCGAGGGGATTGCCTGTGTTCTGACCTATGAGGATGTTTCCCACAAAAGATTTACCCTGGCCGGGCAGACAGCGCCGGAGATCAGTCCATGGGATCGCTATATCATAGATAAGCATGTGCGTTTTGTAGGGGATCCGGTTGCCATCGTAGCTGGTGAGACAGAAGAGGCAGTAGATAAAGCCCTGAAACGCATTAAGGTAAAATATCGTGTGGAGGAAGCGGTTCTGGATATCCACACAGCCAAGGATAATCCCATTCTGGTGCACCCGGAGGATGATTGGTATATGCCGATCCCGGCCGGCGGAGATAATAAGCGTAATCTCTGTTCCTCCAATGTAGAAGAAGTGGGTGATGTGGATGCCATGCTGGAAAAATGTGCGTATACAGTAGACCAGGTTTACCATACAAAGGCAAATCAGCAGACCATGATGGAGACCTTCCGTACCTACTGTTATATGGACCATTTTCAGAGACTGACGGTGGTTTCTTCCACCCAGATCCCGTTCCATATCCGAAGGATCGTAGGAAATGCGCTGAACATTCCGTCTTCCAAAGTTCGTGTGATCAAGCCTCGTATCGGCGGGGGCTTTGGTGCAAAACAGTCTTCTGTCAGTGAGGTTTTCCCGGCACTGGTAACATGGGTTACCGGGCGTCCGTCCAAGATCGTTTTTTCCAGAAAGGAATCCATGATCGCGTCTTCTCCGCGTCATGAGATGGAAGTCCATATCCGTATGGGTGCAGACGAAAACGGTATTGTAAAGGCGATCGATCTTTATACTCTTTCCAACACCGGTGCCTATGGAGAGCATGGGCCTACAACCGTAGGACTTTCAGGCCATAAATCCATTGCGCTGTATCGTCATACGGAAGCCTACCGTTTTGCCTATGATGTTGTTTACACCAATATGCAGGCAGCTGGCGCTTATCGTGCTATGGTGCCACACAGGGTATTTTTGCTGTGGAGTCCGCAGCAGATGAGCTGGCTCATAAGATGGGGATGGATCCGGTAAAATTCCGCGAGCTGAACATGCCTATGGAGGAGAGGCACTTCCGGGATATCCGGATGTACGATCAACGGCAGCTGTACCATGGATAAATGCCTCGCCCGTGCAAAGGAAATGATCGGATGGGATGAGAAATATCCGTTCCGTGATATGGGTAACGGCAAAGTACGGGGTGTCGGTATCGCTATGGCCATGCAGGGCTCATCTATTGCAGGGATCGATGTCGGCGGAGCAGACATTAAATTAAATGAGGATGGTTCCTATACCTGGCACTTGGATGTTCTGATATGGGAACCGGCTGTGATACCATTCTTGCTCAGATGGCAGCAGACTGTCTGGATACAGATATGAAAAATATCGTGGTATTCAGTGTGGATACAGATATTTCTCCCTATGATTCCGGTTCTTATGCATCTTCCACAACCTATGCAACCGGAAATGCCGTGATCCAGGCCTGCGGAGAACTCAGAAAGAGAATCCACGCTTTTGGCGCACAGATGCTTGGAGTATCTGCAGAGGATTCTGATTTTGACGGAGAAAAAGTCCGCACAGAAGACGGAAAAGAGGTAACGCTGCAGCAGATCGCAGGAAAAGCGACCTGTGGAGTCTGCAGTGAGCTTCAGGTTGTAAAAGAATATTCTTCTCCGATCTCTCCGCCACCGTTTATGGTAGGTGCCGCTGAAGTGGAGGTCGATAAAGAGACCGGACAGATCGATGTCATTGATTATGTGGGCGTGATCGACTGTGGAACTCCGATCAATCCAAATCTTGCCAGAGTGCAGGCAGAAGGCGGTATCGGTCAGGGAATCGGAATGGTTCTGTATGAGGATGTGCAGTATACAGATAAGGGAAAGATCCGTAACAATTCTTTTATGCAGTATAAGATCCCCAACCGTATGGATATTCCGAAGGTGCGGATCGAGTTTGAGAGCAGCTACGAGAAGACAGGTCCTTTTGGTGCAAAATCCATTGGTGAGCTTGTGATCGATACACCTTGTCCGGCTATTGCCAATGCGGTTTATAATGCAACAGGTGTACGTGTCAGAGAGCTCCCGATCACTCCGGAGAAGGTTGCAATGGGAATCCTTGCCAGAGAAGCCGGGGAGAAGGTGTGAAATGCAGGAGCTGATACTGGCAATTGCCGGACTGATCCTGGAGCTGCTGGTATTTTTCTGTGCAGGAAGTCTGCTGACACGGATACTGAAAATGAAGGCGGAAGTAACCATGGAACTGGTCTTGGGATATCTTCTGTATTTTGCGGTTTTTGAGATACTTGCAGTTCCTATGACACTGAAATGGGTAAAACTGAGTACCTTTTCGTATCTGTGGATGGTGATCATGGCAGCTTGTGTACTGGCAGCATGTCTGTTTGCGCATAAACTTTGGAAAGGACAGCTGGACCGGATAGGAGAAACATTTCGGAAGCATTCACTGCTGCTGCTTTTGACCGCTGCGGCAGTGATCCTGCAGTGTTTTCTGGTGGCTGCATATCAGGACGTTACTGCAGATGCAACACATTATATTGGTGCAGTAAGCACTTCCGTGTATACAGACACTCTTGCCCGATACAGTCCGCTTACCGGTGTTATCCAGAGAAATTTTAATCTCCGCTATGATCTTTCTGCATATCCGATGAACAATGCGGTGTGGTGTGTCCTTCTGGGCATCCACCCGATCGTTCAGTCCAAGGTCGTGATGTCTGTGATCAACATGCTGATGATCAATCTTCTGATCTACCAGATCGGAAAAAGCTTTTTTCGTGGAGATGAAAAAAAGCAGACCTGATGGTTCTTTTTGTGTGTCTGATGCAATTGTTTTCTTTTTCTATCTATACAACAGGAACCTTTGCGTTTATGCGGGTTTATGAAGGGAAGGCCCTGCTGGCAAATATTTCCATTCCGGCAGCGCTTCTGGTAAGTATACGGCTCTGGCTCAACAAAGATGGCAGAAATAAAGAGAGCTGGGTGCTGCTTTTCATTGCTGCAGTCAGTGCGTTGACGTTTTCAGGATCCTCCCTTATTTATCCTGCAGTAGTCAGTACGGCGATCCTTCCGGTGATGGTGCTGAAGAAAAGGCTTTCCTACGCGATTCCCTATGCGCTTTGTATGCTGCCGGGATTTTTGTATGCCCTGGTTTATTTTTTGGCGAAGCTTGGATGGATCGCATTTCCGGCATCATAGGAAACTGGGAGGATACTATGGATAGGAGAAGAAAATGGCGGGAGTAACGATTGAAGAACTGGGACTGCGTTTTGTGCAGATCTGTATGGAAAATTACTGGAGTGGCTGTCTGCTGCCTGTATTTTTTCTGGCAGGTATACTCTGGGATATTTTTTACCGCAGGAGAAAAGAATCCAGAGTGTTCCTGTATTATCTAGTCTTTCTGGCACTTACGGTATATAATCCGGTTCTTGTAAAATATGTGATACCAAAGGTACATTTTGAAAATGAATATTATCGTTTTATCTGGATCCTTCCGGTGATCCCGGGTGCTGCCTATTATGCTGTACGGATCGTGGAAGCGGTAAGGTTTCGATGGCTGAAGGCTGTAACAGCGCTGATCCTTGCGGCAGTGATCGTCACTACGGGGACACCTGTTCCCGGCATTGCAAAAGATTATGTGATGGCGGAAAACATCTATAAAGTCCCGAATGAGCTGCGCTCAGTATGCGATGTGATCCATCAGGACTGCGATAAAGAACAACCCAAGGTTGTTTTTGACAATGAGCTGAATCTGGTGGCTAGACAGTATGATCCGTCACTGATCCTTGTTCTGGATCGTAATTTTATCCTGTATCGTGCAGGAAGTACTGTGGTAGGAAACTACGAAAACAGCAAGGCCTACCAGATCCAGAAAGTGATCATGGATGTGATCAGTTATCAGATGGATGTAGGGATCGATAAGTTCCGGCAGGTATTGAAAAGAACGGAAACCGATTATCTCGTTCTTCCGGTAGATCTTACAAATCATGACTATATTCGTCAGGCAGGATGTACCCCTATTGCACAGACAGAAAAATATGTGGTATACAGGTTTGAAGGGTGAATGTGTTCGCCCTTCTGGCCTGGAAAAATGACTAAAGTGCGTAAAATGATACGGAGAACGGAGTGAACAGCAACCATAAAATGTGTGATGAATATGTACTGTTTAAAAAAATCTTTACAATTTCATGGATTTGTGTTAAAATCATAAACAGTGTAAACCTACTTTGATAATTTCATACCTGAATTTAGAAGTTATGTTTTTCATTATGCACCTGTAGCTCAGTGGATAGAGCAGTGGTTTCCGGTACCATGTGCGGGGGTTCGATTCCCTTCAGGTGTGTTACCCGGAACAGTGGGAATTGTTCCGGCGTGTTGTTATGATAAGGAGGACAAGAACTTGGATGATTTCAGAGAATGGTTATCAGATAACCTTCGCTATTTTATGTTAGGCGGAGCATTCTGGTGATCGTGCTTGTTCTGATCTTTGGCGTCCGCGCCTGTGTTGGAGGTAAGAAGGGGAATTCCAATAAAGATCAGACAACAGCCCAAAGTAACCAGGAAAATGATCCTTCTTCTCCGGCAAATGATGGGGAGACAGACGAGAAGAAAGACGCCAGTTCCGCGGCAGATACGGATGCGGAGACAACCATGGAAAAAGCCAGCACGGAAGTAACCGAGCTGATTCAGAGCTATTATAAAGCTTTTGGGGAAAAAGACATTGCAACACTTAAGACGATTGAGGACGGATTTACGCCGGCTGACGAGTCGCAGATTAATTCAAGGGATTATATTGATGGGTATGAGGTACAGAATGTTTACGCTAAGAAGGGACTGACGGACGATTCGTATGTCGTTTATGTAGTCTTTAATTATATCTGTACTGGAATTGAGACTCCGGTTCCGGCACTGAGCCAGTTTTATGTGGAGACGGGCAGTGACGGCAATCTGAAGATCAAAGGTGGTGCTGATGACGATGCAGATATCAGTGCCTATGTGAAAAAACTGGAATCTGAGAAGGATGTGCAGGAGCTTATCACAAAGGTAAAGACGGACTATGAAGCTGCGCAGGAGAGTGATCCCTCTCTGGCAGAATTCCTTCAGGGCCTTGGTGAAGATGCCAGTGCTTCCGCAGATGCAGGAACAATGCTTACAGTTACAGAGGATTGTAATGTTCGTGCTTCCGCAGATTCAGAGGGTGAGGTTATCGGTGGTTTTTCTGCAGGAACGGAAGTTGAAAAGAAAGGGCAGGAAGGCGACTGGATACAGGTTGATTATGATGGACAGACCGGTTATGTTTATAGTGGTCTGTTAGAATAATAAGGGTTAATAAAATGCAGGTTCCGGAAGAACCTGCATTTTGTTGCTCTGATATAACGAAAGATCATTTTTGAGTGAACCGTCTGCTGCCAATGTGTATTTTTTTCCATTTACGGTGATGGTTCCGGTCTGCATGATTCCGTCTTCGTCCAGATAATAACGTTTTTTGCCTAGGGTGATCCAGCCGGTCTGCATGATTCCGTCCTTATTGAAATAATATCGATGACCATCTGTGTCGGTAAGCCATCCGGTATAGGCGGTTCCGTCAACCATAAATTTCCAGTTGGTGCCATCCGGTGTCCAGACTCCGTTTTCTGCCTCTGGCGAAACCTTTTCTGTTTCGGGAATCTCTGTGGGAACAGGAGACGGTGTGGCGGAAGGTGAAGGAGCGCCGGAAGATATCCATGCATCTGTATGGTGATCGCGATCTGAACTTGGTTCAATGGCCGAAATATCGCTGGTATTTATGGAAACTACGGAAGTACTGCTGCTTTCAAAAGGACCGGCCGATGACTGGGTAAAGAGAATACCGCAGATCAGACACAGGAAAACAGCGACAAAGATCAGCAGCCGGTTCATACGTGGAGTATGCTCTGACATGTTTTTCCTCCTGATATTTAAGTATATTTCTGTTTATCATACAATAATGAGAAAGAAAATACAAGAAAAATAACCGGTTGCGAACACGTGGGAAAAAATATATAATAGAACAATGGACGAAAAAATCAGAATCAATAAATATTTAAGCGATATAGGAGTCTGCTCAAGAAGAGAGGCAGACCGACTGACAGAAGCGGGGAGAGTTACTGCTAATGGAGAACTGGTTTCCACAGGAATGAAGATCCTTCCGGATGCGGAGATCTGTATTGACGGAAAGCCTGTAAAAAAACAGGAAAAAAAGATCCTGCTTCTTTTTCATAAACCAAAAGGGATTGTCTGCAGCACCAGACAACAGCGGAATGAGATGACAGTAACAGAATATCTGGATTATCCGGTGCGGATCTATCCCATAGGACGGCTGGATAAAGATTCCGAAGGACTGCTTCTCCTTACCAATGAAGGAGATCTGGTGAACCGTATCATGAAGGCGGGGAACTACCATGAAAAGGAATATCAGGTGACCGTGAATAAACCGGTGACAGAAGAATTTATCCGTGGTATGGGCGGCGGAGTGCCGATCCTTGATACGGTCACACGTCCCTGCAAGGTTACAAAAACAGGGAAAAACAGTTTTCGTATCATCCTTACCCAGGGTCTGAACCGCCAGATCCGTCGTATGTGTGAATATTTCGGATATAAAGTCGTAACACTGAAACGTGTTCGGATCATGAATCTGTATATTGATGGCCTGGAAGAGGGGAAATATCGTGAGATCCGACCGGAAGAACGAAAAGAACTGGAGGAGATGCTTTCCTCCGAAAAATCAGAAAAAAGGACGGGAGGAAGCCATGAACGAATCATCCATAAAAAAAATGAAAGAGCTGGGAGAAAAGCTCCGGGAAGCGTCCAGGGCCTATTATCAGGAAGACAGGGAGATCATGTCCAACGTGGAGTACGACGCCCTGTACGACACTCTGAGCGCACTGGAGAAAGAAACAGGGATCGTTCTGGCAGACAGTCCAACCGTTAATGTAGGATATGAGGCAGTGGAGCAGCTCCCCAAGGAGGAACATGAGAGACCGATGCTGTCTCTGGATAAGACCAAAGAGAGAGAAGCTTTGAGAGAGTTTATCGGGGAGCATCCTACACTTTTATCCTGGAAGCTGGATGGCTTAACGATCGTGCTTACCTATGAAAACGGAGAGCTTATAAAGGCAGTTACCAGAGGAAATGGTATTGTGGGAGAGGTTATTACCAATAATGCCAGAGTATTTAAGAACATACCTTTGAAAATTTCTTTTAAAGGGAGACTGGTACTTCGCGGAGAAGCCATCATTACCTATTCGGATTTTGAAAGATCAACGAACCATCGGAGATGCAGATGCCAAATACAAAAATCCCAGAAATCTCTGCAGTGGTTCTGTCCGCCAGCTGAATAACGAAATTACAGCGAAGAGAAACGTACGGTTTTATGCTTTTTCTTTAGTGAGTGCGGAAGGCGTGGATTTCCGGAATTCCAGGGAGGTGCAGTTCCGGTGGCTGAATGAACAGGGCTTTGAGGTTGTGGAATATCGAAAAGTCACAGCGGAAACTCTGGATGAAGCGATGGATTACTTTGCGGAAGCAGTTACGACCAATGATTTTCCGTCAGATGGGCTTGTGGCATTGTATGATGATATTGCTTACGGAGAATCTCTGGGAACTACGGCCAAGTTTCCAAGGAACGCCATGCTAATTAAGCCGATGAGATGCGTGATACGAGACTTCTGGAGATTGAGTGGAGCCCGTCCAGGACCGGACTGATCAATCCGGTAGCAATTTTTGAGCCGGTGGAACTGGAAGGAACCACAGTGAGCAGGGCCAGTGTGCATAACATCAGTATCATGAAGGAACTGAAGCTGGGGATCGGAGATACCATTCGTGTATACAAAGCAAATATGATCATTCCTCAGATTGCGGAAAATCTGACCGGAAGCGGTAATGCACCGATTCCGCATACCTGCCCGGCCTGCGGACAGGAAACGGTAGTGAAGAAAGAAAACGATGTGGAATGTCTTTTCTGCGTCAATCCGGGGTGCCCGGCCAAGAAGATCAAATCCTTTGGGCTTTTTACAAGCAGGGATGCCATGAATATCGACGGACTTTCCGAGGCAACACTGGAGAAATTTATTGCCAGGGGATTTATCCATGACTTTGGCGATATTTTTGAGATCAGCCGGTATAAAGATGAGATCGTGGAAATGGAAGGCTTTGGGCAGAAATCCTATGATAATCTTATGGAAAGTCTTGAACGGGCGAAAGAGACTACACTTCCAAGGGTGATCTACAGTCTTGGGATCGCAAATATCGGTCTGGCTAATGCAAAGGTGATCTGCCGTCATTTTGACAATGATTTGGACAGGATACGTCATGCCAGTCTGGAAGAGGTCAGTGATATTGATACCATCGGGCCGGTCATTGCCGGAAATCTGGTAGCTTATTTTAGGGATGAGGATAATAATCGCCGCCTGGATCATCTGATGAACTTTCTTCATATTCAGGAGGACAGTCCCAAACAGGAACAGATCTTTGAAGGAATGAATTTTGTGATCACAGGAAGTCTGGTGCACTTTGGAAATCGAAGTGAGGCCAAAGAGCTGATCGAATCCCTGGGAGGCAAGGTTACCGGTTCAGTTACCAAAAAGACCAATTATCTGATCAATAACGACATCCAGTCCAATTCATCCAAAAACAAAAAGGCAAGAGAACTGGGGATTCCGATCCTTTCAGAAGAAGATTTTCGGAAACTTGCCGGAGTGCAGTAAAGGCCGTACAGACTGGAGATACTTTTTATCTGAAGAAAAAAGCCGAGCGGCTCCTTTATAAGAGACGCTTCATATATAAGGAGGGCAAACAATGCCAATCAAAACACAGGGGGATCTTCCGGTAAAGGAGATCCTGGAGAGAGAAAATATATTTGTAATGGACGAAAAACGTGCCATGCACCAGGATATCCGTCCGATTCAGATTCTGATCCTGAATCTGATGCCGCTGAAAGAAGAAACAGAGCTGCAGCTTCTGCGTTCTCTTTCCAATACACCGCTGCAGGTGGATGTGACATTTATGGCTGTGGAGAGCCATGAAGCCAAGAATACATCTCTCAGCCATCTGAACAAGTTTTATGAAACATTCACCGATATAAAGAAACGTAAATTTGATGGAATGATCATCACAGGAGCACCGGTGGAGCAGATGCCTTTTGAGGAAGTGGATTACTGGAATGAGCTGACTAAGATCATGGATTGGACTGAGAAGCATGTGACTTCCACGATCTTTCTCTGTTGGGCAGCGCAGGCCAGTCTTTATCATTTTTATGGCCTGGAGAAAAAACCTCTGGATAAGAAAATGTTCGGACTTTTCCAGCACAGGGTACTGAACCGTAAGATCCCGCTGGTCCGGGGCTTTGATGATGTATTTCTTGCGCCGCATTCCAGACACACAGAAGTTCCTATTGCAGATATCCATGCATGCAAAGACCTTACGGTCCTGGCGGAAAGCGAAGAGGCTGGTCTGTTCCTTGCAATGGCAGAGGGAGGACGTAAAATCTTTGTTATGGGACATCCGGAATACGACCGCGTGACTTTGGATGGCGAATATAAGAGAGACCTTGCCAAGGGTCTGCCTATTGAAATCCCGAAGAACTATTACAAAGATGACGATCCAAACAACAAACCACTCCTCACCTGGAGGCCCATGCCAACAACCTGTATACGAACTGGTTGAATTATTACGTATACCAGAGTACTCCGTATGACCTGTACGGGACACCGGATTTTAGGGAAATTTAAGGAATATGAAATAAGTGTTAGCATAAGCTCATAAATCGTAGACAAAGCTATGATTTATGGGCTTATTTTAGATTGCTGCTTACGAAGGTCTTTCCTGAAAAACATTCCTACAAAATGTAGGAATAAATGCAATGTTTATGGTATGAAATGCGGCTGGTTTTTTGCATTTATTTTGATACAATCATTATATAAAAGACATGGAACTGAAATAAGAATTCTTGATGCAGGCCAGAATATGTTAACGGGAGGATAAATAATATGATAATCATAGGTGAAAAAATCAATGGATCCATCCCCTCTGTGGCGGAGGCGATCGCAAACAGAGATGCAGAATTCATCAAGCAGCGGGCACTTGCTCAGGCAAACTCAGGAGCAAGCTATATCGATTGTTGCGCATCTGTTCCGGAAGCAGAAGAAGTAGAAACCTTGAAATGGATGATCGACTGTATTCAGGAAGTGACAGATCTTCCGATTTCCGTAGACAGTCCCAGCGCAGATGTTCTTACAGAAGCTTACAAATTCTGCAGAAAACCGGGTATTTTTAACTCTGTATCCGGTGAAGGGGATAAGATCGATAAGAGGCCCGGTGGTCTCTTACACCGCCGTTTCACCCTTACCCGTCGAGGACGGGCGGTCTGTTCTCTGTTGCGCTATCTCTCAGGTCACCCTGGGCGGACGTTATCCGCCATCGTGCTCTATGGAGCCCGGAAGTTCCTCAGCCGATCCCAATGAAGATCACGCCGCGGCCATCAAGAGGTCTCAAGCTTGCAATTATACATAAGGTGCGGAAAAGGCGGCATCCCGCCCTGCGGTGAGGCCATGACGTTGCCCGGTTATCCTGTTTTCTCCATAGTTGGGCATAGTTGGGCGATTCGTGAACGACGCGCCGAATATCGGATGGGGCGTGTCGGGCGTGTTGTGGCGTGTCGTATGGAGACGAATCAAATCTGTAAGAGCTTGGTATGTGCGAGAAAGAGCAAGAAAACGCTGCCTATCCATTGCGGTATTTACCATGACGAACAAACGAGCCAGCCTGATAAACCGGTATCAAATCTTCTTATAGGAGACTGCTGCCAAAACCCCAGTATATACATCGTTTCATTGCAGAGAAAAGCCCGGGAATAAACATATATTCTCTGGGCGAGTTTCCGGCCGTTCACCCATTGTTCGTCTACAATGAAACATACCCGGTCGGTGATGATGCCGTTCGGAACACATATAGCGGGTTACACCGCTTGAGTTAGAGGAGGTCAACATGGAAATCGTCGTTACCGGACGCCACACGCAGGTCAAGCAAAGGTTCCGTGATGTGGTCGAGACCAAGATGAATCGTGTGACCGCTATCGCCCCGGATGCTCAGCGCGCGCAGATCGTGCTGACCCATGAGGGCAACCCGCGTCAGGCCGATACCGCCAAGCGCGTGGAAATCACCGTTATCGCCGGACGTACCGTGGTGCGTGCGGAGGCTTCCAGCACCGATGAATTCAGTGCGCTGGACATGGCGCTGGATAAGTTGACGCTGCGTCTGCGTCGTACTCGTGACCGTCGCAAGGATCACCGTCGTGGTTACGCGAACCCGGTCCCGGTGGATCTGGGTGTTATCGCCCCGGAGCCCGAGCCGGAGGTGTCGGAGGAAGAGCCGAACAACAGCCCGCAGGCTGCGGTCGCCTCCGATCTTGGCCCTGGCGAATCCGTGGAGGTCCAGGTTGGGGATACGCCGATTGTCATCCGTCGCAAGCTGCACATCGCCGAGCCTATGAGCATCGACGAGGCGCTGTACGAGATGGAACTGATCGGACACGACTTCTTCCTGTTCGTGAACAAGGAGACCGGACGCCCGTCCGTCGTCTACCACCGTCACGGTTGGAGCTACGGCGTGTTCGAAATCGATACTCCGGAGAATGTCAAGAAAGCCTGAGGGTAAGGGCTGCTGACACGATCAGCTGATACCGCATGGACCGCTTCCAATATGGAGGCGGTCCATTTTTTCGTAAGAAGGTCGAAAAATTCGACTGCTGACGGTGCGAGGCGCTATTCTGGTACGCGGACACCACCACTTATCAGTCAAGGGAGAACCCAGTGGTCGATATTGTTGACAAAGCCCTGCGAATGGGTGAAGGCACCAGCTCAAGAAGCTGGAGAACGTGGCCAAGGCCGTGAACGCTCTTGAGGACGAGATCTCCGCCCTCTCTGACGAGGATCTGAAGGCCCAAACCCCGAAGTCAAGCAGGAAATCGAAAACGGCAAGAGCCTGGACGAGATCATGCCCGAGGCGTTCGCCACCGTGCGCGAGGTCTCCAAGCGCACCTTGGCCAGCGTCACTTCGACGTGCAGCTCATGGGCGGTGCTGCCCTGCACTGGGGCAACATCGCCGAAATGAAGACCGGTGAAGGCAAGACCCTGGTCGCCACCCTGCCCACCTATCTGAACGCTCTCGAAGGCAAGGGCGTGCACGTGGTCACCGTCAACGACTACCTCGCCAGCTACCAGAGCGAGCTGATGGGCCGTATCTACCGTTTCCTCGGCATGAACGTCGGCTGCATCATCACCGAGCAGAAGCCGCCGGAGCGCCGCAAGCAGTACAACGCTGACATCACCTACGGCACCAACAACGAGTTCGGCTTTGACTACCTGCGTGACAACATGGCATGGGAGAAGGCCGACCTCGTGCAGCGCGGTCACCACTACGCCATCGTCGATGAGTCGATTCCATCCTCATCGATGAGCCCGTACCCCGCTTATCATCTCCGGCCCGGCCGAAGGCGACGTGACCCGCTGGTACCGTCAGTTCGCCAAGCTGGTGCTGAAGCTCACCCGCGACGAGGACTACGACGTCGACGAGAAGAAGAAGGTCGTCGGCATCCTGGACCCGGGCATCACCAAGGTCGAGGACTTCCTCGGCATCGACAACCTGTATGAGCCGGCCAACACCGCCCTGATCGGCTACCTCAACAACGCCATCAAGGCCAAGGAACTGTTCCTGCGTGACAAGGACTACGTCGTCACCCAGGGCGAGGTGCTCATCGTCGACGAGCACACCGGCCGTATCCTGCCGGGCCGCCGCTACAACGAGGGTCTGCACCAGCCATCGAGGCCAAAGGAAGGCGTGGAGGTCAAGGCCGAGAACCAGACCTTCGCCACCATCACCCTGCAGAACTACTTCCGTATGTACGACAAGCTCGCGGGCATGACCGGTACGGCCGAAACCGAGGCCGCCGAGTCATGAACACCTACAAGCTGGCGTGCTGCCGATCAAGACCAACAAGCCGATGATCCGCAAGGACCAGGACGACCTCATCTACCGCACCAAGAAGGAGAAGCTGGCCGCCATCGTCAAGGACGTGGCCAAGCGTCACGCCAAGGGTCAGCCGGTGCTGCTCGGTACCGCTTCCGTGGAAAGCTCCGAAGTGGTCTCCACCCTGCTCGACGTGGCCAAGATCCCTCACCAGGTCCTGAACGCCAAGCAGCATGAGAAGGAAGCCGCCGTGGTCGCCGTCGCCGGCCGCAAGGGAGCCGTCACCGTGGCCACCAACATGGCCGGCCGTGGTACCGACATCATGCTCGGCGGTAACGTCGAGTTCCTTGCCGACGCCAAGCTGAAGTCCGAGGGCTACTCTCCGGAGGACACCCCGGAAGAGTATGAGAAGCGTTGGCCGGGCACCCTGAACGAGATCAAGGCCCAGGTCAAGGACGAGCATGAGGAGGTCAAGGAGCTGGGCGGCCTGTACGTGCTCGGCACCGAGCGCCACGAGTCCCGTCGAATCGACAACCAGCTGCGCGGTCGTTCCGGCCGTCAGGGCGATCCAGCGAGTCCCGCTTCTACCTGTCGCTGGAAGACGATCTGATGCGTCTGTTCAACACCCAGCTGGTGGCCCAGGTCATGGCCAAGGGCATGGAGGAAGGCCAGCCGATCGAGCCAAGTCCGTGACCAAGGGCGTGCGCACCGCACAGAAGGCCGTCGAATCCCGCAACTACGAGATTCGTAAGAACGTGCTGAAGTACGACGACGTGATGAACAAGCAGCGTACCGTCATCTACTCCGAGCGTCAGGCCGTGCTCAAGGGCGAAGACATCCACAAGGACATCCTGCGTTTCATTTCCGACACCGTCGAGTCCTACATCAAGGGTGCCAACAAGGGATCCGAGAAACCGAAGGACTGGGATTGGGAGGGCCTGTTCAAGCGCTCAACACCGTGATCCCCACCAAGGTCGACGAAGACGAGGTCAGGAAGATCGTCGGCGGCCTCAAGGGTGCGAAGGCCGTCGAGGCCGTGCGCGACCTGATCGTCGAGGACGCCAGGCAGCAGTACGGCGAAATGGAGGAGACCATCGGCGAGACCGGCTTGCGTGATCTCGAACGCCGCGTGGTGCTCGCCGTGCTCGACCGCAAGTGGCGCGAGCACCTTTACGAGATGGATTACCTCAAGGACGGCATCGGCCTGCGTGGCATGGGCCAGCGCGACCCGCTGGTCGAATACCAGCGCGAAGGCTACCAGATGTACAACTCCATGATCGAGGCCATTAAGGAGGAGACCGTCCAGCTGCTGTTCCACATCGACATCAAGCAGGTCGCCACCACCGACGAGGCCGTTGACGAGGTCGAGGAGACCGCCGAAAGCGCCGACACCATCGCCGTGGCCTCCGGCCCCGACGAGAACGGCGAATCCGTGGTCGAGGCCGCCGAGGCGAAGTCGAGGAAGAGGACGAGGATACGGACGCCAAGCAGGCGATCGCCGAATCCGCAGCCGCCTCCGGGGCCGGCGAGTCCACGCTGCCTGTTGCCGGACCGGCTCCGATCAGCCACGCCGAAGGCAAGGTCCCGGTTTCCAAGCGTCCGAAGAGCGAAGAGCTCAAGACGCCGTGGGCCGACGGCCGCACCTTCCTGGCACTGGCAAGAACGCCCCGTGCCCGTGCGGTTCCGGCCGCAAGTACAAGATGTGCCACGGCCAGAACGAGAAGTGACGCATCGCTAGTTAGTAACTAGCTCATGCTCCCCACACGGGGAGCCATTTTCTATGCGGTTCATCAGCATGTATTCGTGCGGTGCCGTACGCGCGGGACGGCACGCGATTTTCGCGGATTTTGACGTCGTATCCCACACTGTTGCGGGATGGCACGAGTGTCAATCGATTGACTAGCGTGGCGTCCCGCAGTACGAATTACGGAATCGTTGAAATTCCGCCATTCTCGGTGTTATGGTGTCACGGTCCGCAAAGGGTGATGTGGGACGGCACGGCTCAAACGGCGAAAATGAGCTGCCGTCCCGCAGTTTTACGGGATAGCACAAAAAAGAGGCTTCTGCTGTTTTCGTGGGTTGTCGGGCGCGCCGCTCGTCCAACTGACGATGTGGAACCGTCGGGCGCGCGTTCGGCGTTCGGGCACCACTCATGCACGCATGAGTCGATCCACCGGGCCCCGTCCCCGGCGACGACCCTGATGGAGGCGCGCTGTTCGGGCGTCAACGTTTGGAAGAACAGGCCGAACACGTCCCTGCCGTACCCGTCGTGCGCCCATATCGCCCGATGCCGTTCGTGGTCGACGACCACGGTGATGCACGTGTGGCCTTTGCGGTAGCCGGTCTCGTCCACGCCGATCGACG
>ENA-OQHY01000319-OQHY01000319.1-human-gut-metagenome-genome-assembly--contig:-NODE-319-length-28016-cov-4.570332_pt1 | contig 28016 bp, 42 predicted proteins | sample MGYA00242570_ERZ504733 | MGnify/ENA primary metagenome ERZ504733 (study PRJEB26092, sample SAMD00036219) | human gut metagenome | host: Homo sapiens | study: EMG produced TPA metagenomics assembly of... | reverse complement strand
CAGGCTGTGCGGCCAGCGGTTCGGCAGCATCCAACAGAATGCGCGCTACGCGGATGTAATCCTGCGTGTGGGCGCGGTAGCTGGCCATGCTCACGCTCTGGCCATCCCGCCCCAGGCGGTACTGGTACAGAACCACCGGCACAAAGCAGATGGTCTGCGCCGCAGCCATGCCAACAAACGTATAGCCCATATCCGTGTAGCTGCAATGCTCCGGCATGGGGCGCCATGCGGCGCGCAGAGTTTTGGTGCAGAGGGTCAGCGCGTGCATCTCCATGCACAAATCAGGTGTGGCCTGCTGCACTTCACCCACAGCATACACACGGTTTGTATCAAATTTGCAGCAGACATCAAAGGCCTTTCCGCTGCCGTTTTCCTGCACGGTGCGGTAGTTGGTGTATACCGCATCCGCTGTGCAGTTTTGCAGGCGGCGCAAAAGGGTCTGCAAAGCATTGGTGTCAAACCAGTCATCGCAGTCCAGCGTGCGAAAGTACCGCCCGGAGGCCAGCTCTACCGCGGTATTCAGCGTGGAGCCGTACCCGCCGTTCACCTTGCTCACCAGCCGGAAACTGCCGGGGTGTGCCTGCACAAAGGCCTGCGCCAGCGCGGCGGTGCCATCGGTGGAGCCATCATCAATAATGATCACATCCAGCAGCGCCTGCAGGCTTTCATCCGCCACCAGGCAGGATTCAAGCGCTTTTTGCAGCGTGGCAGCGCCGTTATAGGCGGCAACCGAAACCGTCAGCAGCTTTTCCATCAGGTTTCACCGGCCTCCATAGCGCGCACATAGTCTGCGCAGACTTCACGCGATGACCCATCCCCGCGCAGAACACCGTGATCCAGCCAGATGGAGCGCTGGCACAGCTGCTGCACCTGGTTGATATCATGGCTGACGAACAGCAGCGTGGTGCCGTTGGAAAGCATCTCTTCCATGCGGCGGTGGCATTTCTGCTGGAACATAAAGTCGCCAACGGCCAGCACTTCGTCACAAACCAGAATGTCGGCCTGTACTTCAGTGGCAATGGAAAAGCCCAAACGAGCGATCATGCCGCTGGAAAAGTTTTTGACCGGAACATCCACAAAATCTTTCAGCTCCGAAAATTCAATGATGCGGTCAAAAATGCTCCATCATATAGTCCCGGTCGTGGCCAAGCACCGCGCCGTTCAGGAAAATGTTTTCCCGCGCGGTCAGATCCATGTCAAAACCGGCGCCCAGCTCGATCATGGGGCAATTTCGCCGTTGACGGCAACGCTGCCGCCGGAGGGGTACATCACGCCGGAAATCACTTTCAGCATGGTGCTTTTGCCGCTGCCGTTGCGCCCGATCAGCGCCAGGGATTCGCCGCGCTTCATGCTGAAAGAAACATGTTTCAGTGCGTAAAATTCGTTAAAAAACAGCTTGTGGGTCAGCAGTTTTACGGTGTATTCTTTCAGGGTTTCAGTTTTTTCCTGCGCAAGGTTAAAGCGCATGGAAACGTCATTGACTTTAATAATCTCGTCCATACGTTACCTCACGTCAGATATACAGGATAAAGTTCTTTTGCAGCTTGCGGAACACCAACAGGCCAATAGCCATAGAGGCAACGGCGCAAAAAATGCAGGCAATCCAGGTGTTGGGGCCGGGAATGTTGCCGTACATCATCAGGTTGCGGAACAGGTTGATGTAGTGGTACAGCGGGTTCAGCTTCAGCAGTTTCTGCAGGGTTTCCGGCAGGGCGGTGATGGGGTAGAACAGCGGGGTGGCGTACATCCAACCCATGGTAAGGATACTGTACAGGTGCATCATATCACGGAAATACACCGCCAGCGCGGAAAGCAGCAGCCCCAGCCCGCAGCTGAAAAAGAAGAGCAGCACCAGCGGCAGCCAGCTCAAAAAGATGGTCCAATAGAAGGTGGCACGGGTAAAGATCATGACCAGCAGAACCGCACCAAAGCTGAACAGCATGGTGACAAAGCGGGAAACCGCCTGGCTGACGGGGAAGATGAACTTGGGAATGTACACCTTTTTGATCAGCGGGGCGTCTGGATAACAGAAGTCAGGCCCATGCTGGTGGTCTCATTGAAAAAGGTAAACAGGGTGTTGCCGCAGATCAGGTAAAGCGGGAAGTTTGGGATATCGTTGCGGAACATGTACGAAAAGATGATGCTTTGCAGCAGCATCATCAGCAGCGGGTTCAAAATGCTCCAGATGTAACCCAGAAAGCTGCGGCGGTATTTGACTTTCAGATCGCGGCTGACAAGTTCATGGATCAGCGGTTGGTATTTTTTCAGGTGGGTCCAGGCGCGCTGCGCGGAGACCTGCATTGTTTCGGCCATGTTTGGCTCCCTCCAGATTTATGGCCCGCATAAAACGTCAGAACGCTGTTTTGTGCGGCATTTGTATCAACACCCCGCGCGGCAGCCGCCGCCAGGGCACAATTTCTACTATTATACAATAAAAGACATTAAAATGCAATTCGAACCGGGCGCAAAAAATCATGGGTGTGCGATGTTTTTTGCCGCCCGGTACCGCCCTTTTTGTGCAACAGTGAAAAGGAACGCAAAATATGAGCGCAGTTTGTGTAAAAATCGTTGAAACCGGGACGAAAGTACGGTACAATAAATATGACATAACAACCCCTGCGGCGGGCCATGACCTGGTTTTGCCCGTGGGGCCAGAAAAGAGAGGTAGATGTTATGGAACATTTTAACCCCCTGCTCCTGCATAACGACAGCCCGGCTAAATTTATTACGATTGGTGAGGTCATGCTGCGCCTGACCCCGCCGAACTATGAAAAGATCCGTATGGCTTCCAACTTTGAAGCCAGCTATGGAGGCAGCGAGGCCAACATTGCCCTGGCTCTTGCCAACCTGGGTGTGGACAGCACGTTTTTCAGCGTGGTGCCCAACAACTCTTTGGGCAAAAGTGCGGTGCGCTGGCTGCGCTCCAATGATGTGCACTGCACCCCGATGATCCTTTCCACCCCGGAGGAAACCCCGACCCATCGTCTGGGCACCTATTACCTGGAAACCGGTTACGGCATCCGCCCCAGCAAGGTTACTTACGACCGCAAGCACTCCGCTTTTACGGAGTATGACCTTTCCAAAGTGGATCTGGACGCCCTGCTGGACGGCTTTGACTGGCTGCATCTTTCCGGCATTACCCCGCTTTGGGCCAGAACTGCGCCGATTTTGTGATGGCCTGCCTGAAAAAAGCCAAGGAAAAGGGCCTGACCGTCAGCTTTGACGGCAACTTCCGCTCCACCCTGTGGACTTGGGAAGAAGCCCGTGACTACTGCACCAAGTGCCTGCCCTATGTGGATGTTCTGTTTGGCATTGAGCTTACCACCTGTGGAAAGACGATGCGACCACGCCCAGGGCGACTGGAAAGACGGCGTGCCCCTACAGCCAGCTATGAACAGCAGGATGAGATCTTCCAGCGCTTTGTGGAGCGTTACCCCAACATCAAGTGCATTGCCCGCCATGTGCGTTATGCCCATTCCGGCTCCGAGAACAGCCTGAAAGCCTTTATGTGGTATGAGGACCATACCTTTGAAAGCAAGCTGTTTACCTTTAATATTCTGGACCGTGTAGGCGGCGGCGATGCATTTGCCAGCGGCCTGATTTACGCCATGCTGCACAACTACAAGCCGATGGATATGGTCAACTTTGCGGTGGCAAGCTCCGCCATCAAGCACACCATCCATGGCGATGCCAACATCACCGATGATGTTTCCACCATCCGCAACCTGATGAACATGAATTACGATATCAAGCGCTGAGAATAAGTTTGTTTTCAGCAGTGCCCCAAAACGTGCAGCAGGCTGCGGCTTTGCTGCACCGTTTTTGTATGGGGGTAGGATTGGTTTAGAACCGTTTAAGAATGTACAAACCTTGCATCCCGTGTTATAATAATGCCGGATCAGTAAATGAAAAAGGTGGGTAGATTATGGAACAAAACACCGTTCAAAAACCGGATTGCGCCGCCATTACGGCGCAGGCACGCCAGGCAGCGGAAGAACTGCTGGCGGCTGCACACCTGCGCGCCGGGGATATTTTTGTGGTCGGCTGCTCTTCCAGCGAGATCGTTGGCGGGCATATTGGCAAGGACAGCAGCATGGAAGCCGCCGCGGCTGTGCTGGCGGGTATTCTGCCGGTGCTCAAAGCGCAGGGCGTCTATCTGGCGGCCCAGTGCTGCGAACACCTGAATCGCGCCATTGTCATCGAGCAGGAAGCTGCCGAAAAGTATGGTTATGAACAGGTGAACGCCGTGCCGCAGCCCCATGCGGGCGGCAGCTGGGCAACCAACTGCTTGGCAGGGCGTTTGAACATCCGGTTCTGGTGGAGGAAGTGCGTGCCGCTGCCGGAATTGATATCGGCGGTACGCTGATTGGCATGCACTTAAAGCGCGTGGCCGTGCCGGTGCGCCTGACCATCAAGCAGATCGGCGCTGCGCCCATCATCTGCGCCCGCACCCGCCCCAAATACATCGGCGGCAGCCGCGCCGTTTACCAGGAGATGTGAACCATGCTGACACAGGAACAACGGACAATGATGGCCGAAAATGTGGCCACATCCGTGAAAATATGGCCGCCGCCGCCCGTGAAGCCGGCCGCGACCCGGCAGATATTCTGCTGTGCGCCGCCTGCAAGACCCGCACCGTGGAAGAGGTGATTGCCAGCGCCGCTCTGCCCATTGACCTGTTTGGCGAAAACCATGTGCAGGAACTGGTGGAAAAGACCGACGCCAACGCTTATTGCGGTAAGCCGGGGCATTTTATCGGCCATTTGCAGACCAACAAGGCAACAAAGTGGTGGGCCGTGCTGCTTGATTGAAGCGTGGACAGCGAGCACCTGCTGCAAAAGGTGGAGCGCGCCGCTGCCGCCGCAAACCTGACCAGGAAATTTTGATCGAGATCAACATCGGCGGGGAAGAGAGCAAGTCTGGCGTTTCTGCCGAAAGCCTGTGGCCCCTGCTGGATATGGCAGCCGCACAGCCGCATATCCGCCTGCGCGGCCTGATGGCCATCCCGCCGGCAGCTGCAACCCCGGATGAGACCCGCGCGTTCTTTGCCCAAATGCGGGAACTGCTGGCAAAAGCTGCTGACCGCCATTATGAGAACGCCAAAATGGATATCCTTTCCATGGGCATGAGCGGGGATTACCCCGATGCCATCCGCGAGGGGGCCACCATTGTGCGCATCGGCACCGCCATTTACGGCGCACGCGATTACAGCAAAAAGGCATAAGGCATTCCAGGAACCCATACCTGCACGTTGACAGCTGCAAGGTGAATAGGTAAAGCAACAGCCCGGAACCACCGCAAATGCAGGCGGCAGTTCCGGGCTGTTTTGTTAAGCGGTGGTGGGGGCGTGGGCCTCAAAAGTCTCCACCGGAGACTTTTGTGCGCGGCTTAGCCGTGCTGCCCTGTTCGCCCCCCGTGACCATGCAAAAAAAGACCCCAAAAAGCTCTGCGCCTTTTGGGGTTTTATATCAGTGCCGGTGGTGGGGGTCGAACCCACACGGTGTCACCACCAACGGATTTTGAGTCGGCCCAAGTGAGAAGAACTTGGTGGATTTTTTAGGAATTTCAAGGAACTTATTTCCTGCCCTTTTTTAGTGAAAAAGCACCTATCCACGATACAATTTTTGATTTTCGGACGTACTTACGATTGGAAATCTGGCAGACCAACGTAGTTGAGAAATCATTCTCGCTTTGTGGACAATCTTTCAAAAATGGCAGACTAAAAACCACCGCATTCGGAAAGTAGAGGCACATAAAAAACGGCAGTACCCAATAGCGGACATTTTTCTACTATCTAACGGTTTGGCGACCCGCTATTATTCAAAAACTGTCATTCTGCCACTTTGTTACGCCTGTCAAAACTATCCAAGGGGAAACTATATCTTTTTATAGGAATGGGATCGCGGCGCGTTCCTCTCCCCCACACCCCCTCTCCAGCTGCTGAAGAAACAGCCAACTGAAAAAGAGAATATCGGCTCTTATAAGCATCTTACCTGTCCACAGGCAAGGTGCTTTTTTAATTTCAAAAATCGGAGGTCATCATGGGCAAATATCAAAAAAATATTGAGGCTGCACGGCGCATCAGCGTCATGCAGTACCTTGAAACCTACCATCCGGCGAGCTTGTCCGCAAAACAGACAAGGAGTATTGCACCAAGACGCACAGCAGCCTTGTTATCACGCCCGCAAATGGGCTGTTTCACTGGTTTTCGCAGAGCAAGGGTGGCAACAATGCACTCGACTATCTGGTAAAGGTTGAGGGCATGGACTTTGTCTCGGCGGTACGGTTGTTGAGTGCAATGGCTCCCGCGCCTGTTTCTATTCAGACGGCTAAGGCTTCTTCTCCCCAGCAGCACACGACCCGCCCGTTTGAGTTACCCACCGCAGATCGAAACACCGAAGCTGCAACGGCCTATCTGATGCACCGTGGCATCAGCCCGAAAGTGCTGCGCTACTGTGTGGGTAGTGGAATCCTATACCAAACTACGCGCGGCAACTACCGCAACTGCGTTTTTGTGGGCAAAGATGAAAACGGCGTACCGCGCTCTGCTTTTCAGCGCGGCTGTCAAGGCAGCTTTCGCGGAGATGTCGCGGGCAGCCAAAAACAGTATGGCTTTCTGATTCCCGCCGAATCAGAAAACTGCGATACCGTGGAAATCTACGAAGCCCCCATTGATGCCATGTCCGGCGCAACGCTGCGGCAGTACAAACACGATTCCCCGTGGCGCAGCGTCCACTACTTGGCGCTGGGCGGGTTGAACCATCAGCCGATTGACTACTTTTGCAGCAGCATCCCGAAGTAAAGCGCGTGTCGCTTTGCTTTGACCGTGACGACCCCGGACGGAACTTCACAAAAATTGTTGCGAAACGGCTTGCAGAACGCGGATATGTCGTACAGGACACGCCCCCCGCCATAGGCAAGGATTATAACGACTATCTGCTGGCGGCTCGTAGACTTATCAGCATGGAACGGTAAAGGAGCAGAAAATGAAAACTATTGCAGTAGCAAACCAAAAAGGCGGTGTGGGCAAAACGACCACCACCGTAAATCTTGGCACAGCACTTGCGGCGATGGGCTACAAGGTGCTGTTGGTGGACGCCGACCCGCAGGGCGATTTGAGCAGCTATCTCGGCTATGCGGGCACCGAAAACGGCGCAACAATCAGCGACCTAATGGAATCTGTTATCAAGACGAAAAGCCGCCAGAAGTGGTAATTCACCATGAAGAAAAGGTGGATTTCATTCCTTCCGACATTGGTCTGTCCGATATGGAAGTGAGCCTTGTAAACGTTATGGCGCACGAGAAAATCATGGAACAGGCACTGGAGCCGTTTAAGGATAAATATGACTACTGCTTGATCGACTGTATGCCCTCGCTGGGCATCATCACCGTAGCATCGCTTGTTGCGGCTGACAGGGTGTTGATTCCTGTGCAGGCGCAGCATTTCGCCCTCAAAGGTCTGGTGTCCCTGTTCAAATCCGTCAACCAAGTAAAGCGCCGTATCAATCCCCGGTTGGATATTGACGGCATTGTGCTGACGATGGTGGACAAGCGCACCAACCTATCCAAAGATGTGTGTGCTGCCCTGCGCAGTGCCTACGGTCACGCGCTGAAAATTTACCGTGCAGAAATCCCGGTCAGTACGCGCACAGCAGAAAGCGCTGCCAGTACACATAGCGTGCTGACCTACGATGCCAACGGGCCAGCCAGTATGGCATATAAAGCGCTTGCCAAGGAGGTGACGGAAAATGAGAGAGTACGGCAGCAACATCATACTCCCCTCACTCGATAATCTCTTTTCCAGCGAGCAGGAACGGCAGGACGCAAAATTAGAGAAAATCCAAATTTTGCCGCTGACGGAACTGCATCCCTTTCGGAATCACCCTTTTCAAGTCCGTGACGATGACGAAATGGACAAAATGGTGGACAGTATAAAAGAATACGGCGTTATGACCCCTGCCATTGTCCGCCCTCGGAAAGATGGTGGGTATGAAATTGTAGCGGGCCACCGCCGCTGTCATGCCAGCCAGCGGGCGGGCGTGGAGACCATGCCCTGCATTGTGCGGGATATGACGATGATACTGCTATCATTTTGATGGTAGATAGCAACTGTCAGCGGGAGCATATTCTACCGAGTGAAAAGGCGAAAGCGTATCAGATGAAGCTGGAAGCTGTAAAGAGAAAGGCCGGTAGACCGTCAAAAAATAATTCGGCCCAAGTTGGCCGAATTTATGGGCTTCTGAAAAAGTTGCAGCTGATGCAGGAGAAAGTAGGTCACAGGTAAAAAGATTTATTGCATTGAACAACCTCACGCCAGCTTTAATGCAGATGGTAGATGCGGGCCGTCTGAAAACGACACCCGCCGTAGAACTTAGCTACCTTACCCCAGAAGAACAAGAGGACTTCCTGTCCTATATGGAATCCGAGGGCTGTACCCCGTCACTGTCTCAAGCACAAAAACTCAAGGAGGCCAGCAAGGAAAGCGTACTGACACTAGAAAAAATCCAGCACATTATGGCCGCCAAGCCGCCAAGTGTAAAGCCGCGTGACCCGCAGCTTATGATTCCAGTTGCTAAAGTTGAGCGCTATTTTCCCAAAGGATTTACGAGCGACCAGATGCAGCAGGTTATCGTAAAACTGCTGGAAAACTATGCCCGCGCCCACCAGCACGGCAGCAGATGAGGGGGACACCGATGACGAGATTATTAGTTGTTGAACCAGCTACTGCCTTATCAAGCGGGTTTTTCCAGTGCGGCGACTGCGGTTTCCGAGGTAATCGAGGGTGAAAGCCAAATTCTAAAACCGTTTGGCACACCTCGCATCGGGCTGATATGCAGCAAAGCCCAAAGCCGGCTGAAATATAACAGGCAGGTCAATGACGAGGGAATTACCGTGCGCGGGCGATTTCTCATCTGCGGGCTAAATGGTGATAAAGTCGTGGGCCTATCCAAAGACCAGGCAGACCGATACAGCCGTCTACTTTTTCTACCGCAAGTCGAAGATATGGCAAGCGGTGAACTGCCCGCCGCAAAGGTACGCCCGCAGGATGAACGCTACGGGAACAAACTATCTTTTTGGGAAAGGTTGGAAAGATAATGGAAGAAAAGACAGATAAAGTAGTCGGCTACATCGAATATCTCGGTGCAGGCGGGATAATCGGTGAAATCGTTCCTTACACAAGCGTGGAAAAATTCAAGGATGAAATTCTGGATTCCTTGGATTGTGGGCGGCCAGTGACACCGGTTGTATTCTCAGATGAACTGGATGAGCCACTCCAATTTGATTCAGACACCTATTTTCCGTGGGGATTTCGCAGCGAAAAGCGAGTGCAAATCCCTTATGAAATCTATCAAACTAACAGGCGAGACCTTGTTTTTATGGAGTATTCTCCTGCGAGGCTCGCTGCCGGAGCAAAGGACTACGAACTCGTGTACAAGGGGCAGATGGAGCGTTGGGAAACGCTGGACAGCATTTATTCACGGCATAATCGGGATGACCGTCCAAACGCCAAAACTATGCGTTCCGTCTCTGTCAGCGATATTATTGTGACACACAAAGATAACGAGACACACGCTTTTTATGTTCAGCCGATTGGGTATAAGCAGGTAGATAACTTGTTGCCGGAACTTGAAAATGCCACACCGTCAAAAACAGAACAGCACGAGCGATAAGGAGCAGCCTATGGCAAAATATGAAAATATCCGTGCGCTTGCCAAAAAGCAACTGCAAGCCGTCACGGAGAGCAGCGACCGCTGGAAAGCATTTTTGCGGACAGCGGCCATTGCTTATAATTATAGTTTCCCGAACCAGCTTTTGATTCACGAGCAAAGCCCCACCGCCACAGCCGTGGCCGACATAGCCTACTGGAATAATAATGCGGGCCGCTGGGTCAAGCGCGGCGCGCACGGTATCGCGGTATTTGACATTCGCGCCAATTCTTCCCGGCTGCGGTATCTGTTTGACATTTCCGATACCATCCCCCGTGCAGAGATTCCCGAAGCGCTGCCGTGGGTCATTACAGACCAGAACTGGCGGCCTGTTTGGGATAAAATCGTAGCGGATAATCACGCTGACAGCATCCAGAGCGCCCTCCTCATGCTCTCCACATCCTGCGTTGCCCAGCGCAGCGCCATGTTCACAACCGCACTGGGAAAAGCGATAGACGGCAGCAGCTTACAGTGGGCCAAGCCGGACGAACAGCGGCAGCTATTTTTACAGCTTATCACCCAAAGCTGTCTGTATATGGCCGCGCTGCGGTGCGGCGTGGATACTGCGCGGCTGGACCTGTCTGCCCTTGAGTCTGTGAACCAGTTTGATACAAACCGCATTGCTCTGTGTTTGGGCAGCGCTTGCCAACAGGCGGCACGGCCTCTCATGCAGCAGATCGGAAGCATCACGAGAGAAATCGACAGTGTTGCACGCGCCGAAAAAGTCCGCTATTATGGTGACAAACAGGAAGAAACCAATAACACCAAGGAGGTCAACAATGGAGTACATGATGGTGAACGGCTACCAAATCCCGGCGCTGACGTTAAACGAGCCGCCGATGCCGGAGATCGGCAAGTACGGCAGCCTGCGGCGGAATTTTCTGCGAGAGAACGCGCCGATGGTGTTCGACGAGATGCTGCTGGAGGGAACGCTGTACCCGCATCTGGTGGAGATGGACAACGCAGTACATCGGCAAATCGAACAGACGATGCAGACGCTGATGCAGCAGAGCACCGCCCCGAACCGGCAGACAGACCCGATGGCTGGACGCAGTGGATGAACGCCTTGCAGAGCCAAGCCGAGGAACTGGCGATGCAGCAGATTTACAGCCTGTAACACAAGAACCCCAAGCGGAGAGCGATACCACGCCTCCGCTTTTTCTGTACCCATTTCTGATTTGCCGCCGCTGAGCATGAACTGATTCTAGGCTTACTGGCGAAAGAATCCTCCAGCCGTGCCGACAATGCGGCTATTCTGGAATATTTCAATGAGCATCCCGACCTTGCCGAGCGCAGCGCCTTTTGCAAGCACTGTTACAAGCAAATTTATACATATTTGTTCGTGGATGACCATACCGTGGGTTTTATCCGGCATGATATGTACCTTGAACTTTGGGAGGGTAACTATCTTACCAAAACAGCACAGGTCAATCTGACATGGGATGCTGTTGCCGCAAAGATTGCTGACCTTATCGAGCAAGGGCGTCTGATGGTTCCCATCAAGGCTACACCCGTGCAGCAGCAGATGGAGCAGCTTACTCTTACTCCCGAAGATTCTGAAAAGGCAGGACTGCCGAGCCATGAGCAGCAAGCAAAAAATATCGACCTTGCGGCAGAAGCCAAAAAGTGGAACAAGCCCATCATTGACGCATCCGGCAAGTACATTACGGAGCAGGACATTACCGATGCACTGTGCAAAGGCGGCGGGTTTGAAGATAGCAAATTTCGCATTCAGCAATATTTCTCTGCACAGGTACTTCCTATCGAGGTAGATCAAGCCCGCTGGCTGAAAAAAGAATACGGCATCGGCGGCGGCACATGGTTCTTCCGTGATGGTGGGCACGGCTTTCTTGACCACATGGGCAAAAATCTTGAAATCACCCGACGTACAGAGGACGGCGAGTATCGCCGCGTTTTGAAGTGGAAAGAGGTTGCCCAACGCCTGCGGCTTTTGGTTTACAACGACCAGTATCTGACCGATGCCGAAAAAGCCCCTATCAGGCATGGGCAGCAGAACAGCAAGCCGCCCGCGCAGCGAACGATGCCGCACTCGCCCATGCAAAACACGCTATCGCGGATTTCTGCGAGAATGAGGGGCTAAACGAGCCGAATTTTTCCGATTTGACCCGCGTGGAGTTTGCTTACTCTACCACCGAGGACGATGAGCACGAAATCCAAGTGTATGCCAATCTTCTGCGGAACGAAATCCGCTATGAAGTTGACGGTAACATTGTCCATATCGACTACTTCCAAGATAACCACGAGCTTGCTGCGCAGGGCATTGAAAACAGCGCTTTCTCGGATTTTATCAATACCGCCGAAGCAGAGTTTGAAAAGCATCATCCGACTACAAGAAAAGTCGAAAAATCACCTGTAACTATCGGCAGCACGGTTTATCTGGAAGATGACAGACCCTTTACCGTGGAGGAAATCGGCAGAGAAAACATTCATCTGCGGGATGAAAATTTCCCGCTGGTAGGCCGTGCCGTCAGCCATGAAGAATTTGCGCGGCTGCTTGCGGCCAACCCCAAAAATGCAGCACTATCCGCCCCGGAAGTTCCAAGCCGCCAAGAGCAGCCGGAAGAAACTGCTGAACCATCGTGGGTGAAATCGTTGAGGAACCCAGCCCCTTTGTGGCACAGGTTATGGCGGATGCAGAACGGCTTTCGGCAGAAGATGAACCTTACCACCGTGAACCCATTACCTATGAAGCCCCTTATCTGGACAACCTGCCGACAGCACCGCGCGAAAAGTTTGCAGCCAATATTGCCGCAATCCAAAAGCTGAAAGAAATTGAGCAGCGCGTAGCGAACGGCGGCAGCCCTGCTTTTGAGGATGAGCAGAAAATTTTAGCACAGTACACGGGCTGGGGCGGGCTTTCGGATGCATTCGACCCGAACAAAAGTGCATGGTCGAACGAGTACAGCCAACTGAAAGCAGCATTGTCTGAATCCGAGTATGAAGCTGCCCGCAGCAGCACCCTGACGGCGTTTTATACCCCTGCCACCGTTATCCACCCTATCTACCGTGCACTGGAGCGCTTCGGCGTAAAGGGCGGAAAAATCCTAGAACCAGCATGGGCACAGGCGCATTTCTCGCACACGGACATTTTGGCAGCAGTGACGCCAAATTCTACGGCGTAGAATTGGACAGCATCACAGGCCGCATCTCCAAGCAGCTATATCAAAAGGCCAATATCCAAGTAACCGGCTATGAAAATGCGCTTCTCCCCGACAACTATTTTGACTGCGTTATTGGCAATGTCCCTTTCGGCAATTTCCAAGTCAATGACCCGCAGTATAACCGGCTGCATTTTCCCATTCACGACTATTTCTTTGCCAAGAGCATCGACAAGCTGCGCACCGGCGGCATCATGGCGTTCATCACCTCCAGCGGCACATTGGACAAAAAGGATGACCGCGCCCGCAAGTACATTGCCGAGCGCTGCGACCTTATCGGCGCGGTGCGCTTGCCCAACAATGCGTTCAAGGGCAGCGGCACTAAAATTATGACGGATGTAATTTTTCTGCAAAAGCGCGATACGCTGCGCCAGCAGGACGAGCCTTGGCTGCACCTTGCAGAAGATGCCAACGGCATCACCATGAACCGCTACTTTGTGGAGCATCCTGAAATGATTTGCGGCAAGATGGAGATAGTCTCCGGTCCGTATGGCCCGACTTCCACCTGCCAGCCAATAGACCCCGATGCGGTGGACCGTTTCGGAAAGCCGTCGCTGGAAACACAAATTGATGCCGCCATGCAGCACTTGACCGCCACGCTGACAAAAGCCGAAATTCCCATGCAAGAGGAAAGCGGCGAGGATACCAAGTACATCGATGCCGATCCCTTTGTGCGTAATTTCAGCTACACGGTAAAGGACGATAAAATCTATTACCGCGAAGGCGCAGTCATGCGGGAGTGTAATCTCAACGCAGCCTCTTCCGAGCGTATCCGCAAACTGGTGGAACTGCGCGATACCACCCGCGCTCTGATCGATGCGCAGTTGCAGGACTTGTCGGACGAGGAAATCCACCGTCTGCAAGCCCAGCTTAACCGCCAGTATGATGCCTTCCGCGCCAAGCACGGCCTAATCAACAGCCGCAGCGCGGAGTTGTCTTTCCGGGATGACAGCAGCTACTATTTGCTGTGTTCACTGGAAAATGTCGATGAAAAAGGAAACTTTATCAGCAAGTCGGATATGTTCACCAAGAGAACTATTCGCTCTGCACAGATACCCGACCACGCCGACACGGCATCGGACGCTCTGGCACTGAGCATCGGGGAACGTGCCAAGGTCGATATGCCTTACATGATGCACCTTACCGGGAAAGATGAAGCAACGCTTGCTAAGGAACTGGCGGGCGTTATTTTTGTAGAGCCTTTCCGCAAACAGGAGGACGGCAGCCCTGTTTACCTTATGGCGGATGAGTATTTATCCGGCAATGTACGCGAAAAGCTGCGTATTGCTCATGTTGCAGCCGACCAAGACCCGGCATTCCGCATCAATGTAGAAGCGTTGGAACAGGTGCAGCCCAAGGACTTGGCGGCGGGCGAAATAACGGTCCGATTGGGTGTCACATGGATCGGCCCGGAAATCATCAAGCAGTTTGCCGATGAACTTTTTCAGTCAACCTACCGCGAACAGAAAATAGCTGTCCGTTACAATGAATACCTGAATAACTGGTATATTTCCAACAAGAGCCAGGGCAACGATAATATCCGCGTCACGAACACCTACGGCACAAAACGTATCAACGGCTATCATTTGTTGGAGAACGCACTCAACCTGCGGGCCACCAAAATTTACGATACAATCTATGACGAAAACGGCAAGGAGCAGCATAAACTCAATGGTCCTGCCACCGAAGAAGCACAGGCCAAGCAACGGATGATAGAAGATGCTTTTAAAGACTGGATTTTCAAGGACCGTGAACGCCGGGAAAGCTTGGTGGCGCTGTACAATGAAAAGTTCAACTGCATCCGCCCCCGTGAGTACGACGGCAGCCACATCCAGTTTTTCGGCATGAACCCGGAAATCGCGCTGCGGCCCCACCAGCGCAATGCCATTGCGCATATTTTGTACGGGCACAACACACTGCTGGCGCACGTTGTCGGCGCAGGAAAAACCTATGAGATGGTCGCCGCCGCGATGGAGAAAAAGCGATTGGGATTATGCAGCAAAACACTTGTCGCCGTGCCAAATCATCTGACAGGCCAATTTGCCAGTGAAGCGCTGAAGCTATACCCCAACGCAAACATTTTGGTGACAACGCAGCGCGATTTTGAAAAGTCAAACCGCAAGCGGTTTTGCGCCAAAATTGCCACCGGCAACTATGACATTGTGGTAATCGGTCACAGCCAGTTTGAAAAGATTCCACTTTCCGATGCCAGAAAAGCCGAGTTTATCCGCAAGCAAATTGACGAGCTGGAGATGCAGTTGGAGAGCATGGACAACAGCGACAGCCGTCTGACCGTCAAGCAGTTGGAAAGTAAGAAAAAGCAGTTGAAAACCAAGCTGTCAAATTTGCTGGACGCCCCGAAACGGGATGATGTGGTGACTTTTGAGGAACTGGGCGCAGACTCCCTCATGGTCGATGAAGCACACAATTTCAAGAACCTCATGACCGTTACTAAGATGCACAACATCGCGGGTATCAGCACCACCGAGAGCCAAAAGGCCAGTGACCTGTTTATGAAGTGCCAGTACCTTGATGAAATCACCGGGGCGCGGGGCGTAACGTTTGCCACAGGCACACCCATTTCCAACAGCATGACCGAGCTGTATACCATGCAGCGCTATTTGCAGCAGTACACCTTGGAACGCAACGGCCTTGCAAACTTTGACAGTTGGGCGGCCACCTTTGGCGAAACCGTCACAGCCATCGAACTTGCGCCGGAGGGAACCGGCTACCGCACAAAAACACGCTTTGCTCGTTTTTTCAATCTGCCAGAACTTATGGCAATGTTCAAAGAATGCGCTGACATTCAAACAGCAGATATGCTGAAACTGCCTGTCCCTGCCCTTGTGGGCGGCAAGCCGACCAACATTCAGCTAAAGCCCTCCGAAATACAAAAGCAGATGGTGACAGAATTGGGCGAACGGGCCGACAAAATCCGCAATAAAATGGTAAAGCCCTATGAGGACAATATGCTGAAAATCACCAACGACGGACGCAAATTGGCGCTGGATCAGCGCTTGATCGACCCCGACTTGCCCGATGATCCTGACAGCAAGGTCAATATCTGTGTGGGCAAAATTTTTGAGATATGGGAGCAGACCATGCCTCAACGCAGTGCGCAGCTTGTTTTCTGCGATCTGTCTACGCCCAAGGCGGGCGTTTTCAATGTCTACGATGACATGAAAGCAAAGCTGATCGAGCGCGGAATCCCCGAAACAGAAATTGCCTTCATCCATGAAGTGAACACCGATGCCCGCAAGACGGAACTTTTCGGAAAAGTTCGCAGCGGCGCAGTTCGCGTTCTGATGGGCAGCACCGCCAAAATGGGAGCGGGCACCAATGTGCAACAGCGTCTTGTGGCGCTGCACCATCTGGATGTGCCGTGGCGGCCATCTGATATTGAGCAGCGTGAGGGCAGAATATTGCGACAGGGCAATGAAAATAAGGAGGTCTATGTTTTCCGTTATGTCACCGAAGGTACATTTGATGCCTACTCGTGGCAGCTTATCGAGAATAAGCAGAAATTCATCGGGCAGATCATGACCTCAAAATCTCCGGCTCGCAGCTGCGATGATATGGACGAGGCCGCGCTGTCCTATGCCGAGGTCAAGGCATTGGCGGCAGGCAATCCGCTTATCAAGGAAAAGATGGACTTGGATGTGCAGTTGACCCGTCTTAAAACACTGAAAGCTGCCCATGACAGCCAGCGTTATGAGCTGGAGAACAAAATTGCCATCGGTTTCCCGGCTGAAATCCGAAAATGCAAAGAACAGATTGAAAATGCCACAGTAGATGCCGTAACCGTAAAGGAACACTCCGTAGTGGATGCGGACGGCAAAGATGTTTTCTGTATCCAGTTGGAAAAGAAAGTTTACTACGAAAAAGAACCTGCGGGGAAAGCCCTGTTAGGTCTGCTGGGCTTGGCACTGAATAGCGAAAAGCCCGTACCTATCGGGTATTTCAAGGGTATGGAACTGCAAATCCAACATCTACCTTTTGGCAACGAGTACCATGCAAGATTGGCTGGCTCTGGTACATATAGCACTCAGCTTGGAGCTGATGTGCTGGGCAATCTGACACGCCTTTCCAATTTGGCAAATGGTATTGAACCGAGCATTGAAAAGACCCGCAATATGCAAATCCAGTTGGAACAGCAGCTTGCCAGCGCCGAGGAAGAAGTCAAGCGGCCATTTCCACAGGCAACGGAACTGACTGAAAAGAGTAAGCGTCTTGCGGTGCTGGAGGGACTGCTGAACATGAACGACAAAGACATTGTGACCGACACCGAGCCGGAACAACAGTGTCAGACCGACAATCGACAGCGTGGACAGGAGGAACGATAAATTTTATGATTAAAGGCAGAAAGACCAATCGTATACGCGACCACCCCAAGGATGAAAGGAGTAGTTTTTATGAAAAAATCTATTGTTGCATTGGGCATAGTATTGGCGCTATCCGGGTGTGCAGCGGCAGCGGATGAAACTCTTGCGGCTGAACCGGCTGCACTGGTGGAAATCTCACCGGCCACCGAAGAAAATGCTCAGCCGGTGGAAGCTGCTGCAACCGCCGAACCTGCGCAGACTGCAACCCCTGCGCCGACACCCGAACCGACACAGGCCCCCACGCCCGCGCCGACAGCAGAGCCTACGGCAGTCCCCACCTCAGAACCCACGCAAGCCCCGGTGGAGGAACCGTAGCCGCCACTACGGCACAGGTTAGTATGAGTTATGGTGCGGTGCCGTTCGACCTCGCAGCCGGTACGGAGCAATGGTGGAGCATCGACAGCAGCGACAGCGCATACTGGGCCGTGCAGGAGAACATCAACGCCATCCGTGCGGCGGCGGGACTTTCCCCGCTGGCAATGGACGGCGGGCTGAGCGCGGCGGCAGATGCCCGCTGCGAGAGCTTTGTCGCGGGCGGTGCGTTCGACCACAGCGGCATGACCACCCGCAGCGAAATCTGCGCAGCCGGTCCTATCGGCTCGGCCAGCAGCGTATGCAGCTATTGGCAGAACAGTCCTGCCCACTATGCCAACATCACCAACGCCAGCTTTACGAGCATGGGTGTGGCCTGTTGGTTTTGCTCTACCGCCGAGGGGCAGTATACCTACTGGACTGTCACATTCAACTAAAACTCCTACTTGTTTTCATACACAAATTATGATATAATTTCTGTATGAAAGAGAGGTGCTATCTATGCCGAACATTCGTTCCAGCGCAGATTTAAGGAACAACTACAATGACATTTCCTCTTACTGCCATGCCTACAACGAACCGGTCTTCATTACCAAAAACGGTAAGGGCGACCTTGCCGTTATGAGCATGGAAACCTACGAGGAATGTCGGGCCGCATTGAACTGTACAGCAAGCTGCAAGAGGGCCTTGCCGACGTGGAAGCCGGGAACACGCGCCCCTTTGCCGATGTTATGGCTGATTTGCGCCACCGCAGGGAGCGCAGATGAAATACAACATTCATGTCACCCAAGCCGCCGAGCGCGATATGGCGAACGCCTACGACTATATCGACCTTGTACTGAAAAATCCAACTGCCGCCGACAAGCTGTTGGATGTGGCCGACGAAAAAATCGGAGCACTGGCAGAATTCCCGCACAAATTTGAAGTCGTTTCCGACAAACTGCTTTCCCTATGGGGAATCCGCTTCACCATCGTTATGAACTACCTTGCGTTCTATACGGTGGACGATGCCACGCAAACCGTGCATATCGTGCGGTTTCTCTACGGCAAAAGCAACTGGATCACCATTCTGAAAACAGATGCAACAAACGGCAGTTTGCCGATGTTCTCATAACCGAATATTTTATCTGGGCGCTCACTTTTGTGGGCGCTTTTTCTATTGGAGGAAAACATGATTTATGACGAACTTATTGAAGAATTAGCGTTGACCCTGCTTACAAAGGCAAGGTATGAGGGCTGTATTAGCGTTATAGACGGTTTCTCACAGTGCGAGGAGGATAAAACTCGCATAGAGTATCCTATTGACGGTGTTATGCGCATCATGCCGGTGGGCAGCGAAATCTGGCCGGAAGAGTGCGAACCGTTACTGAAAAAAATCGGTGCTGAAACGATTGGAGACGTTGCCGATTATCTGAACAAAAGCAAATCCGAAAATTCAAGTGCCGATGATGTTCTTTTTACTGCGTTGCTCAAAATCTGCTATGAGAATATGGACATGGACGGCAAGATGGTATTTTGGGAAGATATGCTTGAAAACAACTCCTTGGAATGGAGAGATGTTGAATGATTTGCATACACGAAGTGATTTATTCAGTATGCAGTCGTAATTTTTGTGGGATCTTATCTGCTTCGGAGGATTTTATGACGCACGATGAAATGATGAGTCTGCTAGCCAACACATTGGCAGATGCAGCCGGACACGCTGGCTGTTTACCTATTTTGGACTGTTTCAGCCCGCATCCGGGAGAGGAAGTAACCGTAAGCATTCCTATGTGTGACGACACGGTGGATATTGTGCTGGAAGATCTCGATTTTCCGCACGAGTGGGAAGAATTGTTGGAGAACAGCGGTGCAGATACTATGGGCGACCTTGTTGATTACCTGTGCTATTGTTCGCAAAACAATATTTCTCTTGCCATTTCCCCTGAAGATGAGGAAAAGCTGTATGCAACGCTGATTGATGTCTGCTATGAAAATATGTCTTATGACAGGCAGGTCGATTTTTGGCGTCATGTGCTGGAAACCAATTCTTTGGTGTGCGAGGTAAAAGAATGACCCTGCAGGAGCAGCTCTGCGAAAAAAATGCGGGTGGAACAGAGCGCCTATTGCCTATGGCTGACTTACAATTTTAGTCGATGGTGAAATCTATACAGTTTTAGAAGCGTCACAAAATAAAACCGCTCGTAGTGCCATGGTTGTTAAGGCAAAAGTTCGTAACATTCGTACAGGAAGTAATGTTGAATTGTCTTGGGGCGGTGGAGAAAAGGTTGAACCTGCTCAAATTGAAAAAAGAGAAATGCAATATTTATATGATACAGAAGATTCCATGGTATTTATGGATAATGAAACATATGATCAAGTTGAAATTCCTATGGATCGTCTAAAATGGGAAAGAAATTTCATTGTTCCAAACTCAAATGTAAATATTTCAAGTTATGAAGGTGAAATTTTAGGTGTTATTTTACCAGATAAGGCAACTTTAAAAATCGTTGAGTGTGAACAAGCCGTTAAGGGAGATACAGCTACTTCTGCAAGTAAAAACGCTGTTTTAGAAACGGGATTAGAAGTAAAAGTTCCTTTATTTATCAATCAAGATGAAATGATTGTAGTAAATACAAATGATGGTAAATATTCAGGACGTGCAAAATAGGCGATTGCCTATTTTTCTTTTTTGTTGAATAGTGTATAATAGTAAAGAATGTTTAGGAGGTACTTATGACTCAACTTTCAAGAAAACAAAAGTATCAAGAACTTAGAGATCGTTTAGATGAAGAAACAACTGCAGCTCAAGCACAGCCAGTAAAACTACAAAGACTATCACGTGTAGATAGTGGTTCACATGCCAATAAGCCATTGTATCCACATGATACGGTGCGTGTTTCTCCAACTGTAAAAGAAATGCCTACTTCTCCAGTTATGGAAGATCTTCTTGGGGAAGTAAAACAATACAATATTGATAATGGAAATCGTATTACAGATGATACGCAGATCAATATTTTAAAACAATTGGATTCAACGAGTGAAACAAGAAAAAGAAATCAACATGTGATTCCAATGGAAACAGATGATGAAGATTTAGGTTCGACAATGAAAATTTCAAAACCTACAACACAAGAGTTTGAAAGACCTGTTCGCCAAGAACCTAAGGAAGAAAAAATTGTCTTAACAAGTGATGATGTAGAAGATGTCAAAAAACCTGTGGATGACAATTTGGATTTAATGTTCTTATCTGGTGATGATTTTGATAAAACAGAAGAACAACAAAAAAATGAAAAGAAGAAAAAATCAAAACGTAAAAAAGAAAAACGTGATGAACTTGAATCTATGCCTAGTGCAAAAATGCGCATGAAAACTTCGGATTTTGAAAAAGCAAGTAAAAAAGGGAAGAAGGGTTCAGAAATCGTATTAAATGTCGTATTAGGTATATTAATTATTGCCTTAGTTGCGATTATTGGTTATTTGGTTTGGACATTTAAGAATATTTAATGAGGACTGAAATGAAAAAAATTAATATTGCGATTGATGGCCTAGTGGGGTCGGAAAAAGTACGATTGCGGATATTGTTGCTGAAAAGTTAGGTATGAAACATTTGGATACGGGTGCTATGTATCGTTGTGTAGCATATAAGACTTTAAAAGACAACATGGATATTCATGATGAAAATGCGATGAGTGATTTAATGGATTCGATTGATATTCATTTTGACGAAGAAAATCATGTATATTTAGATGGGGAAGATGTTTCTAAAGAAATTCGTATGAATGATGTTTCGATGCAGGCAAGTAAAACGAGTCAGCTTGCGATCGTTCGTAAAAAATTAGTGAATCTTCAACAAAAAGTATGTGCAAGTAAAGGCTTTATTGTAGATGGTAGAGACATTTGTTCTGTTGTTTTGCCGGATGCAGAAGTTAAGATTTTTATGAGTGCTTCAAGTAAGGCAAAGAGCCCAAAGAAGATATGATGAATATATTTCTAAGGGAATCAATGCAGATTATGAGACAATCTATCAGGATATTGTCGCAAGAGATTATCAGGATACACATCGTGAAATTTCGCCTTTACAAAAAACAGAAGATGCGATTGAAATTGACACTTCAAATCTAACTATAGATGAAGTCGTTTCAAAAGTATTAGAAATAGTCGAATAATGTAGAAAGGGGACCACAATATGATTCGAGGTACTGTGGCCATAGTTGGTCGGCCAAACGTTGGAAAATCAACGATATTCAATCGTTTGATTGGACAAAGAAAGAGCATTGTAGATGATACGCCCGGAGTAACAAGAGATAGAATTTATGGTGAAGTGGAATGGCTGACACAAACTTTTCGCTTGATCGATACGGGTGGTATTCAAATTGAGGACCAGGCATTTGCCCAGGAAATCAATATGCAAGTAGATATTGCGATTGAAGAAGCGGATGTTATTATTTTCTTAACTTCGGCAAAAGAAGGTGTAATGACAGATGATACAGTTATCGCAAGAAAACTACAAAAGTGTAAAAAGCCAGTTATTTTGGCTTGTAATAAAGTGGACAATCCAGAAATGCAGATGAATGTATATGAGTTCTATGCCTTAGGTCTAGGAGATCCTGTTGTACTAAGTGGCGCTCATGGTATTGGACTTGGAGATTTATTGGATATTGTCATGGAAAAACTTCCAGAAAAGAATTTATCTCCATATGAGGGCATTACATCATTCTGTGTCATTGGACGTCCAAATGTTGGAAAATCAAGTTTAGTCAATTCAATCTTAAAAGAAGATCGTGTTATTGTATCCAATGTTGAAGGTACAACGCGTGATGCGATTGATACGCCATTTCATGTTGACGATAAAGAATATATGATCATTGATACGGCAGGTATTCGTAAAAAAGGTAAGATTTATGAGAATATTGAAAAATATTCCATCTTACGTGCTTTAAGTGCTATTGATCGTAGTAATGTTGTATTATTCTTAATTGATGGTGAAAAAGGTATTCGTGATCAGGATAAGCATGTGGCTGGTCTTGCGCATGATGCTGGTAAAGGTGTCATCATTGTCTACAATAAGTGGGATACAGTTGAAAAAGATGAAAAGACAATGGCTAAGATTGAAAAGGAAATTCGTGCTCAATTCTTATATTTGAACTATGCACCAATTGCGTTTACTTCAGCACTGACTGGAAGTAAAGTGAATCAATTGATTCCTTTGATTGATCAGGTACATGATGCATGTACTTTGCGTATTCCAACAAATATTTTAAATGATGTGATTCTAGATGCACAGATGATGAATCCGGCAAAACCACACTTGGGTAAACAATTAAAGATTTATTATGCTAGTCAAGTTGCAGTTGAACCTCCAACGATTGTATTATTTGTGAATGATCCAGAATTATTACATTTTAGTTATGCTCGTTATATTGAAAATAAATTAAGAGAAGCATTTGGCTTTACGGGAACACCAATTAAAATTTTGGCTCGTAAACGCTCATAGTAAGGAGTTAAATATGCGTACAGTTGTGATTGGTAGTGGAAGCTGGGGAACAGCTTTAGCTCAAGTCTTACAAGATAATCATCAAGAAGTTATGGTTTATGGTGTTTCAGAAAATGAAGTGAATGACATCAATGAAAATCATAAAAACTCAAAATATTTTGGGGATGTAGAATTAAATCCTGAATTAAAAGCTACGACAGATATTGAATGCGTAAAAGGAGCCGATATTGTATTATTGGCCGTTCCTACAATCGCAATTGATCCAATTTGTCATCAAATTAATGATTTGTTAGAAAAAAAGACAATCATCATCAATGTTTCAAAAGGGTTCCATCCAGAAACAAATGAAAGAATGTCACAAGTTATTCGTCGTTGTATTGATGAAGATAAATTAAGTTCAGTTGTAAGTTTAATTGGTCCAAGTCATGCAGAAGAAGTTGTTATTCGTTTATTGACTACAATTGATGCGATCAGTTTAAAAAATGAGGATGCGCTTACCGTTCAAAATTTATTCTCAAATCAATACTTGCGTATTTATACAGGTAATGATGAAATTGGTTCAGAACTTGGAGTTGCGATTAAAAACGTCATGGCTATTGCTTCTGGAATCTTGTCTGGTTTAGGTTACCAAGATAATACGCGCGCAGCCTTGATTACGCGTGGCTTACAAGAAATGATTCGTTATGGTGTTCATTTTGGTGGTCAACAAAAAACATTCATGGGACTTACTGGAATTGGAGACTTGATTGTAACTTGTACAAGTGTGCATTCTCGTAATTTTGAGGCTGGATATCAAATTGGTAAAGAAAATTCTGTTGAAAACTTCTTTAAGAACAACACAAAGACTGTAGAAGGTGTTCGTACCGCAAAAATTGTGCATCGTGTTGCGACAGAAAATGGTATTGATATGCCAATTTGTGAAGAAGTTTACCAAATCTTATATAATGGAAAACTTCCAAGTGATTGTGCACAAGATTTAATGATTCGTGATTTAAAGAAGGAATTTTAGTATGGGAAAGTATGTTAATAAGGAGTCTTTAACACAGACTTTATCAATTCAATTAAATATGTCTAAAAAAGATGCTGCATATGCAGTGGATTTGATTTTTAATGAAATGAGTGATGCCTTGGCAAATGATGGTCATGTCGATATTACCGCGTTTGGTAAGTTTGAAATTTTTGATCGTAAATCAAGAATGGGTATCAATCCTGTGACAAAAGAAAGAATGATGATTCAGGCAACAAAACTTCCTAAGTTTCGTCCAAGTCAGACTTTAAAAAATAAGTGCAACAAATAGGTCTTATGACCTATTTTTATCTTTCGAAAGGATTGGTTATGAGTATATTTATTGTTACATTCGCATTCACATTGGCAATTTCGAGCAAGTGGGCCTATTCTTATTTTGGACTTTCTAGTTTTGAACAAATTGTATACCACATTAAAGTTCCATTAGAAGGTACCAATACACAATTTATTTTTGGTTGGATGAAAAAATGCTTACTTCCAGGCTTTATTTTTGGCCTTATTTTTAGTTGGGTTCCTATTAATATTGCGAAAATGATTCTTTTAATTTGTTGTATATATGGTCTTTGTCAAATTCATTTCTTTTCATATGTCTTTGATCAATTTAAGAAAACGGATTTTTATGATATATATTTTGTTGAATCTGAAGTGATTTCACCTGAAAAGAAGATGAATTTATTCACATTTATTTAGAATCGATGGAAACAACCTATGCCACAAAAGAAGATGGAGGAGATGCCAATGAAGATTTACTGCCTTATTTGACAAAACTTACAAAAGACTCCGTTTCTTTTTCGCAACATGAGAAAATTGGTGGCGCTAGAGTCTTAACAGGAACAGGTTGGACTACAGGCGGTATTGTTGCGAGCACTTCAGGTCTTCCTTTGATTTTTAGTTTAAAACATAAATTTTGTAAGGATAAAGTTCCATTTATGCCAAAAGTCAATACACTTGGCGATATTCTAGAAAAAGATGGCTATAATCGTGTATTTATGATTGGTTCAGATGCAACATTTGGAGGTAGACGAAGCTATTTTGATCAACATGGTCATTATGATATTCAAGATACAGTTTCTTTAAAAGAAGAAGGAATTCTTGATAAGGATTATCATGCGTTCTGGGGGTTTGAGGATGACAAACTCTTTGAATTTGCGAAAGAGAAGATCTTAGATCTATCCAAATCTTCTAAACCTTTTGACTTTGAAATGTTGACTGTAGATACGCATCATCCTTATGGGTATCAATCTAAATCTTGTAAGAATTTATTTAAAGAATCTTTATCGAATTCGATTTATCATACAGATGAAAATCTAAAAGATTTTATGGAATGGTTAAAGAAACAAGATTTTTACAAAGATACAGTTATAGTCATTCAGGGTGATCATACAAGTATGGCGGCTGAATATATTCATGATACTTATTCATCGAACTATGATCGAAGAGTTTGGAACACATTCATTCATTCAAGAGTAAAGCCTGTAAAAGAAAAAAATCGAGACTTTACGACTATGGATTTTTATCCTACAATATTAGCGGCTTTAGGTTATAAGATCAAAGGGGATAAACTTGGTCTTGGGACAAATCTATTTAGTGATACATCTACGCTTACTGAAAAGTTCGATGCAGATTTTGTGGATCAAGAGATTAAAAGAAATTCAACTTTCTATAGGAGGCTCATGTGAGAAAAAAATTTCGTAGTTTTATAATTATACTTGTTGTTGTATTTGTCGTTTTTTCGATGCTTATAACGACATTTATGCAGATGCTTCGATTCTAACATTCCTTAGTGGAATGTTTTTTCATTTTAAAGTAAAATAAAGATAGATGAATCGAGGTTTTTATTTATGACAAAAAAACAGAAAATAAAATTTATAGCTTTATTATCGACAACGGCTTCTTTAGCTATTGGTTCTTATTTCTTTAAAAAGAAAGTGGAGAAGATGAAAGAGAATGGTACTTTTAATACAATGGTCTTTAAAAAGCGTTTAAACCAATATTTAAAGGCAGCTAAAAAAGATGAATTAACTTTAGAAATCATTGATGGCTTACTTGCAGAATTGGATAAAATGAATGATTTTAAGGCATCTCATGAAGGTTTTGAATTAAATCTAGATACAGATAAGTATATGGAACTACAAGATTATCTGGATGCCTACTATTCTCGTTTGGCAAGTTCAAACCATTTTAAACAAGCGGATACAAATGAAGACAATACACAGGTACGTTTAAGAAAGTGTTTGAACACGCAAAAATACATTCTAGAAAATTTCTAAAGAAAGTCTCAAATCTATCTTGAAATTATATAATAAATACGTATGATATCCTTATAAGGATGTGATATATATGGATTTAATACATAAGAAAAAAGAATACACTTTGCTTCAGCTATGACAATGCTAGGCAAAAACGATGGTGCCTCTTCGGAGGATGGTTCAAGTTATATAGACATAGTTGATTTTATTAGAGCTTATGGCTCTAGTCCCAAAGATGACTTAATTGAGCTTTTTAAACGCATTATCTTTAGTATGGCTGTATCCAATACAGATGATCATTTAAGAAACCATGGCTTTATTTTAAATGATAAAGGTTGGAGATTATCTCCGCTTTATGATGTAAATCCTGTTCCTTACGGAGATGTCCTTTCTTTGAATATTGATAGCTATGATAATAGTATTTCAATCGATTTAGCTATTTCATCAGCTTGTTATTATGATATAAAAGAATTTGATGCTGAAGTCTATGCAGATGAAATATTAACAATGGTCAAAAATAATTGGGAACAATTAGCAAAAAAACATGGTATTAATCGTGATCAAATTGAAGAAATGCGGCCTGCTTTCAGCGTATGCTATGAATTCAAAAAAGGAGCTGTAACGGATAAAGAAGTTTCAGCTTAATAAAAAAGGACCGAATATTCAAGATTTAAAAATCTGAATAGTAAGCGCCAAGTAATATGCTGGATTGAAAATCATTTCAAAAAAAATCGACAATTATATAGAAAATTAGAGTTTCTAGAGTACAGTCTAAAAACTCTATAAATGATTGGAGATGATTAGATGAAATTAGAGGATTTAACGCCCAAGCAGAGACTGAAGGCGGAAAAGTGCTGGCAATCATTCGTGAATGTATAAATAGTGATCTATCAAACGAAGAATGGTGCGAACAGAATAACGTTAGTATTAAAAGTTATTACTATTACCTGGCAAAACTAAGAAAGATGGCAATTGAACAGATTCCATACAAAAAAAGAAATAATGTACTTCCTCTGGTTCCTGAATCAAATGATATTGTAGAAATACAGGCTCCTCAATCTACTCCTGTATGCATATCTTCTTCAGTAATGACGATTTGTCAAGGAAACACAAAAATAGAGATCAATTCTAATTGTCCTGAATGGATGATCCGGGAGCTGTTGAATAAATATGTTAGGTGATATTTCTAAAGCAGAACATATCTATATTGCCTGTGGATATACAGATATGAGAAAGTCAATTGATGGACTTGCAGCTATTGTACAACAGAATTTCAAACTGGATCCATTTTCGAACTCATTGTTTCTCTTCTGCGGAAGGAGCAGTACAAAAATGAAAGTCTTGTACTGGGAAGGTGACGGATTTGTTCTTTTGTATAAACGTCTTGAAAATGGAAAATTCGTATGGCCAAGAAATAAAGATGAAGTAATGAAAATAACAGATCAGCAGTTCAGATGGCTTTTAGAAGGACTTAAAATAGAACAGCCACGAACAATAAAAAAGAGTAATAAAAGATGTGCTATTTAGCTTTATATTAAGGATATTTTGTATTAAATATGGTATAATATAGACAGTTAAGGAGTGCTTCGAATGATTGAAAATGCAGGTATCGACTACAAAGAATTATATCTACAGATGCAGTCAGCAGTTGTAGCACTATCAAAGACATTGGAAGAAATCCAAA